>TARA_B100000963_G_scaffold26465_1_pt1 | contig 14018 bp, 18 predicted proteins | sample TARA_B100000963 | Tara Oceans TARA_B100000963 (sample SAMEA2622097) | marine metagenome | biome: marine biome (ENVO:00000447); feature: surface water layer (ENVO:00002042); material: "saline water (ENVO:00002010), including plankton (ENVO:xxxxxxxx)" | depth 5 m | reverse complement strand
CCAACCCGGCCACCCAAAAGATGCCAGGGGACAATATTGGCATGATGATCAGCAACTGAGTTCAGCACCTCATCCCCTGCACCAAGATTGGTGTTACCATAGCAATGCGCGATCAAATTAAGGGCCATAGTCGCCCCGGATGTGAACACAATCTCTTTTTCAGAACGCGCACCAATAAGTTGGGCAACCTTGCCCCGCACAGCCTCATAAGCATCTGTTGATGCTTCAGACAAATAATGCAGGCCGCGATGAACATTGGCATAGGTCTGGCTGTAAGCAGAAGACATAGTATCCAGAACCATCTGCGGCTTCTGGGCAGATGCTGCTGAATCAAGATAAACTAGAGGTTTACCATTCACTTGTCGGTCGAGGATGGGAAACTGCGCCCGGACAACGGCAGCATCAAAACCCATCTTTTGCCCAGTCTGGTATGTGGAGGCCTGTTGTGTCATCTACTTACCTGTTATTCAACTCCAGTTTGACGTGCCGTCCAGCCAGATACCTGACCTCGCAAAAAGTCAGCAAAAGGCTGGTAGCTAATTTCTTCCAGCGTATCGACAAGAAAGGCATCAATCAGCATGGTGCGGGCCTCTGCTTCATCAATGCCGCGGCTTTTAAGGTAAAACAGAAGCGTTTCATCCAACTCGCCAACGGTTGCGCCGTGGCTACAGACCACATCATCGGCAAAGATTTCAAGCTCTGGCTTAGCATCAGCTTCAGCGTCACGAGACAGCAATAAGGCTCTGCTCATCTGCTGGCCATCTGTTTTCTGGGCATCTGGGGCAACTCGCACCCGCCCCTGAAAGACACCACGTGCCTTGTCATCCAGCACACCGCGGATCAGCTGACGTGATTTACAATCAGCATATTCATGGCTGACAACTGTTGTAATGTCATGATGCTGATTATCGCAGCCAAGATAAACAGCTGACATGGCAGCCTGTGCATCTGGGGCGGCAAAAAAGCAATGCGTTTCCATGCGGGTTATCTGACTGCCCTTGGAGACCGAAAAACTGTTCACATTTGCCTGACCGTCAAGCCTGAATAAAGTCAGGCCAAGATGTGTTGTGTGGTTAGCTTCATCCTGAAGCTTGATATGATCAAGTGTTGACCCCTGACCAAGCCGCACAAGAATAAGAGGCTGCGACAGACTGGATGCCCCTTCATGGAGTTCTGCCAAATGAAGATGCGCACCATCGGCAATATCAATAAAAATAAATGGATGAGATGCTTCATCTATTTTACCATCTGTGAATTGCAAAATAAGCGGGGTATCAATCTTGGCTGAACCCGCAATCTCAATCTTCACAGCTGCCGTCTGGCAACTGGCTGACAATGCTGTCAGATGGTGGTTGTCTGGCAACAAAGCAAAAGCCTTATGGCAGATGGCCTTGTCACCAGAAATGTCTGATGCGATTATGCCCGCAGGAAGGCTGGCGGCCGCAAGGTGAGGCGCAAGACCGGCTGTGAAGTTCAACACTTCTCCGTCGAGCCTTGCAGCGCGGGCTATTGATGAGCTCTGTTTGGGCGGGTTAAGAACAACATCTGACAAATGCGACAGTGACGTGAATTTCCAGGCTTCTGTCTGCCCGTTTGGCCAGTTCACAGACTCAAGATAACTCTGCGCTGCTTCTTTTCGATCGGCCCATGTTTTATAAAGACGTTCAGGCTGCATCGCCAAGCCCTGAATAACCATTTTCCTCAACTTCAAGTGCCAGCGTCTTATCACCGGATTTGACTATCCGCCCGCCTGCTAAAATGTGCACTTGATCTGGGACAATATGATTTAAAAGACGCTGATAATGAGTAATGACTAGCATGCCCCGCTCAACCGAACGCAGTAAATTCACGCCTTCTGAAACGATCTTTAGCGCGTCTACATCAAGACCTGAGTCAGTCTCATCTAGAATCGCCATTGATGGTTTCAAGAGAGCCATCTGCAGAATTTCATAGCGTTTCTTCTCACCACCAGAAAAGCCCACGTTCACAGGCCGTTTCAGCATGTCATCTTTGATGCCTAGATTTTTGGCTTCTGCGCGGACCATTTTTACAAACTCAAGCTGATCAACCTCATCTTTGCCTGCATCGCGCTTACGAGCATTCACCGCCGCCCGCAAAAACGCCATACCGCCCACACCAGGAAGTTCAACAGGGTACTGGAAAGCCAGAAACATGCCAGCACGGGCACGTTCGTCAGCTTCCATCTCCAGCACAGACTCGCCATCTAGAAGAATATCACCTTCTGTAACCTCATAACCGTCACGCCCGGATAACACATAGGATAAGGTTGACTTACCAGACCCGTTTGGCCCCATGATGGCATGGACCTCACCCCGGCCAATTGTTAGATCAATCCCATGCAAGATTCCTGTGTCGCCGATACGGGCATGCAGATTTTTAATTTCAAGAAGAGACATGAATCACAAATTCCTTTTCCTAACTAACCTACAGAACCTTCAAGGCTTATCCCAATAAGCTTCTGGGCTTCAACCGCAAATTCCATAGGCAGTTCGTTCATTACTTCTTTACAGAAACCGTTCACGATTAAAGACACAGCTTCTTCCTCGTCTAATCCGCGCTGCAGACAGTAAAACAACTGGTCCTCAGAAATGCGTGACGTCGTAGCTTCATGTTCAATTTTAGCAGATGGATTGCGCGACACCATATAAGGGACTGTATGCGCCCCACAAGTATCACCAACCAAGAGTGAGTCACACTGGGTAAAATTCCGACTATTCTCAGCCGCCTTATTCATCTCGACAAGACCCCGATATGTGTTGTTTGACCGCCCGGCAGAGATGCCTTTGGAAATGATGGTTGAGCGCGACCCTTCCCCTAGATGAATCATTTTTGTACCGGTATCTGCCTGCTGCGCGCCGTTTGTTACAGCAACTGAATAAAATTCTCCCACAGAATCTTTCCCCTTTAATACACATGATGGATATTTCCAGGTTATCGCTGACCCGGTTTCCACCTGGGTCCAGGAAATTTTTGACCTATCTCCGCGGCAGGCCCCGCGCTTGGTAACAAAATTATAAATGCCACCCTTGCCAGTTTCATCACCTGGGTACCAGTTCTGTACAGTTGAATATTTTATCTCAGCATCGGTCTGCGCGACAAGTTCGACCACTGCTGCGTGAAGCTGGTTTTCGTCCCGCTGGGGGGCTGTACAGCCTTCGAGATAGGAAACATAAGAGCTATCTTCAGCAATGATCAACGTGCGTTCAAACTGACCTGTGTTTTTCTCATTAATCCGAAAATAAGTGGACAATTCCATCGGACAGCGCACGCCCTTGGGAATATACACAAAAGATCCATCGGTAAACACAGCCGAATTTAGCGCAGAAAAATAATTATCCGATACCGGAACCACAGATCCCATATATTTGCGGACTAGATCCGGATATTCGCGGATAGCCTCTGAAATGGGACAAAATATAACTCCTGCCTTAGCCAGCTCTTCACGAAAGGTTGTAGCCACGGAAACAGAATCAAAAACCGCGTCTACAGCCACACCAGCCAGCATCTTCTGTTCATTCAGCGGGATACCTAATTTTTCATACGTGCGCAGCAGCTCAGGATCCACCTCATCAAGAGATTTCGGGGCTTCAGCTGATTTTGGTGCTGCATAATAATAGATATTATCATAATCGATCGGCGGGACATTCAGCTTGGCCCAGTCAGGCGGTGTCATCTTCAGCCAATACCGGTAGGCCTTCAGACGCCAGGTAAGCATCCATTCGGGTTCCATTTTCTTCCCAGAAATGAACCGAATAACATCTTCTGACAATCCCTTAGGGGATTTTTCTGTCTCAATATCCGTCACAAAGCCGTATTTATAGGCCCCAGTCGCCTGTTCAACGGCTTCAATGGTTTCAACTGTCGCCACCATATTTTGCTACCCAATCTTCATGTTCATCATTAATTTCATGTTCTTGTCTGTATCCGTTGGGCTGATTCTGAATCAGGAAAAAGAGAGGCCGGGTCAAATAAGTCAGCGAGACTTACAGATAACAGCGCCTCTCTGAGGGCCGTATTAACACGGTTCCAATTGCCTCCCATAAAACAACCCTTCTGCACAGTACAGGGCTCTTCAGCCCCATCAACACAAGCTGTAAGGGCGATTGGCCCCTCAATAGCCTCAACCACCTCTGCAATACTGATCCGACTGACCGGTCGGGACAGCTGGCAACCGCCACGAATACCACGCTGTGTCCGCACTAGATCTGCTGCAACCAACGCTTTGATCACCTTTGCAGCTGTGGCTTGTGTGAGCTGCGCAGCCTCGGCAATCTGCCCACTGGACAACAAACAGTCCTGGCGGCTGTTTAACACACCAAGCACTAGAATGGCGTAATCTGTCATTCGGTTAAGCCGAAGCATTCTTTGATAAATCTTTCCCGTCTGCCACAGCCCTTCGCCCTCAAGTACAAAACATCGTATCTGCGAATGATTATCATAAACAGGACTATATCAGTCTTGTTTAAAGAACATAAGAAATGCTGCGTCAAAAGCAAGTTAGCCTTACACAATTTAGGCCTGTAATTTGACAAGTTTTACATTTTTTTCGGATGGTGGCAGACCTAGGTCTGCAATCAGTGCGAGATTCAGTTAAAGGCTTCTGGTCTTAGCTGATATCTGCCTTCTTCAAGGCCGGTGAAAACATCTTCAATATCAGGATGTCCAACGGGCCCATTTTCGTCATCAGACAACAGATTTTGTTGTGACACATAGGCAGAATAATAGCTATCAGCATTCTCAGCCAACAAATGATAAAAAGGCTGCTCACGTGCGGGACGAACATCTTCCGGGATGGAAGCGTACCATTCTTCTGTGTTATCGAATTCAGGATCAACATCAACGATTACGCCCCGGAAGGGGTAATGACGATGACGTACGATATCCCCAATACAGAATAAAGGCTTATGTGTCGGTTTAGTTTTTGTCATCAGGCAGTCTGAGGCTCTCAGAACCGGTCCTTGACCTTAAGAACCTGCTTACCACCATACATACCAGTTTTAAGGTCAATGTGGTGTGGACGATGCAGTTCACCAGTAACCTTGTCTTCAACATATGCATCACTCCTGATGGAGTCATGGGCCCGGCGCATGTCCCGCTTGGATTTGCTAATTTTACTCTTTGGAACAGCCATTGTTTTTATTTCCTGCATGCAACACTCTGGACCATCCCAGAGCAGCTTCTATTTTCATCAGCACAAGCCCGTTTCTAGTCCTGCACAAATTGAGAAGTTATAAACTTGGTGGAGCCAGACGGGATCGAACCGACGACCTCATGCTTGCAAAGCACGCGCTCTCCCAGCTGAGCTATGGCCCCTTGACACTTTGATTATTCTATCCCACCTCAGAGTTTGGAGTAGACCGAAGGCTTTATATGGGTGAAATACCTATTAAGGTCAAGCTAAATTTCACACATGCAGACGGTTTTTTTAGACAAATATTCTATTTCGCAGCTGTGACATGTTGAAGGGCCTCAACTACAGCTGGGTGCACCAATTTGCCCTTATGTACATTCAAACCGGCAGCCAGATGTGAGTCAGTTTCAAGAGCCGCCATGCCGTTTTCTGCAAGCGCCAGCACAAAAGGTAATGTCGCATTATTTAGAGCCTCAGATGAGGTAAGCGGCACAGCACCTGGCATATTTTCCACACAATAACGGACAATTCCATCAACCACATAGGTAGGGTCCTGATGCGTTTTTGGACGTGATGTTTCAAAACAGCCCCCCTGATCAATTGCTACATCAACCAACACTGCCCCTAGCTTCATTTGCTTCAGCTGCGCCCGAGAAACAAGCTGCGGTGCAGATGCCCCTGGAATGAGAACCACTCCAATAACCATATCTGCTGATAAGAGGGCTTCAGCCATGGTAGGAACTTCTGCACCAGCCACTATATAATCTGCATCAGACGCCTCAATATTGCGCCCGGCACCCCTTTCAACGTATACATTATGGCCTTTTTTCGGTTAATTCCTTCACAGATGACGGAACCAATCCTACCTGATGTTCATTTGCTTTGGTCTCAGCAGGCACACCTATGCGCATAACACTCTCCCCTTTATTGGATTTGCTGGCAGGTTTGTATTCACCTCAACATCAAAAAATTACAAGACTTTACCAGAAACGTGTTTGTGAAATTATGCGCGTCCAGAATACTTTTCTGAACATTTATTAACTTTTGTGATAAAATTACGATGATTATTGTGCAGTTTATTAATTTTTAAAAATAAATTATTTTTGGCGGGAGGCGGAAATGGACAAATTGGACCGGTCAATACTTTCTATTCTTCAGGAAAATGCGCGGATTTCTAATGTTGATCTGGCTGACAGAATCGGTTTATCCGCATCAGCCTGTCTGCGACGCGTTGCCCAACTGGAAAAGGATGGACTTATTACCGGCTACCATGCGGACCTTAGCCTGGAGAAGCTTGGCCATTCTGTTCTGGTGCTGGTGCATATAACGTTAAAGGGCCAGTCAAAAGAAATGCTGCAGGATTTTGAGACCGCAGTCGGCAATATACCTCAGATTCTAGCCTGTTTTTTGCTGGCTGGCGAAAGTGACTATCTGTTGCGGGTAGCAGCAAAAGATGTGGCTGATTATGGGCGGATACATTCAGATTTTCTGGCAGCATTACCACATGTTATGCGCATGGAAAGTAATTTTGTGTTGCGTGAAGTCGCCAATCGCGGTCTGTCTGCAGACAGTATTTAAGCGCGCAAGCGCTGACCAAAAGCACGGATGTCGTGAAGGGATTGGGTGAATTCTGACCAGTCATCTGAGACAGCAATTGGTGACCATATCCGTTCAACAACTCCAATTTCAAGCGAGATAATCGGGGCGGCCCGCACAGCCTGAACAGCTGTTTTGGTCTGTCGCGACGATAATGAACATGCGTAGTCAGCAAGCTTGGCAAGTTCAGCAGAATTACGCCAGGCTGGATCCGCAAACTTGTCTGGCCTGTGACCCCCATACAACTCATGAAACAGCCTGTCCCAGCCGATTTGGCTTGCTTTGGCAGCCTCAAAGACCAGAGCTGACAATTGGCTTGCATCGTCATCAGTTCCCTCTACGCCGAGGCGCCAGCTTAAACGGCGAGCTAAATTGCGTTCCATGGAAGAATAGAAGCCTGAAAGCGTTTCTGCCAACACCTCCGAGTCTACAATAGGCACAAAACAATCTGCCAGCCGGCATAAAGCCCACATTGCTGCTGAGGGCTGGCGACCATAAGCGTAGCGGCCCGTTTGATCAAAATAAGCAGCAGTAAAACCTGGATCAAAATGAGGCATAAAACGCCATGGCCCATAATCAAAACTCTCCCCTGTGATGTTGAAATTATCTGTATTCAGCACGCCATGCACAAACCCAGCAACCATCCATCCCGCGACCATCTCAGACACACGCTCTGCAAATTCCGGCAAAAAAGACAAGATCAGCTGTTCATATGCCAGATCTGGGTCTAGTTCAGGATAGTAATAACGCACTGTGTGGCGTAGCAACTTTTCGAGATTGTCTGCCTGCCCCAAATAAGCAAGTCGCTGAAAACTGCCAATTCGAATATGGCTATGCAGCAGCCGAACCAAAACAGATGAGCGTGTGGGAGACGGCTCATCATGCCGCTCAAGCGCTTCACCGGTTTCAATAAGGCTGAAACTCTGTGATGTCGGCACATTTAGGGCCGTTAGCAATTCGGTGGCTAAAACCTCTCGCACGCCACCTTTCAAGGTCAGGCGACCATCAGCTGCACGTGCATAGGGCGTTCGCCCAGACCCTTTGGTTCCCAAGTCAAGAAGGTGACCTGTCTGCTGATCTTTATATTGCGCAAACAAGAAGCCCCGCCCATCCCCCAGCTCCGGATTGTAGGCACCGAACTGATGCCCGTGATAGCGAAGCGCAAGCGGCTCAAACAAGCTGCCTTGTAAAGGCATAAACCGCCCAAAATGATCAATAAATTGTTCGTCTGATAAGTCCTGAAGGCCAATTTGCTCTGCAGCCCGCTGATTGCGATAACGGAGAATAAACTGAGGAAAGCGCGCCGGGGTAACCACGTCATAAAATGCCGGGCCAAGCTGGGCATGTATTGTTTGTGGCTCTGCTGTCGACATCAATTGTCACCAAACAAGATTTACAGCCGACTTTCGCAAATTCGACTTTCACAACGTAGGCAGGATAGACAAGCAAAATTTACCTGCCTAGCCTATTTTTCATAAAATTAGACATCCACTTCTCGTCCAATCAGGAAAACAGCAATATGGATGAAATTGTTTCAGTTCTGCAACCAATTGAAAGCGCACAAGGCCAGCCGAATAGCTGTTACATTGACCCCGTTATGTTTCAAATTGAAACAGAGTAGATATTCGCTTCAGACTGAGCAGCTATCGGCTTTGGGTTTGATGTGCCCGCGCAAGGCTGTGTCTGTCCTGCGAACTTTCTGGGCATTCCGTTGCTTTTGGTGCGCTGCCTTCAGGTAAGACCAAGGTGTTTGAGAATGTGTGCCGTCATCGTTGGATGATTCTGGTTAAAGAGGCCAAGAAGTTAAGCAGCCCCATTACCTGTCTCTATCATGCATGGGCTTATAATTTTGACTGCACACTGACTGCAACTCCTCATGTCGGTGGACCTTATATTCATGAGCACCATTCTGTTGACTGCATCGCTTTATCTCTCAATGAAATTCCTTCTGCCATCTGGCGTAATGTGATTTATATAAATTTATCACGCAAGGAACCCCATTCGAGGAAAAAGCAGCCGCGCTCCAAACCAGATGGGCTGAGTTTAAGCAAGAATTGTATTTCGGTAGCGATGTTTCTTATTTTGAGCTTAATGTTAGCTGCAACTGGAAGTTAGCTGTCAAAAATTACTGTGAGGCCATAACCTGCCATTTGTGCATCCCAACCTGAACTGCTGCTCCCGTTTGGAAGACCATTACAACATTCTGGATGATGCCAGCTATGCTGCCCAAGGGAGTGATGCATATGCGGCACAAATTTCGGATGATGGACAACGATTATCAAAATTTAAAGCCCTGTCAGAAAAATGGAAGAGGGCTGCTGAATATTGCGCATTTTTCCCAAACGTTCTATATAGGGTCCACAAAGAGCAGACCTTTGCTAACGTGCTTATACCAAAAGACAGAAAATCACCATTGAACGCATTGCCTTCAATTCCCGGATGCGCAGATGCTATCAATTGTTTATGCTTCGATGCGAGCAAAAAATGAAGTGATGTGGAAAGATGTGTTTATTAAAGATATCCAGGTTTTAGAAAGCATGCAGGCCGGGCGTAAGGCCCCATTTTATGACGTTGGAAAATTTTCTGCAATTATGGACTGTCCAACACATCATTTTCATAAATAGGTGGCGCAACGTTTGATGCAGGCAGGCTAAGGTAATTTTCTGATTAAAATGGAGCAGTTCGAAAGCTAATTAACTAGAGCCGCTGTTCTGCAGCTCAGCTTCAAACATTTGGCTAAGCTTACCTGACAGAACATAGTCACGGATAAAATCACCAAGCCGCTCAAATTCAGAGTAAAAGCGAGTTCCTCTTGCCTCACCTAAACCTCTAAACTCACCAGACATTTGGCGAACAAGCGACAAATCAGAAAGAGGTGGGGCAAGAACTACATTCAAGCCCTCAAGAATTTTAGAAATAGCAGACAGGTCGCGTTGTGCCGGAGGAATACGGTTGGGCACAATGATGAGGTGGGGGGTAACAGAGCCACTGCTTTCTTTCCGCTCATCCATCTCGCGCACAAATTCGACGGTTGGCCGTAAATCAGCCCAAGACAGTGATGTTGGGATTATAATACATTCACACATCATCGCAATTTGCCAAACATTACCTGGCCACCCTGCACCAGTATCTACAATGGTTAGAGACTCCGCATTTGAACGCATGCGGCGCATAATACTATCCAGCGTAACAAGACTAAGACCATCAAACCGGTCACTAACAGGAACATGGCGGATATCACGTTCATCAGCAACAGAACCAAGCAGTTCAAAGCAAGTGCCTTGACGATCTGTATCCAACATCTGTATCGGGCGCTTGGGAAAACATGTCCTGAAATAGTCATATAGGAAAGCCGTAATAGTGCTCTTACCTACACCACCTTTGATATTGCCCACAAAAATGGATTGGCCTTGTTCCATTTTTTATCCTGTCTTCATATTCAAAATACATATCTCTGCAAAATCACTGCCAATGTATCATAAACGCCACATTTAAGACAGTTTAAAGGTCTACCTTTCTATTTTAAGGAATTGTTAAAAAGAAAAAGGAGAACCTACCCAAACTAGCCTCTGGTTTCTGTCACAATAGCCCGCAGACAGACTGTTGGATACTGAGGGCAAATTATCCAGTAAATTAGCCGGCTGGACAATAATCACGCCTGTCCATTTTCTGGCCGACCTTTCCTGCTCTACCCAGGAGCGGAAATATAGACAGGCGAAGGTACATCTCGGCAACTTGCCAGTAAGTCACCCAAATGCGGCACGGCCACAAAGGCAAAAGTAGGGGCTATTGCATGATAATCTGAATAAATATTTTTAAAGCTCCAAAAGGTTGTCCGGGAGCAACAGACTGGGCCTGGTTAGTCATTTGTTCATTATGGCTCTTCAATATTTGGTTATTTAGAAACACAACCCCGAATACAAACAGACAAAACAGACCTGCAACAAAAATACTAATTTAAAATTGGGATAAGCACCGATCTAGAATGGCTTGCTCATGAAAATTTGTTTGAGCAGGCACTTTGTTAGTTTATTGTTCTTTCCCCATGAGCTAAACTTCATGATCCTCTAATTTACCAATATAATTTCCTGAGGCACATAGCATAACCGACCATGTTGCCCTTTACTATGGCCAGTCTTGTCGATTACTTGACATTTGAAGAACTCAGAAAAACCAGATTAGGACATAGATGATAATTCGCGCGCCTGAAGATATAATGATTGAGTTTCATCAATATACATGTCACGAGTGATGCGACCGCCCTGATATAGGTCTCGTAGTCTAACCATCTCCTTCTCGATAAGCCGAAGGTGATCCGGTGTAGACATCTGGTCTGTCATCTCCAAAGAAGTTGTTGTCTGCTCCGCAGGAATTGATTTTTGTCTTGGGCGCTTGAAAATCTGAAAATCTTCAACTTGCTCTGCTGCCAATTCAGAATTTTCTATTTTATTCATGCTCTGTGCAGCTAAGGCGTGGCCCCCTTCAGGCCGAGTGGCTTTGGGAATGATAGGCTCAGCCGCAGGCCTTTCAGCTCTACCTGAGTCAACAGCCTCTTCTTTCCGATTAGATACGTTGTTGCCGGATGGTCGGCCACGAAAAGCAATTAGCACGATAAGAACTAATAATATTACAAGAACCAAGCTTAGCAGTGTAATCAATATCTGCGCCGGATCGGTTACACCGAATGCGGAGAAAACTTCAGTGATAGAAACTGGAAGTTGGATGTCAGTCATGACTACCGTTGTGCATGAAACACCCGCAAATATCAACTGTCAATCGCCGCCATATTAGAGCAGAACAGACAAAAACAGAAGAAATAAGTAGCAAAATTTTTATTTGACAGGCAGCATCAATTACTCGCTGAGCAAAACCTCTGAGGCCGTAACTGACTTTTGCAGAGAGCTTTGATAATAGACAGATCTATAGTAGATGTCCCCTTTAGCTGCATGGACCAAAGTTTCGGTCGATGATTTCGGATTTTTGAATAAGCGGATGCAGGGTTATATTTGCGACCTGCCAAATCGCGACTTTTCCACTCTTAAAAAGCCTAAAAGTAGCCAAACAGGCTACCAAAACAATCGACTTGACCATTCGTTGCAAACAGCATCGTTCAAAGAGTTAGACGGAGCAGATATTAAACACATCTTTGCCGCATTAATCCATGATGTTGGTGATGCACTGGCACCAGAAAATCATTTCCATGTGTCCGCAACAATTATTCAGCCCTTTACCCTTGATGAGATAGGATGGATCCTGTAAATGCATGGTCTATTTAAGATGAATTATCATTTAGACAAATTGAGTTTGGAAAAAGACGGCAGAGATTTTTAAAGCGAGCATAAATTATTCAATGCGGCTGTAAAAATCTGTCAAAAATGGAACCAGTTACCTTTTGTTCCTGAATGTCAAAAAAGGAACTGAGTTATTCTGAGCCCGCAACCATACAACAACATAACTATGTAAAAAACGATGTTTAGACGCCTGAGCCAATCCTTGTTTGAATCTTCTATCAAATCTGCCTATACTCGTCGTTTCAAAGAAAAGGGCGCGCAGGCAGAGGGTGTGTTTTGGTCCTCACGGGTCAGTCAGACAGCCCGCTTTGAGCAAGTGCTGGCAAATATGAAGGCTGAGTTTGGTTCAAATAGCTTCTACCTTGCAGATATTGGCTGTGGTTATGGGGCGCTGCTTCACTATATCCAGAGTAAACCTGCTTGGCGTCAAATAGACTACAGCGGAGTGGATATAAACCCTGAGATGGTGAGCTATTGCAAACGCGAACATACTTCTCACAAACATCGCTTTTCACTGGGCCGACAGCCTAAACATCCTGTTGATTTTGCTGTCTTTGTAGGTACGTTTAACCTTTGCCACACTGATGATTATGAGCTTTGGGAAGATTATATTTTGCGCCAGTTAGCTTTTAGCTGGGCGTGCGTCCGATATGGACTAATCCTCAACATCACCAGCCTTGAAACAGCAAAAATCAATAATCATATTTTTTACGTGAATCCAGTGGCATTTTCAAAAAAGCTTGCCAGCCAATTTGGCGCGGTCAGCGCGGCACCTACTCGATTTGTTCCCCAAGATACAACCTTCATCATTTGCAAGGAAAAACATGAACGCCACATTACAAAATTGCGCAAAGCTCAGCGATAACAGCAAGGGAGCCGCTTTGATGACGGGCGCTTCGATTGCCTTCGTTCTGAATGATTTCATGATGAAGCTTGTTTTTACAGAACTGTCTGTCGTTCAAAGTGTTTTTCTGCGCGGGCTATTTGTTTGTCCCATGCTTTTTCTGATCTGCCTGCAGCGGCATCAGCTTTTTGCATCTGTGCCGCGCAGCGATCACGGCATCATTGCCTGCCGAACAGCACTGGAAATTACAATCACGTTTTTGTTTCTGCTAGCGCTGTCACAATTGTCTCTAGCTCACGTGACAGCTGTTCTGCAGGCGGTTCCATTAATTCTGACTGCATTTGCTGCAATAATCCTGCGAGAAAAGGTCGGCTGGCGGCGATGGATGGCGGTTGTCATAGGTTTTATTGGCGTTATGCTTATCATCAAGCCAGGGCTGGATGGTTTCTCTGTATTTTCATTATCTGTTCTGATGGCGGCAATACTGATCGCAGCCCGTGATATTTTGACTCGCCAGTTAAGTGTTCAGACGCCCTCATTTCTTGTCGCATTGGTTACGGCGCTCACCGTTACGGTTGCAGGCGGCATGGCTACTGTTGCCAATGGCTGGCAGTCACCATCACTGTCCAGCTGGTTCTTGATGGGCGGCGCAGCGCTGGCAATACCTGCGGCATATGTGCTGAGCATTGCCACAATGCGTGTTGGAGATGTCAGTTTTGTCACCCCCTTTCGATATACAGCGGTTGTGTTTGCAACTATATTGAGTTGCCTGCTTACAGGAAACCTGCCTGACGGACTGTCTTTTTTGGGCACAATTCTGGTAATTGCAGCCGGGATCTATTGCTTACATCGCGAACATTTTCTGGCTACACAATAGGAACGTTATGAGTTCTACCTACACGGACAGCCGCGTCATCGCTGCAAAGGCAAGCCGCCGGATAAGATGAGTGCGACGTTGTGTAGGCAATTTACGCAACGGAGCCTCACGCAGGATATGCGTATCAAACCCATCTGTGATGAGAATCCCGTAGCGCATTTCATCTGCCAAACGTTCGACCGGAAAATTCTCTGCAACAGCAAAATAAAACTGGTCTGCCCAGTCAAGATAATTCTGCCATTTCTTGTCACTGGAAAA
>TARA_B100000963_G_scaffold216298_1_pt1 | contig 14018 bp, 11 predicted proteins | sample TARA_B100000963 | Tara Oceans TARA_B100000963 (sample SAMEA2622097) | marine metagenome | biome: marine biome (ENVO:00000447); feature: surface water layer (ENVO:00002042); material: "saline water (ENVO:00002010), including plankton (ENVO:xxxxxxxx)" | depth 5 m | reverse complement strand
TTACATCAACCTTTGGCAGAGATGTAGAAGAGCTTTTTGAACAACATCAAAAAGAATTAGAGCTAGCAAAACAATACGACATAGAGTTAGCGTATCAACCCTTTGGTACTAAACTACCAGTTGAAGCAAAAATACTAGGTGGAGATGATGAGGATGCCTAGACCAAATGAGGGCATGAAAGCCGAAGCGCAAAAGGGTATAGATTGGCGTGCTGAATTTGGTAGAGGAGGAACTAGGGTTGGAGCTACTAGAGCAAGACAAATTGTTAATGGTGAGAATTTATCAGATGATACTGTTAAGAGAATGTTTAGCTTTTTCTCAAGACATGAGGTAGATAAACAAGCAGAAGGTTTTAGGCCTGGTGAAGATGGCTACCCTTCTAATGGTAGGATAGCATGGGCGTTATGGGGTGGAGATGCAGGATTTAGTTGGTCAAAGAGGTTTGTTGAAAAAATGAAAAATGAAAAGGGTATTGTTAGTGTGAGAAACGAGACTATTGAGTATAAAGTTATAATTAAAAAAGGTGAAAACAAATATGGTGAAGGGAACAAGTTTTATTTAGATGGCGAGTTATCACCAAGTTTAATGTTAGAGATTGGCAACACCTACGTATTTAATACATCAGATCAATCCAATAAAACACATGGATTGCGTTTTTCAACAACAGAAGATGGTATTCACAATGATGGTCAAGAGTATAAAACAAATGTAAAAGTTGTTGGCAAAGCTGGCGAAGCAGATTCGAGTATAAGTATTGAGATTGATGTAAATACTCCAGACCTATATTATTATTGTATTAATCACGCAGGCATGGGTAATAAGATAATGATACAAGATAACGATGAAAGAAATGTTAGAGGAACAGAAGATACTTTAAGAGAAAAAGCAAGAGAGCATAACAAAGAAGTTGGCGACAACCCATCTAAAAGAACAAGTTATGCAACATTACAAAAAGTTTACAACAGAGGAATCGGTGCTTTTAAAACATCGCCTCAAAGCGTACGTCCCACAGTTAAGTCAAAAGAACAATGGGCGATGGCAAGAGTAAATAATTTTTTGCGTGTTCTAAGAACAGGCAGATTTAAGTCAGGAAAGCATGATACTGATTTGCTTCCTGCATCACATCCTTTATCAAGTAAAAATAAAGAGGAGAAATCTATGAATGATAAAGACGATAGACATATCCTCAATGTTGCGGAAACAGGCGAAAAAGTTGTTGTCGAGTTTGCAAAGCACCTTGAGGATGGACAAGAAGGCGAAGAGGTGGAAATGCCTGAAGAAGCACGTCCATATCATTATGGCGATGATGATGAAGATGAAAAAAATAGAAATGTAGTTGACTTAAAAGTTGAATACAGAACTATTGATTTATCAAGATCGGAATTTGTCGATGAAGAAAATAGACGTGTAAGGATTGGTGTTTCTAGTGAAGAGCCAGTTGAAAGAAGTTTTGGAATGGAAGTTCTAGGACATTCACCAGAAGAAATAAACATGGAGTTTATGCAATCTGGACGAGCGCCATTGCTACTTGATCATAAGATGGATCAGGTAATTGGTGTTGTTGAAGAATTTAAACTTGATCAGGCAGCGCAAAGAACTGTTGCTGTGGTCAGATTTGGTCGATCTGATCTTGCTGAAGAAGTATTTAGAGATGTGCTTGATGGCATACGCATGAATATTAGCGTTGGCTATCGAGTAGATAAATTAACCAGAATGAAAGAAAAAGACGAAAACTACTACAGAGCAAGCTGGACACCTTTAGAGGTATCCTCTGTTGCTGTGCCAGCAGATTCTAGTCGTAAAGTCGGTGTCGGACGTTCTAAAGAAATTGCTGAAAAAGCAAGGATAGAAATAATGTCAGAAGAAAAGAAAGAAATTAATCTTGATGATGTTAGATCAGAAAGTGCTGAAGCTGCTAAAAAAGAATTTGCAAGAAACTCAAAAGAGATTCTTGATTTAGCTGTTAAGCACAATAAAAGAGATTTAGCACACCAAGCTATATCTGAAGGCAAATCTGTTGAAGAATTTAGAGGTCTATTATTAGATAACATATCTAATGATGTGCCTTTAGAAACTCCAAAAGATATTGGTCTTACAGAGAAAGAAACTAAAAGATTTAGCATAATGAGAGCTATTAATGCGATGGCTAATCCTACAGATAGGAAAGCTCAAGAAAATGCTAAGTTTGAATTTGAAGCTTCAGAAGCAGCACAAAGAGAGTATGGTCAAACTGCTCAAGGTATTATGTTGCCAGATGAAGTTTTAAGAAATTGGAATCAGAGAGATTTATCTGCTGGAAGTGATGGAGACCTAATCGGTCAAGATTACAGAGCAGGTGATTTCATTGATGTACTAAGAAATAACTCTGCTGTTATGCCATTAGCAACTATGCTAAATGGTCTTACAGGCGATGTTAAGATACCAAAGAAAACTGCTGCTGCATCTGCTGCTTTTATTAGTTCAGAAGGTGGCGCTGCTGGTGAATCAGAGTTAACAGTTGGCAATGTAAGTATGTCTCCTAAGTCATTAGGTGCGTTTACAGACATTACAAGACAACTTATGATTCAATCATCTTTGGACGTAGAAAATCTTGTTAGAAACGATCTAGCTGCTTCAATGGCTATTGCTATTGATGATGCTGCATTAGAGGGATCAGGAAGTTCAGGTAATCCAACAGGTATTACTAACACTTCAGGAATTAACACAGTATCACTTTCAAGTGCTGCTGCGCCTACTTTTGCAGAAATGGTAGCAATGGAAACAGCAGTCAGAGTGGATAACGCACTACTAGGCGATTTAGCTTACATAGTACATCCATCTAACTATGGCACATTGAAAACTACTGAGAAAGCAACTAACACAGCACAATTTGTTGCTGAAAACGATCAGATCAATGGCTATAGTGCTGTTGTTTCTCCACAGTTAACAGCTAACAATTATGTTTTTGGTAACTTTAACGACCTGCTTATAGGTATGTTTGGAGGCCTTGACCTAGTTGTTGATCCTTTTTCTCAGTCAACTACTGGTACTGTGAGAATAGTCGCTTTACAATCAGTTGATGTCGCTGTGAGACATGCAGTTTCATTCTGCGCTGGTTCATAATTGAGTGGTTTTAACGACTAAAAAAATGGGTGGCGCTATTGCCACCCAACTTAATAAAGGTGAATATATGAAATATTTAATATTAACTGACACAGTTGCAAACAAAGAAAAGGTCAAAGCAGGCGATGTGGTTGAACTTCCTATTGATGAAGGTAGATCATTAGTTGGCTATGGCAAAGCTGAAGAGTATAAGGGCAAAGCTAAAAAAGAAACCAATAGAAGCGTAGGACTTGAAGAGTCTGATGCTCCAAAGCCAAAGAAAAGAACTAAGAAGTAATGGCTCTTGAGTTTGATAGGGATTTTAATGGCTATCTTGATGCAGATTTAGGTCATGGTATGACTGTTACCTATACTCCTCAAGGTGGCTCTGGATCATCTATCAATATTGTCTTGGAGCAAGAATATTTTGGTATTGATGTTGGTACTGTAGATGTTGAGGGTTTTCAACCAATAGCATTTTGCAAAACAACTGATGTACCTAGTGTTGCTCATGGCGATACTATAGTTGCTCCTGCATATAAAAATCTTGATGGCACTACCATCAAGGCAGGTGCTACCTATAAAGTTATAAATGTGCAACCTGACAATACTGGAATAACGCAACTTATTCTTCAGGAGCAGTAATGGCAAACCATGTGCGCCAGCAAATTCGTGAGAGAGTAGGTACTGTTTTAACAGGTCTTACTACTACAGCTTCTAGAGTCTTTCAAAGCAGAGTTTATGCTTTGCAAGATAATGAGCTTCCTGCTTTAATTATTTATTCAAAATCAGAAACTTCAGAACCCTTAGTAATGCACACCGATAGAGTAACAGAACGTGAATTATCTTTAATTGTTGAGTGTTATGCAAAGGCAAATTCTAATTTTGATGATACTATTGATACAATATGCAAGGAGGTTGAAGAAGCTATAGCTGCTGATACTACTCTAAATAATTTGGCTAAAGATATTTACATAGAGTCAACAGAAATAGAGTTCAATGCAGAAGGCGAAAGTCCTGTTGGTTATGCAACTTTGACATTTTTAACAACTTACCATGTAAAGGAAACTAATCCTGACGTGGCAGTTTAGCGAGGAAAATTATGAAATTAGTTAGTCCAAATGGCAAAACTATTATAGATGCACAACCTGATAGTGTTGAGTATCTAAAAAGTAAGGGTTGGAAAGAAGAAGCAACCCCATCGAAAGATAAAGTTAAATCTTCTTCTAAAACTAAAAACGAGGAATAATTATGGCAACTTTTTTAGGCAAAGGCGGAACTGTCCAGGTTGGATCAAACGCTATCGCTGAAATCAGGAGTTACAGTATTGATGAAAATATTGACGTAGTTGAAGATACATCGATGGGCGATGCAGCAAAAAGCTACATAGCTTCTATAAAAGATTTTAGTGGATCAGTTGATGTACTTTACGATGATACTGATACGAATGGACAGACAGCTTTATCTGTCGGTTCATCTGTGACACTTAACTTTGCTCCTGAAGGAACAGGAAGTGGTGCTGTTAAATTGACTGGTACAGCAATTGTTACAGGTAAATCTGTTACTGCTACACATGATGGTCTTGTAGAATCATCTATTAGTGTACAAGGTACTGGCGGCTTAACTACTACTACTTATTAATTATGTCAGCAATAGATAACGCAACAAGGCATTTTGATAGCATTGATACAAAAATTATAGAAGTCCCTGAATGGGGTGAGGATGCAGATAATCCGTTAAAGATTTACTGTAAACCGATTACTCTTTCAGAGACTTCTAAGTTTATGAAGCTAGCAAAAGATGATGAAATACAATTGCTTGCTTATGTATTAATTTACAAGGCTTTAGATGCAGATGGAGAAAAGTTATTTAACATTGCTGATAGAAGCGCTTTTTTAGATAGAGTTGATAGAAGCGTTTTAATAAGAGTCGCTTCCGAAATTATGGGTAACATAGACCAGGAAGAAATTAAAAAAAAGTAATTGAAGATAGGCAACTACAAATAAAATTTGTTTTAGCTGAAAAATTACATAAAACTCTAGCTGAAATAGAAGAAATGACTTTAGAGGAATTTCATGGGTGGATGGCTTATCTTGAGATACAGAATGAAGAAAGGGAAAAGCAACTAAGTGAACAAAAAAATAAAATTTAGGGAATTCAATAATGGCTAGGTCAGATATACACATTAGAATGTTTGGTGACAACCGAACTTCTAAAATGTTCAACCAATTTAGAAAAGATGCAAGATCATCAAGCCATGCAATAAACAATCTTCGTAATCAAATTATTGCAGCTTTTTCTGTGCGAGAGCTTGTAAGAGCAGGAGATAGTTTTGTAAATATACAAAACAGGATGCAAGCACTTACAGGTTCAACTGAACAGACAGCAGATGCAATGGCAAATATAAAAAGAATTGCTAATGAATCCAGGTCAGATTTTGACGCTGTTGGTACACTTTTTACAAGGCTAACAATTGCAACTCAAGACTTAGGTGTTGCACAAAGAGACATAGCTAAAGCAACACAAACAGTTGCAAACACTTTTGTTATAGCTGGTGCAGAAACTTCTGAAGCAGCTAACTCTGCAAGACAGCTAGCGCAGGGTTTAGCCTCTGGCGCTTTGCGTGGAGATGAGTTGCGATCAGTTATGGAAAATAATGTCATACTATCTAACTTACTTGCAGATGGTTTGGGTATAACAACAGGTCAGTTAAAAGATTTTGGATCAGAGGGTAAACTTACAGCAGAAGCAATTTTGCCAATTTTAATTAATGCTGTAGATGATACAACAAAGACTGTTGCCAATATGGATATGACTATTGGCCAATCTCTAACATTACTCAGAACAAACTTTACAACATTAATTGGTGAGTTTGAAAAAGCAACTGGTGTTTTTGGCACTACTGCAACAGCATTGGGCGTGTTGGCAAAAAATATGGAGCTTTTATTAATACCTGCGACAGCATTGGCTGTAAGTGCAATACCAAAACTTGTATCAGGAGTTGTGGCTTTAGGCGTAGCTGTAAGAGCAAATCCATTGACAGCATTAGCAACAGGTCTAGCTGCTTTAGTTGCTACTGCAAAAATATTAAATCCTGAATTAAGTTCTTTGCAAGAAAATCTACAATCTGCATTAGTTAAACAAGAAACAGCTTTAAAGAATCTTATAAAAGCACAAAAAAAGTTTGGAGAAAATTCTCCAGAATTTAGGATTTTCCTTGAAGAATACGATGAAATATCTAATGAAGTTCAAAGATTAAGAGATTTAGTTATTGAACAAAATAAAGCAATATCAGAAACACCAGATGCATTAAAATCTTTTACAGATGAATATAACAAAATTATAGAAAAGTCCAAAGATGCCATACAAGTTGTTAAAACTTTTGGTGAAACTATTGAAGGCAAGCTAACTAATGCATTTACTGACTTTTTTGATATTGCAAGTGAAGGATTTGGTAATTTTAAAAATCTAGCAACCTCAATTATAAGAGCTATAGTTGCTGAATTAGTGCAACTGCTGATTGTCCAAAAAGCAGTCGGCATGATAAAAAGCTCAATAGATGCTTTTGCTTTTGCAAGTTCAGCAAACCCAGAACAATTATTGAATCTTGGTAATATTGGTTATGAGGGCGGTGGCTATACAGGCATGGGTGTTAGAGCAGGTGGCGTGGATGGACGTGGTGGCTTTCCTGCAATACTACATCCGAACGAAACAGTTATAGATCACACAAAAGGACAAGGCATGGGTGCTACTGTAAACTTTAATATAACCACAGTAGATGCAGCAGGTTTTGATGAATTGCTTGCAAGCAGAAAAAACATGATTGTAAGCATGATAAATCAAGCTTATAACTCAAGAGGTAAAATGGGAATAGCATAATGTCAGGCACTTTTCCAACAACTATAAAACCAAGAAGCTTATCATTACAAGATAATAGGCCAAATCTTATCAATCAATCTGTATCTGGTAAAAGAGTTACTAGAAAATATGGATCACAATTTTTTACTTTGGATATTACATTACCATCTTTATCAAAAGATGATGCAATGGATGTTTTTGCTTTTCTTAAAAAACAGCAAAACTCTTTTGATAAATTTAATTACACATATCCAATTACAAATAGAGGCGCAAATAGATCGCAAACAGATATTGTTGTAAATGGCTCTCATAGTGTTGGTGACACAACAATTGCTTTATCAGGCTTTGATAATTCGACAACAGATGTCCTCAAAGCAGGAGATATTATTAAGTTTGCAAATCACGATAAAGTTTATATGGTAACAAAAGATAATTCTGATCCACCAGTAAATCCATCCTCAGATGGAAGTGGAGATGCAACAGTTACTATTTCTCCAGGTATTATTGCTACACTTGCAAATAGTGAAGCTGTAACTGTAGATCAACCAACCTTCAAAGTTTATCTTGATAGTGATATTCTCTACACAACAAATACTACAGGTTTGTTTACAATAAGTTTTACATTGCGAGAGTGTATTGAGTAATGTCAAGATCACTAAGCAATACACTTTTAACGCAGTTAGCGAATCCTACTAATACATTTTGTTTTTTACTTGAAATAAATACATCAACAGTTTTTAGACTTACCGACAATCAGTTTGACGTAACTTATGATTCAAACACCTATTCTTCTTCTGGTGAAATAATATCAGTAGATACAACACCAGAAACAGGAGAACTTAAAGTTGAAGAAACATCTATAGTATTATCAAACATAAACTCAACACTTATATCTGTATTTGACGATCAAAACTATATAGATAACACAGTTAATATTTATCTTGGTTTCTTTGATAATAATAATTCTTTTATTGATGCATTTACCTATTTTTCAGGCAATATAAAAAATGTAGAAGTTGACGAAAGTGCAAGAGATTCAAAGATTACTGTTACTTGCTCTAATCATTGGTCAAATTGGAATTTAAAACAGGGAAGGCATTTTACCGATGAATCTCAACAACTAGCCTTCACATCCGATAAAGGCCTTGAATATGCTCATGTCACAAAATCAAATATAAGGTGGGGTAGTTAATGGGTATATTGAAATTTTTAGAAATAGCTTTTTATGTAGTAACAACTGTTGTTGGCATAAAAAACTATAAAGCAGCAAAGAAACTACAAGATCAAGGACAAGATATATTAGCCACTAAAACTGCTCAAGGTGGCAAAATTCCAATTATTTATGGAAGAAGAAGAGTTGGCTCAACACTTCTTTACATGGATACAGACTCAGGCAACTCAAAAGAATTATTTGTAATATATGGTTTGTGTTTAGGCGAGGTTGATTCGATAGAGTTAGATACAATAGAAATTAATGGTGTTCCTATATCTGATACAAAAGTTTTTAGACAAGGTTATTATGCAGGATCAGATAAAATATCTAGTGGTGCAGGATCACTTAACACAGCAAGTCAGTTAGGCAATGTTAATAGCAAAACATCTAGTGGGCGTTCTGGTCTTGATCCAAGTAAAAGATATAGAATGGTTTTTAATGCACATCATGGAGCAGACGACCAAACAGTTGATCCTATGCTCAACGCTTCACAGTCTACTAAATTTACAAGCAATCACAGACTTAGAGGAATAGCTTACATAGCTGCATCTTTTGAATATGACACAAAAGGCATGTTTACTTCTGTTCCAGAATTAACAGTAGTTGTTAAGGGAAGAAAACTTTACGATCCTAGACTTGATGGCTCAATAACTGGTGGTACAGGTACACATAGAATAGCTGATAAAACTACTTATGAATGGTCTAATAATGCAGCTTTAACTCTGCTTGATTATATGCATCAAGATTATGGTAAAGGTTTATCGGCATCATTAATAGATTTACAGTCTTTTCAAACAGCAGCTAACACAGCAGATACTATTGTTGATGTTCCTGATTATAGTGGCTCATACGCTTCTGCTACTTTTTCAGCAGACATCGAAGATAATTTTATTACAGTAAATGAAGCAACTTGGAAAAAAATTAAAGGTGGTGAATTATTAAGCGTTAAGGATAGTGGTGGTTCTGTAATAATAAATCAAAACAATGTGATTGATGCTCAAAGATTTACACCACATACCGAAAGCACAAATTTTAGAATTTATATAGATGATGTACCACCTGCGAAAGTAAGCAAAAGCGTTACGTTTTCTGCTACTAATGGAGATGCAACTATTACTGTATCTTGTACTTCACATGGCGCATCTGTTAACGATAGAGTGCTTTTTGCAGGTGCAACAAGTCTTGGTGGAAATATTACAGCAACAGTTTTAAACAAAGGTTATACCATTGCAACAGTTGTAGATGCTAACAGTTTTACGATTGAAGCAACTGATCTAAACTTAACAACTGTATTAGCTAACAGTTCTGATACAGGTAATGGTGGTGGAAGTGCTGTTGGTAAATTTATGTATGCAGATGAATCTGGTCTTTTCTTAGCACAAACTAGAAGATTGCAATGTGATGGTGTTTTAGATACCAATGAAACTGTATTAGATAACGCAAGAGATTTACTATCTAATATGCGAGGATTCTTAAATTACATAGATGGTAAATATAGCGTTCTAGTAGAAGATGCAACATCATCATCCTTTAGTATTACCGATGACCATATAATAGATCAGGGTATAAAAATACGTTATGAAGATAAAGCAGAAAAACTTAATAAAGTTGTAGTACAGTTTTTTAACGCACAGAAGAAATACGAATCAGATACTAAAACTGTATTTCATAATAATAGCACTTCAACTTATAAAAATGATGATGGTGGTGAAGAGCTTGAAACCACAGCAGAATTTCAATATATAACTAATCCTTATAACGCCTTTAATATGGGTAAAGGCATACTTGAAAGAAGTAGAAGACAAAAAACTATCAGCTTTATTGGTACGCCAAGATTATTAAATCTCACAGCAGGAGATGTAGTTACAATAACCTACACCCCTTACAATTTATCAAATGCTGCTTATAGAATAGAAACAATTAATTTATTAGATAATGGATTAGTAGGTGTACAAGCAATAGAATATTTTGATCTTTATACATGGTCAGCTACACCACCAGAAGAAAATGTAGGTGGTGATCCAGACTTACCAACAGGAACAGAAGCAGAGCCACCAACAAATTTATCATTTACTGATGCAACTTCTTCAAGAAGAGCTTTTTTAACTTGGTCTGCTGCAACTAATTATCCTGCAAAAGAATTTAGGGTAGTAATTACAAACTCTTCAGGTCAAGAAGTCCATAACAGAATTGTAAGTAATGATTTTCTTGATCTTGATTTTATTGCAGTTGCAAATGGTTATGTTGCATCTATAACATCAATTAATAGTGTTGGTGCTGAATCAGATGCAGCCACAATAACTTTTAACGTAACACAACAACCTGTAAAGCTAGGTGACATTCAAGCTAATGCAATTACAGCAAATGAAATAAACGTAACTGATTTATCTGCAATATCAGCAGACTTGGGATCAATAACAGCAGGAAGCATAAACATTGGATCAGGAGCTTTTACAGTAAGTTCTTCTGGTGTTATGACTGCAACAGGAGCAACAGTATCAGGTGCAATCACAGCTTCATCATTAAATGTTACAGGTGCAACTGTTACAGGAACACTAGATGCAAGTGTAATTACTTTGAATACAAAACCTTTAGATGAAATATTTGCTCTAGCAGGAACAACAGATGCTAATAGAATAATGTCATTAGGTTTTGTTGCCAATAACCAATTAAAAATAACAGATGTAGGTCTACAATATCTAGCTCAAAGCACTTCTGGCTCTGGTATTGGCTTTGAATCATTTTTAGCCAATGGAACTGATTTTAGATTTTTCTCTACAGCAGCAGGTAATAGTCAAAAAGAAACTATAGTTAATAAAGAAGGCTCAATAACTTTATCAAATCTAAGTTCTGCTCCAAGTGGTTCTGCTCAAACCAACAGTCTTTATTTACTCAATGGAGCTTTGCAGTTCAATGGCTCTGCTGTTGGCACAGGTACAGGTGATATAACAGCAGTTGTTGCAGGTACAAATCTCAATGGTGGTGGAACTTCTGGAAGTGTTACGCTTAATTTAGATTCAACCATCACAGGCAATCATACGTTTTCAAACAACCTCATAGTTGGTGGTGATCTTACAGTTCAAGGCACAACTACAACCATTGACACTACTAACTTAGATGTAAAAGATAAAAACATAACACTTAACTTCTCAACAGGTGATTCTTCTGCAAATGCAAATGGAGCAGGTATAACTATTCAAGATGCAGTTAGTCAGGGTAATGATGCAACGATTCTTTGGGATGCAACTAATGATGAGTTTGATTTTTCACATGGTATTACTTTGCCTGATAATCAAAAATTACAGATTGGAGCTAGTAATGATTTAAAAATATATCACGATGGATTTCAATCTATTATACAAGATGCAGGAACAGGACAACTTCAAATTCTAGCTGAAAATACACTACATCTTGGTTCAAATACAGGATCACAAACATACATAAGAGCAGTTAAAAGTGGAGCAGTTGAACTTTATCATAGTGGAAATTTAAGATTTTCAACACTAGCAAATGGCAATCGCCTTGACGCAGCAGGTGGTAATTTCAATACAACTGCATCAACGACTATTGGTATTTCAGCACAAATAAAAAATTCATCACAATCATCTAACAATAATGGAGACTATAAAGGAGCAATAGGTTTTACGACTGGAACTACTAATAATGTAAGATCAGCAATTGCAGCCAAACAAACACATACTTCTGCAAATAGACAAGGTATTGCTTTTTTAGTGCATCCAGATACAACTGTTGGAACTCTTAGTGAAGCGTTGGTTTTAAATCACGATAGCACTGCAACTTTTGGAGCAGGTGTAGATGTTACAGGAACACTTACAGCAACTACACTAGCAGGAACTTTATCAACAGCAGCACAAACAAATATCACAAGTCTTGGAACGCTATCATCTCTTACAGTAAATGGAGATATAACACTTACTGAAAACGATAAAATAAAAACTGCTGAATCAAGTGGTGGTTCACATCTATTACTAAGGTCAGATAATTTAGGAGTTACAGGCAACTCATTATCTTTAATCAGTCTAAACGATATTTTAATAGGTGCAAAATCTAATCAATCAGGAACAGGTAATATTTATTTTGGGTATAACGCTGAAAACAAATCTTCAGGAAGTGGTTGGGTTGACACTTTAACTATAACTGAAAGTGGCAATTTTGAATTTAACGATGGTAATTTTACTGAAGTAGGAACTATCAATAGTGGTGCAATAACAGCTTCTGGAAACATATCATCATCTGGTGTTGCAACTCCAGAGTTTGAATTAGTGCCTACTGGTTCAGTAGGTAATGCAGATATAAAATTTGACGGAACAAGTCTGGATATTAGATCAAACAGTTCTGGTGCATTTCTTACGCTACAAACAGCAACAACAGAAAGACTAAAAATAACTAATACAGGTAACTTTGAGTTTAACAATGGAAACCTAAGCGAAATAGGAACTATCTCTAGTGGTGCTATTAGTGCAACAAGTCTAAATCTAAATAGTAGAGGTGTCGCTACAATGACACCAAAAATTTTCAGTATTGCAGATACAAGTTCTAATTCTGGAAGATATATAAAATTTGGAACAATTAGTGGCATTGCACAAAATGGAAGAACTGTAGTAATTAAAGTGCATTCTAACAATGGCTTCAATGCAGCAGATGCACAAAATCAAGAAACTATAATTAGATTCAAAACATCTAACAATAATTCAAATCAAAGTGGTTTTTATGGTGATTGTCAAAAGTATGATTTTGGAAACAATGTTAATGCACCATCTTCAGTTTTAGTTAAACAGGTATCAACTACAGAATTTCAATTTTATGGTCTATTTAGCAGTTTTACAGGTTCTAGTTCTATTTATATAGTAGAACATGATTCTGGAACATGGACACATGATGGATCAGATACAGGTGCTTCTGCTCCAACAGGTACAGTTTTGACTGCTACTGAAAGAGTAATATTTCAATCAGGTACAACTAATCAATCACAATCTCTTTCTGTAGGTAATTTACTAATTAATTCTACTACTGTGATAGATGGTTCAAGAAACATATCAAATATAGGAACTATCAGTAGTGGTAATATAACTTCAAGTGGCACATATCCAAAACTATTTCTAAATGATTCACAGGGTGTTGCAAGAAGTTTTAGTGTTGGTACAAATAATGAAACATTTACTATAAGAAATGAAACAGGAAGTTCCGATTCTTTTAAAATTGATAATTCAAATAAAGCTACATTCAATAGTGTAATTACGATACCTGCTTCCGTGCCTTCATCTAAAGGTGGTAAAGCACTTAGATTTCCTGTTGATGCAGATATATCTGGTACGACTGAATTAGAGTTCTTTACACCTTTATCTTCACCTGCATCTACGCTTACTGTTAACAACACTTTAACAGCAGGTGCAATAGATATACCTTCTAATGGCACAAACGATACTAGAATAGAAATAGGAACAAGTCCTCTTGCTAATCATAATGCCTTTATTGATCTTGTAGGCGATACTACTTATACCGATTATGGTCTACGTCTAATAAGATTTAATGGTGGTGCAAATACAGCTTCAAAATTAATTCATAGAGGAACAGGAAGTTTATTTGTAGAAGCACAGGATGCAGGAAATGTCATTCTCAAAACCAATGGCTCTAATGGGTTAACAATAAACAGTTCTCAAAACGCCACCTTTACAGGCAATATAACTTTTGGAGATGGTCATTCTATTGGTGATGATGCTGATGATAATTTACTCATAGCAGGAAGTGCAAACGAAAACATCATTATTGATTCTGCTGATGACATTATTCTTGATGCTGATGGTGGAGATATTTTATTTAAAGATGGAGGAAGTTTTATTGGCTT
>TARA_B100000963_G_scaffold71489_4_pt1 | contig 14019 bp, 11 predicted proteins | sample TARA_B100000963 | Tara Oceans TARA_B100000963 (sample SAMEA2622097) | marine metagenome | biome: marine biome (ENVO:00000447); feature: surface water layer (ENVO:00002042); material: "saline water (ENVO:00002010), including plankton (ENVO:xxxxxxxx)" | depth 5 m | reverse complement strand
TTTCAGTCCATTGCTCTACCACCTGAGCTATAGCACCAACAAAATTTCACCTGCAAATTTAATTGTTTTTTTGATTTGAAAGAAAATTTTGACTAAATCCTTTTTACGATATCAATTTTTATAATTTTGAAAAAATTTTGTTTTGAAACTAATTATAGACATAGGAAATACAAAAACAAAACTTGCTTTGATTAGTGAAAAAAAAATTATTTCTAAAAAAATTTTAGATAAATGTACCTTTAAATTAGTTAAAGACTTTGTTTCAGACACAGAAATAACATCATCAATTATAAGTTCTGTAAAAGATTTTGATAATGATGTGACATTTATATCCAATTATTATAATTCAATTATATTAACTCATACTACAAATATTCCAATAAACAATCTATATAAAACCCCTAAAACTTTAGGCAATGACAGAATAGCGTTGGTAGTGGGAGCAAATTTTTTGTATCCAAAACAAGATGTTATAATAATTGATGCTGGTACATGTATAACAATTGATTTTTTAAATAAAAGTGCAGAGTATTTGGGTGGTAGAATTTCTCCAGGAATAAATATGAGATTTAAATCATTAAATACTTTTACTGATAAATTGCCGTTAAATAAATTGAAAAAAAATACAAAGTTTTATGGAAACGATACATTATCAGCTATAAATTCAGGTGTTCAACGAGGTGTTTTAAGTGAGTTAAATCAAATTATCTCAGAGTATAGTGCTCAAAATCCTAATCTAATTGTAGTTCTATGTGGAGGAGATGCTTTATACTTGCAAAACGAATTAAAAAGACCCATATTTGTAAATCAAAATTTAGTTCTGGTTGGATTAAATGAAATATTGGATTATAATGAGTAAAATATTACTTTTCATCTTCTTTTTTTGCAGTAGTTTAATAGCTAGTGCTCAAATTTCTACATCTTCTCCATATTCAAGATTTGGATTAGGAGATCTTAATCATGGTTCACTAGCTGAATTTAATTCACTAGGTGGTGCCGTAGTTGCATATAGTGATCCTTTTAGTGTTAATCCTTCAAACCCTGCATCCTATACAAGATTTGGCCCAAATTCATTTTTACTTTCAACTGGAGGTTGGCATCAAACAACCAAAATAATGAATACTAGTAACAGTCAAATTGCAAATAATAATGGCTTTAGTCACTTTGTGTTAGGATTTCCTTTAAATAAAAATATGGCAGCAAGTGTAGGGATGCTTCCATATAGTAGTATAGGATATTCAATGAATGAGGATGTTGTTGATGAAAACGACATTTCACATAATGCAATTGCAAATTATTATGGTGATGGTGGTATCAGTAAGATTTATTTTGGAGGAGCTTACAAATTATCTGATGATCTTTCATTAGGTGTAAATTCTTCATTTTTGTTTGGAGGTTTAAATAGAAGAAAAAGTTTAGTTTACAATAGTGACGATTTTTTTAATAGTCGTTCAAATAGTAAAATTAATGTCAAAGGGTACTATTATGAGTTTGGGCTTCTTTATTCTAAAAAACTTTCAAAAGGAAACTTCTCTGTAGGAATTACTACAAATAATAACTCTACAATAAGAGCAAAAAAGACTGAATTAATTGAATCTTTTGAGTTTTCCGGTATTTTAGAAGTTCCTAAAGATACTTTTGTTAATTCTGTTGAATGGGGAGATGTTATTTTGCCTCAAAATTTGAAAACAGGTATAGAATATAGAAACAGTAAATGGATAATTTTAGCTGAGTATAGTTTGCAAAATTGGGCTGAATATAGAATGTTTGATGAGTCAGATAATCTTGAAAATACTGAAGGATACTCTGCAGGCCTTAGATATACTCCTGATTATAATTCTATTAATAATTATTTCAAAAGATTAGACTATAATATAGGTGTATCATTTAAAAATATCCCTCTGCAATTTGAAAACAATCAACTAGAGGAACTTATGTTAACTTTTGGATTAGGAATCCCAGTCAAAAAATCTAGAACAAAATATAATTTATTTTGTATTGTCGGTCAAAGAGGAACTACAGAAAATAATTTATTAAAAGAACAGTTTATCAAATTAGGATTAACTGTAACTTATGATGGTATATGGTTTGTTAAACGTAAATACGATTAAAAAGATGAAAATAAAAACACTACTTTTTCTAATATCAATTATTATCAATATTGATTTATATTCATTAAACTTTAATTTGAATGGTACTCTTGCACAAGATTGCAAAGAAATGGATAGTATAAATGTTCAAAAATGTAAAGAAAAGTTATCTGTTTTTAGAGAGTATTACAAACAAAAAGATTATCTCACCGCATATAATTCATGGTCTTGGGTATTTAAAAATTGTCCAAGTCTCTCGGAAAATACATTCAAAAATGGACCGAAAATTATTAAAGAAAAAATAAAAGTAGACAAAGAAAATAAATCTGCATATATTGATACATTACTTACAGTATTTGACAAACGTATAAAATGCTTTGGTTCTCGCGGATATGTGTTAGGATTAAAGGGCTACGAGTTATTGGCTGTTGATAAGTCACGAGCAGAAGAAGCATATGGATATCTAGAGGAATCAATTAACTTAGATCAAAATAATTCATCTGTTCAAGCTGTTTATGGATATATGCGCTCTATTGTAATTTTAGAAAAATCAGGAAAAAAAACTAAGTTAGATGTAATTGAAGGTTATGCTAAAGTTTCTGAAATTATTGATTATAATATCACTAATCAAACCAAAACCGCTAAAAATTTTATTAAATTTTCAGAAAAAATAGAAGATTTATTTACCCCATATGCTAACTGTGATGATTTAGTTCAACTGTTTTCTGCTAAATTTGATACTAAAAGTGATGACATAGATTTTTTAAGAAAAATTTCTAATCTTTTAAAAGCCAAGAAATGTATGGATTCAGAATTATTTTTTAATATTTCTTCAAAATTATATGAACTAGATCCATCACCATCAAGTGCTAACTTGATGGCTAATATGTGTATTTCTAAAAGAAATTTTTCATCTGCTATAAAATATTCTAAAGAGGCTATTGGTTTAGAAAATGACGATTTTAAAAAAGCAGATTATTATTTAACATTGGCTGATTCATATAGATATTCTGGCGCTTATACTTCTGCAAGATCAGCAATTTATAATGCACTTAAAATAAGAAATAACTGGGGTAAAGCATACATAAGTTTAGGTAATATTTATGTTGCTGGTAGTAAAGAATGTGCAGGCGATGATTTTCAAAGGAAGACTGTTTATTGGGTTGCGGTAGATGCTTTTCAGCAGGCCTTATCAGATCCAGAATCTAAAAAAAATGCCGCAAAACAAATAAATACCTATTCTAAGTATTTCCCAACTATTAAAGAATGTTTTTTCTACGATTTAAGTCCAAAAAGTGAGTATAGTGTTGGATGTTGGATAAATAAAAAAACAACTATTCGCACTAGTGATTAACTTAATACCATTTTTTATTATAATACTTTTTAGTGCTTGTACAAACGATCCTAATGTTGTGCAGGAATTTGTAGCAAATAAAGAACTACCCGCTGAAGAAACAGAAAATGCTGAAGTTTTAATTACGACAGATGGCAAGTTAAGAGTTAAGATATATTCAGAATCTATTAAGCGATTTGAAAATACTGAACCTGAATTAATTTTAAATGGAAATGTTAAAATTACTTTTTACGACAATTCAAAAGCTCCAACCTCAATGTTAAACTCAAATTATGTAGAGGTTTATGAAAAAGAGAATATCATGATAGCAAGAGATGATGTAGTTTTAATTTCAAATGAATCAGATAAACTCGAAACAGAAAAATTAGTTTTAAATGAGCAAAAAGAAAAAGTTTATACAAATGAAAAAGTAATCATAACAACAAAAAATGAAGTTATTAAAGGTGTTGGTTTTGAATCAAATCTTGACTTCTCTGATTACAAGCTGTCAAAAATTACTGGAGTTATTGATCTTAGTTTCAATAGTGATTAAATTTTTATTATATTTATAAATGCTTTATACAACAGCAATATTATCATTACTTTTTTCAGCTTTTTTTTCAGGTGTTGAAATAGCTTTTATTTCTGCTGATAAACTACAACTTGAATTAGAAAAAAGTAAGACTAAAATTTCTTCTAAAATGAAATCTTTTTTTTGCAGAAATGAATCAGATTTTATAACTACCATGTTAGTAGGCAATAATATTTCATTAGTAATTTATGGAATTGCTATGACGCAAATACTAACTTCAAAACTTGAACTATTTATTAGTTCTGATTTATTACTGTTATTGCTTCAGACTATTATTGCTACAATTATTGTGTTAGTAACAGCAGAATTTTTACCCAAGGCAATATTTAGATTTTCCCCAAATTATATTTTAAATATTTTTACTATTCCAATTTGGTTACTATTTGTAACCTTAAGACCTGCAGCTGTTGTAATTTTTAAAATTTCAAATTTTTTACTTAAGTATGTACTAAATCAAAAGACAAATGATAGTCATTCAACATTTGGAAAGAATGATTTAGATGATTTATTGAGTAATGTAAAGTCTGCTGATGGTCAGCAAGATCAAAGAGTAGAAGTTGAGATGTTACAAAATGCTTTGGATCTTTCAGAAAAAAGAGTTAGAGAGTGCATGATCCCAAGAACTGAGATTATAGCGACAGATTTTAATACTCCTTTACATGAGGTAAAGTCTAAATTTATTCAAACAAAATTATCTAAAATTTTAGTTTATAAAAATAATATCGATAATATAGTTGGATACATACATTCGTTTGATTTATTTAAAAACCCCAAAAATATAAAATCAATTCTTTTACCACTTTCATTTGTTCCTGAGAGTATGAAAGCCATGGAGTTACTAAATGAATTTATTGAAAATAATAAAGGTATAGCTGTTGTTGTGGATGAGTTTGGTGGTACTGCTGGAATGATTACTATTGAGGATGTTACAGAAGAAATTGTTGGAGAAATCATGGACGAACATGATCATGAAGAGGTAAATGATCAAAAGATCAATGATAGAACTTATATATTACTTGGAAGAAGTTATGTAGAGGAAATAAATAAAAAATATAATTTATCGTTACCAGAATCTGGTGAATACGATACAGTAGCAGGATTGTTACTAGATCATTTAGAGGATATACCTAAAAAAAATGATTTAGTTAAGATTGCAAACTTTATTTTTACTATAAGAGACGTAAATAAGACAAAAATTCAAGAAGTTGAATTAATTATCGATTCCCTGGATTGATCATCTCGGATATTTTTATATTTTAGATAACAATTGTATATTCGCAAACTTTAAATATAAATATGGCAACATTACAAAAAATTAGAGATAAGTCATGGTTATTAGTTACTGTGATAGGTGTAGCATTACTTGCGTTTGTTTTTATGGATGGCGCTAGTTCTTTGTCCGGTGGAGGTTGTAATTCTACTCCTGTTGAAAATGTTGGAGTTGTCTCTGGAGTGGATATTTCACTTGAAGATTTTGAGAATAAAATTCAACAACAAGAAGGTATTATTAATTTTGTTTATAGACAAAACATAGTTGATGATGCCATGTTAAGAGATCAAGTTTGGGATTACTATGTTAAAAAAATTATTACAGAAAAAGAATTTGAAAAAATAGGACTTGACATCTCTGACGAAGAATGGGTATTAAAAATTAAGGATCAAAATAATACCCACGAAATATTAAAAAAACTATTTACTGATTCTTCTGGAATTTATAATGGAGAGCTAGCTTGGAATCAGATTCAACAGATTAGTCAACTACCTGATGGAGATCCAAATAAAAAACTATGGAAGGATTGTGAAGAAAGTATTTTATTTGATTATAAATTTCAAAAGTATCAAACATTAATTGGTCAGTCAATGTATGCTACTTCACATGAAGCAAAAGATAATATATTATTTGACAAACAAAACGCAAGATTTGATTATGTGGCCATTCCTTATACTAATATCAATAACGAAGACGTAGTCATCACAGAAAATGATATTGAAAGTTATTATTCAAAAAATAAAATGAATTATAAAAGGCAAGCATCTAATGACGTTGAACTTATATTTTTCACTCCAGAACCTTCAGTAAAGGATGAAAATGATGCTAAATCATTTATTTCTTCAGCAATTACTAATCTGGAAGGGGCCCAAGAATATAATTCTTTTAGATCTAGTCCTTATGACAATTTTTATAATTATGTTTATAATAATGCTAATATTTCCTCTGTTAATTGGGAAAATATAATACAAAAAGAAGCTTCTAGACAATTACAAATGCTTATAGATGCATATGGTTCACAACAGGATTTGGAAAAAGCAGCTGGAAGTAAAATATTTGAAATAAGATCCCAACTTATAACAGATTATAAATTAACTTTTGAAAACATTAAAAGCCAAAAAAATGAGGCTAGAAATGGATTAACCCAAGAACAATGGTTAGAATTATTTAACTCTGAACAAGGTAAAGTTATAGGGCCTTATTTAGTAAGTGAAGGAGTATACAGAATTGCAAAAAATTCATCAGTTGAACTTCGTCCTGATTCAGTAGAAGTACGACATATAATGATATCCATTCCTCCTGTTCAACAAGCTGGTGATCAATACGCCGTATTAGTTGAAGAGGCTAAAAAAGATGTTGACAGCATAAAATTACTAATAGAGTCCGGAGCTAATTTCGATAATTTTGTATCTCTATCAGATGATATAATGACCAAAAATAGAGGAGGAAATTTAGGCTGGATTGTAGAAAATACTACTATGCTTACAGGCTTTGGTGAAAAATCACAGTTATTTAATGATTTATGTTTTGAAAAAGAGGTCGGATCTTTATCAGTAGTTAGATCTGATTATGGGTATCATTTAGTTCAAGTAACTAAAAGAGGGCCTTTAGTACGAAAAGTTAAAATTGTTTACGCTGATAAAGAGGTTGTAATATCAGATCAGACAAAAGATAACTATTTACTTCAAGCAGCAAAATTTAAACAAGAGTTTTCTAAAAATAAAGCTGATTTAGATAAATTAGTCACAAAATACAATGGTTTGTTGAGGTCTGCAAAAGAAGTTAAATACACGGATCAAAGTATTTTAAATATTGATAAATCTAGAGAGATAATTAAATGGCTTTATAAAAATGATGAAGGTTCTATCTCTGATGTTAAGGAACTATTTAACTCGAAAAGTGATATTGTTGTAGCTTACGCTCTAAAAAAGTACGAGGAAGGCGTAATTCCATTAAATGATGTTAAGGAACAAATAAAATCAATTGTGATTAATGAGAAAAAAGCAACAAAAATTAAAGAAGATATAAGTAATTTATCAGATTTAAATGACATTGCTAATATGTATTCAACAAATGTTGTTTTAGATAAATCAATTAAATTTTTTGATACTTTAACAAATCTTGGTTTTGGAAGAGAATTATCCTTGTTAGGACATATTTTTGGTAGTAAACCTAATATAATGTCTAAGCCAATAGTTGGAAACAACGCTATCTATATAGTGAATGTAAAATCGTTTGATGATATAACTATAGATGATGAGGAAATCCTAATTAGAAAAGCTAGTATTAGAAAAAGAAGCTCATTTTCAGCGGATTTTTCATATAAAGCTTTAAAAGATGCTTCTGAGACCTCAGACCAAAGAATTCTTTTTTATTAGTTCTTAATTATAATTTTATCTTAAAATTTGTAAACGATAAGAGTCAAGATTTAAGAATATAAAAAGAAGTATTGTAAAAGCTAACAGTGAAGATCCCCCATAACTTATAAAGGGGAGAGGAATTCCAATAATAGGAACGAGTCCTATAGTCATGCCAATATTTATAGTAAAATGTATAAATAATATTATTGCAACACTATAACCGTAAATTCTACTAAAATTTGATCTTTGTCTTTCAGCTAGAAACAGAATTCTTAATAATAAACAGGTGTAGACAGATAAAAATAAAGTTATGCCTAGAAAACCCCATTCTTCTCCAATAGTACAAAAAATAAAGTCAGTACTTTGTTCAGGGACAAAGTCAAATCGAGTTTGGGTTCCATTTAAAAAGCCTTTACCTGTTAGTCCTCCACTTCCAATTGCAATTTTTGATTGTATTAAATTGTAGCTAGCTCCTTGAGGATCAATTTCTTTTCCAAGTAATACATTTATTCTTTTTTGTTGATATTCGGATAAAATTTCATTAAAAATATAATTAACACTAGATATAAAAATAGAAGAAGTAACAAATACTGTTATTAGTATTCTTGATATTTTTTTTCTTTTTATTGATATAAAAGTTATAAACATAAAAAATATTAAAGTATAAATAATTAAGAAATTTTTAATAATTAGTGTTAATACAAATAATATGGTTAATAATAAACCAAAAATTAAAATATATATCGATAGTCCTTCTCTATACAAAACAATCATAAAAGCTGAAAAAACTAGTGCACTCCCAATATCATTTTGAATTATAATAAGTACACATGGAACTATAAAAATTGCAAAGGTCTTTAACTTATTTATAAAAGAAATTTTTCTAATATGTATTGTATTATAGTATTTTGCTAATGCTAGAGCTGTTGCGAATTTAGCAAATTCTGAAGGTTGAAATTTGAAGTTCCCAATTTCAAACCACGAGCGAGCCCCATTAGTAACTACACCATTAATCAAAACGAAGACCAATAATAAAATTATAATAAAAAAAATTGGATATGCTATTGAATAAAAAAATTTCCAATCAATGATCAATATTAAAAAAGCAATAAGTATGGCAATACCAATAAAGTATGCTTGTTTGCCAAATCTTGAATTCAAATCAATTGTAAAGCTTATTTCACTACTAAATTGGGAAGCGTATATATTTATCCATCCAAATACCACCAAAAAAACATACAGTAAAATACTTGTTTTATCAATATTAGCAAACAGATCTTTAGCAACTCTCATTTAATTATTTATTTTGTTGTTTAAAATAAAATTTTCAAGCGAAGTATTTGAGATATTATTTTTAAGAAATTTTTCTATCATCAATGTTCCAATTGGGACAGCCCATGTAGATCCCCATCCACCATTTTCTACATATACGGCAATGGCAATTTTAGGATCATCTTTTGGAGCAAAAGCTATATATATTGAGTGATCATCACCATGAGGGTTTTGTGCAGTACCGGTTTTTCCACAGATCTCAACTCCTTTTATACGACCGTGTTTTGCTGTTCCTTCTTCCCCTTCAGTAACCTGCTTCATTCCTTCAATAATGGTTGAGAAAAATTTTGTATCGATACTTGAGAATTTTTTGGTTGTAAAGTTTATATCAATTTCAACTTCTCCCTCAATTTTTTTGATAATATGAGGCGTATAGTAAAAGCCTCTGTTAGCAATGATAGCTGTTAAATTTGCCATTTGAATAGGTGTTAATAATAATTCTCCTTGACCAATAGCCATGGAAATTATAGTATTTGAATTCCAGCTTCCATCATATAATTTATTGAAATATGTTAACTTGGGTAGTTTTCCAGGTGATCCGGAAATAAAATCATTATTTAGGTAATCTCCAATACCAAAACTTTTCACATGTTTATACCAATTCTCGTATGCAATTTTTGATGAATTAAATTTTTTGAAGTATTTATTATATGTGTTACAAAAATACGTATTACAAGAAATTTCAATACTTTTTGATAAGTTTATAATAGATTTATGTGGATGACATCCAACATATTTGTTTTTTGAATATTCGTATCCAATTCCATTTTTACAGGAAAACATACTGTTTTCATTTATAATTCCCTCTTGTAAGGCGATTAAGCCATTGATAAGTTTAAAAATTGACCCAGGCGGATATTCTGCTTGGATTGCTCTATTAAAAAGAGGTTTGTTAGAGTTTTTTGCTAACATTCTATAATTCTTGGATCTATCTCGACCAATAAGTAAATTTGGATTATAGCTCGGAGATGATATTAAACTAAGGATTTCTCCTGATTTTGGCTCTATTGCCACTATAGCACCAACTTTATTTTTCATCAACTTTTCTCCATAATCTTGTAATTTAATATCAAGAGTAGTGAAAATAGATTTACCATTTTTAGCAAGTATATCAAATTTACCATCTTTAAATTTCCCTTGATCACGATTGTGTACATCTACTAGTTTGATAGCCATTCCTTTAGATCCTCTTAATTTTTTTTCGTAGGCTCCTTCAACACCCGAAACACCAAATAAATCTCCATTGTTATAGTATTTGTCGTTTTTAATTTGTTTTGTGCCAACCTCACCAAGATATCCGATGACATGAGTTACTGAGCTAGAGGGATATTGTCTCATCGTAATTTTTTTCAAATAAAGACCAGGGAAATTATATAATTGTTCTCCAATTTCACTTGCGCTTTCAATATCTAGGTGTTTTATGAAAATACTTTCCTTAAATACTGAGTATTCTATTGCTTTAGTATATTTTTTAACAAATGATTTCTTTGATATGTTTAAAACAGCACATAATTTCGCAGTATCAATTGGTTTTGCTTGAAATTCTACCGGAACGATAACTAAATCGTAAGCTGGTACATTTGCTACAATTAAATTTTGATTTCTATCAAATATCAAACCCCTGACAGCATCTTGCACTTCATATCTAAGTACATTATTATTGGCAGAAAATTTATAATTTTTACTTATAACTTGGATATAAAAAATCTTTGATAAAAAAATTATTGAAATCAGTATAAATGAACTTAGAATCACTTTATACCTTAATGATTCTTTATTCATTTTTTGATGACTTTATAATTTCTAATATTAAAATTAGTACTAAAGTAACTAGAGTACTAAGCAGTACTTTTAATAATATTTCTAAATTAATTTTAAGATTTTCTAAAAGGAATATAACTAAATGATGTAGAAAAATTATGAAAAAACTAAATGAAATAAATGATTTTTTTCCAATTTTGGTCTGAGATATTTCATCATTTTCAGTCAAAAGATTATTGGCTATTATTATTTTTATAAAACTTTTTCTGATAAATGCAACAAATACTGTTGCAGTTGAGTGAAAGCCTAGAATTCCAGTAAATAAATCAATAAAAAAGCCTAAAATAAATGCATACAATAGAAGAGTCCATTCTTCGTTTTTAATTGGCCAACAAATTATAAGAGCAACATAAATGTAAGGATTTATATAATTAAAAAACAAAATATCGTTTAATATAAGAACTTGAATTAGAATATAAACAGGTAATAATTTAAGATATTTGATATAGATTTTATTCATATATTTCTCCTTCAAGTATTTTTTGCTCTTTTGTTCCATTTTTATTAACGACATATACATATTTTAAATTATTAAAATCTTCAAATAATTTTATGTTAATTTTATAGAATCCGCTCTCAAGTATCTTTTCAAAATTTTTAATTTTGCCTATAGAAATACCTTCAGGAAAAATATTACTATAACTGTTTGTAATAATTGTATCTCCAATTTCTATTGGAATATGTATAGGTAAATTGTCAATATATGCGGTTTGATAGTCAAACCCTTCCCATTTTAAAATACCTGTTTGCATATTTTTTTTTAAGAATATCCCAACTGCAGATTTACTATGCAAGAGAGACAGAACTAAGGCATAATTTTCACTGACCGAATATATTACGCCAATAACTCCTTTTTCTGTAATTACACCCATGCCCTCAAAAACACCATCCTTGGTCCCCTTGTTTACAGTTAAAAAATTATTTCTTTTAAAAATAGATTTATTAATTATTTTCGCGGGAAAATAGTTGAAATTATTAGATGCAACTAAATCTTTTTTGGGATAGTACTCTTGTTTTTCAATAACTGAAAGTAGTTTGGCATTTTCTTCAATTAGAAACTCATTTGTTTTTTTTAGCCCAATATAATCAGATATTGAATTTTTATAATCAAAAATCACACCTGTGTATTCAGTTGTCAAATCAATTACTTTATTGGACTGATATTTATTGTTTTTTAATAATAAAGAAATAGAGATGGTTTCTATCAAAATAAATATTAATAGAAAGTGATTTATTTTTATAAATCTTAATAGATTATGCATTTATATTATTTACTATCTCATTAAGAAGGTATAACTATCTGTATTTTTTAAAGAAATCCCGGTTCCTCTAGCTACCGCTCTTAGTGGGTCTTCAGCAACATATACTGGAAGCTTTGTTTTTTTCTCAATTCTTTTATCTAACCCTCTTAACATGGACCCTCCACCAGTTAAGTATAATCCTTCATTATATATGTCTGCTGACAAAGCTGGAGGAGTATTAAATAGCGCATTCATTATAGCCTCTTCTATTTGTTCAATAGAGTTATTTAATGCTCCTGCAATTTCTTTATATGTTACAATTACTTCTTTAGGGATCCCACTCATAAGATCTCTTCCATGAACAGCATAGTTGGCTGGAGGTTCTTCTAGTTCTGTTAGGGCAGATCCACAATGAATTTTGATATTTTCAGCCATAATATCACCAATTGCAATATTGTGTCTTGTTTTCATATATGTTTGAATATTATTTGTAAATTCATCTCCAGCAACTCTAATCGATTTGTCACAAACAATTCCTCCAAGAGATATAACAGCAATTTCTGTAGTACCACCACCAATATCAATTACCATATTCCCTTTTGGTTCTAGAACATCGATACCAATTCCAATTGCAGCAGCCATTGGCTCGTGTATTAGCCAAACATCTTTAGCTCCTGCATGTTCTGCCGAATCAATAACGGCTCTCTTTTCTACTTCAGTCACTCCTGATGGAATACATACAACCATTTTTAAAGCAGGAGAAAAAATACCACCTTTCATTTTTAGCATTTTAATAAATCCTCGAATCATTTGTTCTGATGCTTGAAAGTCTGCAATTACTCCGTCTTTTAAAGGTCTAAGTGTTTCTATTTCTTTATGTGTCTTTCCATGCATTTGTTGTGCTCTTTTGCCTATTGCTACAACTTCACCAGTTCTAATATTTTTAGCTACAATAGAAGGCTCATCGACCACTACTTTATCGTTGTGAATAATCAAAGTGTTTGCGGTTCCTAGATCTATTGCAAGTGCTTCTTGCATGAAATCAAAAATTCCCATATTTAATTAATTTTAATGTTTAAAATGTCTTGTTCCCGTCATTACCATAGCAATTCCATTTTCATTACAATAATCAATAGATAATTGATCTTTTATTGATCCCCCAGGCTGAATTACAACAGAAATGCCTGCTTTATGAGCAAGTTCTACACAGTCCGGAAACGGAAAGAATGCATCAGAAGCCATAGCACTTCCTTTCAAATCAAATCCAAACTTATTTGCTTTTTCTATAGCTTGGTTTAGTGCATCAATTCTAGATGTTTGACCAGTGCCACTAGCCAATAATTGTTTATTTTTACATAATACAATAGTATTTGACTTTGTGTGTTTACAAATTTTAGATGCAAATTCTAGGTCTTCTATTTCTTTATTAGTTGGCTGCTTTATAGTTGCGCTTTTTATAGAGGAAATTGAATCAGTTTTTAAATCTTTTTGTTGCATTAATATGCCATTTAATGCAGACCTAAATTGAATTTCCGGTAAATCAATTGGATTTTGTATCAGTATAATTCTATTTTTTTTCTCTTTGAGTAGAGTAAAAGCATCTTTTTCAAATGACGGAGCAATCAAAACCTCATAAAAAAGATTATTTATTTCTTTTGCTGTTTCAAAATCAACCTCTTTATTTGTAATTAAAATACCTCCAAAAGCAGAACTAGGATCTCCTGCTAATGCTTCTTTCCACGCCTCCAAAAGATGAGGATTTGATGATACACCGCAGGCATTATTGTGTTTTAAGATTGCAAATGTTGTTTCTTTAAATTCTTTAATAAGATTGATAGCTGAATCTATGTCAAGTAAATTATTATATGATAATTCTTTACCATTTATTTTAGAAACTAATTTCTCAAGATTACCAAAAAAATATCCCGATTGATGAGGGTTTTCACCGTATCTTAAAGTTTTATTTTCACGTACACTTAG
>TARA_B100000963_G_scaffold6723_1_pt1 | contig 14025 bp, 12 predicted proteins | sample TARA_B100000963 | Tara Oceans TARA_B100000963 (sample SAMEA2622097) | marine metagenome | biome: marine biome (ENVO:00000447); feature: surface water layer (ENVO:00002042); material: "saline water (ENVO:00002010), including plankton (ENVO:xxxxxxxx)" | depth 5 m | reverse complement strand
CCAGCGATTTGACAAGATCCATTGGACGACACCCAATGGAACACATGTTATCAAACGTATTGATGGGGTGAATGCGGTCGATATGTTCAAAATCAATGGATTCCACCAAACATCTTTCACACGGTCATTGTTGCGAAACTCAACAAGACATACAATACAAGCAATTGTCAACATTACAGATACGGTGCAAAACAATGTACCGACAAACAGTGTTACGTCAATCATCGTATCGGGACATTGTCATTAAATAGGTGTAGCAAACATGGCTGACATCCACGTTCACGCGTGGAAACGCTTCATGAAACAACTCCCGCAAATAGCAACCAATATTCTTGGGTGCAAATGCATTGTGGACATCAAAGCATCGGTGCTAGAACAAGACGGAAAAAGGAATGTCACCGCGCAAGAATGTATCATGAGAGGATTGACATATGCTTGCACAATACTGGCAAAAAACAAACCCATCATGCAAATACCAATTGTGCTCGATGACGGATCATACATCGTCAAAGGACAACACAAAATCATCATGCTACGGAAAAAAAGGGCGCAGGTGCCTATTCAACTTGGACAATACATTGCAACATGGGGAGGAAAACTCAAATGCGACACAAGGGAATTCATGCCAAGTTCTATGCAGGATTTTATACCGGTTCAACAGGCACATAAGGTCAATGTTGACCCAGAAATGCTCGAATATATGTGCACACAAGGAAGGCAAATTGCGTTCGATGCCAACGATGTTGACAATGTTCGAATCATGACACCCGATGTTTTGCTCACATTGCTCGTTACCAATGTCCTCACGCAACATAAACTATCCAACGAACGAAAAGGATTACCGTGGAAAGACTATGTTGTCACGGCACAAGTCTTTTCAAGCATGGCAACGGGAAATTGGAAGGGAACACCATGGACAGGGGTCACGCAAAATGTCAACACAAATAATAACACCGGAAAACAAGCGCAATTAAGAACGGTGGTGTGCACATCAACGGCAAACGCAGCCAGATTTGTGCATCCGTCCTCGGCAGGCTTCTTTTGTGTCAGCGACACGCCAGAAGGACAAAAAGTTGGATTGGTGCACACACTGTTAGATGGAGTTCACATCACACAAAAAACTAATGAACCCATACTGAAAACCGGCAACAAAGTCGTTTTTGTCAATGGAAAATACCATGCAAATGCAGATATTAAACAAACAAATGGTGCGCACATTGTTGAAAAAGGTCAAGAATTGTGGGCCTGGACAGACGCTGGAAGAATGTACAGGAACGACTTTGACGCAAAAAAAAACATTCTAGGGCATGTGCCTATGCATATGCCATTCGCAACGCACAATCAAGCGCCAAGGATTAGCTTCTATTGCAATATGGCAAAACAAGCAATGACAAACAAAATACCAGACTTTGCACCTGTGTGCCATACGCTTTTATACGCTCAAAAACCTGCACTGCTGCCAGCACATGAACAAGAGGCAGGCTGCAATGTTATTTTGGCCATTAATGCTATGGGATTTAATCAAGAAGATTCCATTGTTGTTGCACAAGGAGCACTGGACAGAGGTCTTTTCAGATCCATGGAGTACAAAACATATCACATGCCACTTGGAACACAAGTCACAGACGATACAATCGACGCAGACGGCATTGCATGTGAAGGCACACAAAAACGCGTTGGCGATACATTGATTGCCTCTGATGCCGGTAAAGCCAAAGTACTGCCCAGAAGTGCACCGTGTGTTACAGTAGACAGGGCCTACAAAATGCCAGAAGAAAAAAAAGCAATGGTCAGAACAGTTGGCATGAGAACACCAGTTGTTGGAGACAAATTCACATCTCGATACGCACAAAAAGGTACCATATCCCTAGTTATACCAGACCAGGACATGCCATTCACAAAAGAAGGTATTAGACCAGACGTTGTCATTAATCCACATGCGTTTCCCTCCAGGATGACAGTAGGACAAATCATGGAAATGGCCGGAGCTAAAATTAATGTGATCAATGCAAAACAAACAGTCAACGGAACACCATGGAACGAAACACATACAATGGAACAACTCATGCAAGAATTACATCAAGCAGGACAAACCATGTCCGGAAAAGAAAGAATGTATTCGGGAACTACAGGACTCATGCTACCTGAACCCATCTTTATTGCACCTTGTTGGTATCAAAGACTTACACATTTAGCTACAGAAAAATGCTACAGCAGGGGGGCCACGGGACCCGTCGATATTATCACCAGACAGCCAACCAATGGAAGAAAAAAAATGGGAGGCATGAGACTTGGAGAAATGGAAAAAGATGTACTGCTCGGACACGGAGCTGCACACGTACTACAAGCCAGAGCACAGTCCATTGGAACAGATACGTATGACAATGTTGAAATGCCACATGCAACTGCACTGCTGATGAGAGAACTTAACGCGATGCTTGTCAAAGTTGACGTTGATGTGCTACATTAGCACAAACGGTGCGGTAATATGGCGAAAAAGGGCATTAATGCACAGTAATGGTGCGGCAATTGGGCACTGACGGTGCGGCATCACTTGGGCATAGCACGACTCGTGACACTGGGCTTTTACTAGGTGAATGATAGTTTTATATTGCTGCCGGTCCATAAAGCCGGTTGATCGTCCGCTCCACCGCCATCCGCGCCACCGCCGTCCGCGCCACCGCTGTCCGCGCCACCGCGCACTGTAGGCACCTGTCGTACCGTTGCCTCAAGCTGCCTGTACTTTGTCTTCAATTTTGCAAATTGCGAAAAGTACGAAACAGGCTCAGCCCATAGAATCCAATCCTGTCCGATAAAACGAAATTTCGTTTTAATTGGCCTGATGCTATGATTTTTGTCAGGTATATCCACCTCCGCACGTGTGGTAATCGTCCACTGACCATCTGCTTCGTCAATCTCGCGCAATCTAATCTGAATCACATATGAATTGTCATTTTTTTGTTTTGCCACAACTGATATATGATGAGGTATCAAATCCTTGGGTTTGTCCAATCCGAAAACTGCCTGTGCATATTGCCCTGGATCCACGGAATGTTGAAAATTTCTGCCATCCTGAATCATAACTCTCCAAGGTATTGGCAAAGTGTCCGTGCGTTGCATCATGCCCTAGAAAATGGGTTTTTATAGTGTATTTAACACAATTCTATTAACGTATCACTAAAATTCACCAAAGCTTGTCAAAATGGTCGTTGATGTGCTACAATAGCGGCAATGAATCACAAACGGTGCGGTAATATGGCGAAAAAGGGCATTAATGCACATTAATGGTGCGGCGATTAGGCATCTATAGTGCGGCATCTGTATTTATTAATCAAAACTGACATGCAACTCTACAGCTCCTTTGCCCATGCACAGCGGCCGACCCGGGCGCAGAGGAACACGCGGCACGGGCAAAGGCACGGCAGATACCGGCATCGCAACACTGCTTTCTAATGGCGGAGGAGGTCGATCTCCTGGTAAATCCAATCCCCCTATCTCTAATGCCCTGTAAAGATCAAATGCATCCCAATTACCTCCCTCGTCGTCCTCGTCGTCCTCGTCGTCCTCGTCATCACTTCTATCTGCTATTCTTGTAAATGCGTCTCTCATCCTTTGAAACTCGGTCAAAAACTCGATGTTTGCACCATCTTCTATTAATGTGGTCACCACGTCCCCGACATTTTGTAAAGTACGAGCCGCGTTGTTGTATGCGTCAAGGCCGGGGCGCGGTCTGGACCACGAGCCGCGTTTGAAACGTACTCTGGCGCTGGGCTCCGTAAATTCGCACCAAAACTTAGCTGCTTTAGTACAATAAGCAGCTAGACTCTCTACATCATCTTCTGTACCGTTTGGACGAGCTTCACCGTTTAGACGAGCTACAATTGTGATTTTACCGCTCTCGGTCGGCAACGGCATACGTTTTCCGTTTAATTTGCCTACATACATGTTCACATTATCAAATTTCACAAAAGCCAAACTTTTCACGCGGACGCCAGAATTCTGTAGCACTTCGACTTTGATAATGTCACCACGCACGCAGGGAAATGAAAGTGAGGCCGGCGCCATATCAAACATCACAGGTACATTTAAATAGATGAAGTAAGCAAATATAGTGCGCCATTAATCTGGCAAATCTGGAACAACCGGCATGTCACGACTTGTGCGGGCATTCGTCTGCTCAAACTGACGAACTAAATCCATTTTCAAACGTTCCAAATGCGCCCATTGCCTAGCGTCGGAATCATTGCATAACACGGCGCCGGCGCCATTGCGCATACGAGGACGTAAAGAATTCTGAATGCATTGAAGATTATTGATGTCACGACGTAATACACGCAAGGGATTAATGTCATGATCGGTAAAATGCTGTATCATCTCACTTGCACTTATGTCAGGCACTTCAATGTTACGCTTGCGCATGGGATCAGCAAAATAAGTGTTGTAACTTTCCTCCATCATCTTACCCAACTGGCCATCGCTGGTACGTCCTCCAAGTGCAGTGTCCAACTGTTTCAAGTATTGCATCGCACTACCAGCGTCATCTGCGTATTCGCACAAAACGCACTTGCCATTTTGCTCCTGATTGTCTTCCTCGTCCCAACCCATGGGGGTATTGATTTCCAAATCGTCCAATTCCATCCAAACGCTAATGTGAAGGGCACTTAAGTAATCAAAACTACAAACGAAGGCGGTTTGTACGTCGTTCTGCGAATTTTTCAATCCTTTCTTTTTGCTCAGGAGTAAGCTTGGACGTTTCGGGTGGCTTTTGGTTATCATTGGAAACCAGGTGCTGGTAGTAGCGAAAAGCTTGAAATTGCACGGGTGTTAGTTTTTGTTCTGGATCACCCCAATCTGGGTCCCACGCCAAATCCGTTATTGGAAATGCTCCTTTCGAGATAAGACTGTCGAGTGTGCTCTTGAAATAACTTAGATTTTGAGGGTCTATCACTGCCCTCTGCTCTAGCTGAGCGCCAACTTGTTGATTTCGGACTCTTCGCTTATGGGTGGACCACAATTCGCAATTCAAAAAAAAATGTTTCCAGCGTTGCCACCATTGTATGTTGGCTTGAAGCGGTGGTACCACTTCAAGCGGTTCTACCTCTTGAAGCGGTCGCTTTTTTTCAGGAGTAACTCGATTCATCAAAAAATAAGATCCGTGTATAAATAAGGTAGATTTCAAACACGACGTGCATGCAACCTTCTCTGGATTTGAACACGGTTTGCATTGTGTACATTGCACTGTGGGTCTTTTGTTTTCTTGCATACTTGATTTACCCCAAAAAACGCATGCGATGGCTTGCAGCTGACATTGGAAGTGTGATGGTCTTAAGCGTTGCTATTTGGTATTTGGCAGAATATGCACCGCAACAGTGCGGTCCCTCAGTAGGAACTGTAGAGATCAATCGTAGAGTTTCCGATTACGGATTTGGCCCAGAAAAAAAGCTGATTGTAATTGAATTAACGGACATTGGAGGAGCCGATAACATACCCGACGATGTGAAAGCAGATGTTACTATGTCAACATACATTAATGGCCAAATCAATGCAACATACAATATTGGAGTTGAACACAAAGGACGTGGATATAAAATGGAAGTATACCCATTCAAATTTGCTCTGGGTATCGAAACACGTGCGTGGGACGAAGATAAACAGGAATGGGATGGCACGGACAGGTGTTTTTCAGAATTGGGATTTACAAGAGAATTTGAAGATTACGTCTTACGCCGCGAACGAGACGACACAAGCATGGTGCTGGACGGGGCCATGTTTCGCGCACAACCACAATTCTACGAATTTCAATTTGTTGAGGTGCTTTACCTTGTTAGCGGGACGTACACGTACGAAGGAGTGTTCTACTTTGTCAATAACCCAGCCAAAAAAGACACAATACCCAATGCAGTAAAATATAAGGGCAATCCAGTCAATGAAACTACATACATTGTGGAATATCAATATGACACAGATGATTCATGCAATCTGGACAAACACCCACATTTGGAATGCAAATATCCCAAGCCTTCAAAACTGTCTAGCGAGGCAAAAAACTACCTAGAAAACCTACTTACATTTACAAATTCAGAAAACATGAATTGGCCATCGCTGGCAACTGATTTTATCATACATCAGGCCATGTTGGGAATAGATATGCAGCGAAGAAGCATGATTTATCACGTGCAACAAAACAAACTGCAAGGTGGGCCCATATGGGACGCAGAAAATCGCGATCCATTGTGGGCAAAACATGACGAATGGATTCTAAAACACACGCATTCCAGTATGACGTGGTGGAAAACATGGCTTGATTCGTTTCCAGAATTTGCGCAGGCTATTAGAAATAGCAGTGCTTTGCAAAATTACGTTGCAGCATATCAGCAAGCCGATAAGCAGCTTAGATCTGACACCAAAAACGGTTATTTTAATCGAGAAATGAAACGATGGCCATGTGTAAAAATGATGAAAACGTTAGATAACCAAAAAAAGTGGTTCACATCACGCACGGGGTGGATGAAAAAACAATTGCCGAGCTTTGCACCCAATCGCGTTACCTATGTAGGAGTTAAATATCCAATTATTATGTGGTTTGCGGTGGCTTCATTTATTGTTCTAGGGTTGGGTTTACTCATTGTGTTTTGGGATGCAATAAAATGATATTATTCATTGAAATGAAACCAAAAAGTCGAATGGACCTGCGGGCAACAAACCCGCTCCACGTGCCATCGTGGGGCCTGAGGGATTAACCGGTGGTTGTGCCGCAGGATTACCCGGTGGTTGGGCCGCAGCTTCCAACCGAAGCCAGTCTGCTTGTTGTTCAAACCCCCTCATCTCGGATATTCTTAAAGGTGTGAGTCCGTTGCGGCTATGCACATTTACTTCTGCACCCGCCTCCAGCAATTGCGAAATAATATCTCCATCCCCTTCATGAGCTGCAAAATGCAAAGCCGTTTCGCCAAAAGAATTTCTTTGATTCACACTCGCGCCCGCATCCAACAGTACATGTACTATACCGCCAAAATCTAGTTTCGTGGCCAACATCAACGGCGTGTTCCCTCTGTTATTTGGCTCATTCACGTCAACCATTGACGTCTGTAGTAGTTGTTCAACCACCCATTCGAAGCCAAAATTAGCTGCATAATGCAAAGCCGTGTCGCCAGAAGAAGATTTTCGATTCGGATCCGCGTGCGCATTCAGCAGTAATTGGACTATGTCGGTATTGCCTACTTGTGCGGCCGCAATCAACGGCGTGATCTTCTTTTTGTTTGCCTGATTTACGTCAATGTTTCTGGCTTGCACCAGCACCGACACCACCTCTGGAGCTTCAGTCAACGAAGCCATAATCAGCGGCGTGATCCCCTTTTGGTTTGCCTGATTTACGTCAATGTTTCTGGCTTGCACCAGCACCGACACCACCTCTGTAGCTTCAGATAACACAGCCATAATCAGCGGCGTGTTGCCATCATTTTTCCCTTTGTTGACGTCAGCATCATGGGAGATAAGCAACTTCACCATGTCACCGTGATTGCGCTGCGCAGCCAGAATCAGCGGCGTTGTGCCATTGTCTGTCCCTTTGTTGACGTCAGCACCATAGGAGATAAGCAACTTCACCATGTCACCGTCATTGCGCTCCACAGATTCGATTAGCGGCGTTTTGCCACGATCACCACCTTGGTTGACATCAGCCCCGGCTTTTAAAAGCACTTTCATCATGGCCATGCCATCCATTGCCTTCACTAACGCAGTCATCAGTAGGGTGCGGCCGGACGCTCCACGATGTAGATTCACTATGTTATCAGTGTCGGCTTCTAGGGAATCTTTTACGGATTCAATGTTGCCTGCTATGATTTCATCCTCCAACAAGTTGCCCCGCTGCGACGATTCCGCCATCCGTACAACATTTGGTTCAATTTATAGGTGTATTTGTCAAAACACAATACCCAAGTTTACAATGGTGGCCATGCATGGCTTTATTGAAATAAAAGCATCACGTCTAAGGCCATAGTGAGCTCATCCGCCGTCGAAACCTGGCTAGTGGATGCACCGGTGTCAGGGGGTACTTGCGCGTCACGTAACATGTTGACAATTCTTGCCATTTCGTCACTCCACCCTTCGCGTGTCTGCGCATATTCCAAAGGAGTTCGAGACAAATTGTCTTTTATGCGAGAATCTGCGCCTAGCTGCAGCAACAGCCTGACTATATCAACATTTTCTCGCTCCACTGCAAGACGCAATGGCGTGCACTGAGAATAATCTTGATGGTTTAAATCATTCCCTGGCCGCAGACCGTCCGGGCCTAAAGCCAGCAATTGCACCATGGCATATTTGTCGTTAATGCAGGCCAACGACAGTGGCGTGCGGCCTCGATCGGTGGCGAGGTTTAAGTCAGAACCCGCATTTAGCAGCAGCAATGCCGCCAATACACAGCCATTTTCTGCGGCCAATGCTATTGCCGTCCTACCTGTTAGGTTTTGAACGTTCACGTACTGTCTTACGGATGCATCACGTTGTCTCCGTTTTGCGGTCAGCAGTGCTTGAATTACATAAATGCGATTTTCTGCTGCAGCATGCATCAGCGCCGTCATGCCTCCAGTTGTTGTAGCATCCATGTTAGCCCCATGATTTAGCAACACAATTACCACGTCAACCTTACCATTTTTCGCAGCATCATGGAGCGGCGTGATCGACGTGGCAGTATAATTAACCCCCGCCCCGTTCTCCAACAATGTATTCACCACGTCAGCGTGACCGCGATGCGCCGCCAGTTTCAGCGGCGTGTTACCGAACATATCCAACCGGTCTACAATGGGTCTGTGCTGCAGCAGCAAGTTTACCACGTCATCGTGCCCCGCCTCTGCAGCCTGGTGTAGCGCCGTTTCGGATCGTAGGTTAGTCTTGTGTACATTTGCCCTGTTTGCAAGCAGCAGCTGCACAATCTCAATTTGTCCGTCCTTAGAGGCATACATCAGCGGCGTTTGGCGATGTCTGTCTGCTTTGTTCACATCGGCCCCGGCTTTCAACAACTCTTCCACCGCCAGATATTGCCCCTTCTTTCGTAACGCCAACTTTGCTTCAAAGTTATACTTGGGCGTGACCGCAGCGATCAGTAATGTTTGGCTGTCGTCGCCGATGCCCTCATTCAGGTCGAATGGGGAATCTAGTTGCCTTCTGGTAGCCAGAAGCATTTTTACGGTGCTCCAATTACTTGCCTTTGCCGCCTTGTGTAGCAAATCCACAACACTTGGTGTATTACGTTGCATAAATATTCGCATAGCTTTTGCCTTCGAGCTAGAAGTCGAATCTGGTTGCCTCGGTTTCTTATGCGTGCCAGAAGTCGAATCCATTCTACAATTCACAATGTTTGATATATACTTATAAAAAGTATGGTGTCCAATTGCCAAAAAGGCCCTGGTTGCAGCTAAAGGTCATTTGTGGCCATTACAAGGTCATTTGTGGCCTTTACAATGTCATTTGTGGCCATTAGAAGGGCATTTGTGATTTTTTTTTTTTTTTAAATTAAGCTGTTTATATATACACTAAAAAAATGAAACAGTCAAATCTAATCGTACTCCTTGTCCTTGCAAGACAGGTTCTCCACTCGCCCGAGTCGAACTCTCTGCAGTTGGACTCACCCCAGTTGGAATAATTGGACTGGGTGAACTTTCGCCATCGGAAGACGCATATGTAGGCGCTCCAACTGGGATTTCTACACTTTGTTTACTGGAATCACTTTGCGTCGGCGACGCCGGTGATGCAGCCGCAGAGGCCGCAGAGGCCGCAGAGGCCGCAGAGTGCACTACTGGTAAAGCACCAACGGACGTACGCTTTGCATAAAAATTTGGACTTAACATTATGTACTCTTTTTTCTCAAACAATGGATACGGTATTAATTCTTCAGAACGTCTCTCAATGCTGTCGTCAGAACGTCTCTCAATGCTGTCGTCAGAAAGTCTCTCAATGCTGTCGTCAAAACGTCTCTCAATGCTGTCGTCAGAGAGTCTCTCAATGCTGTCGTCAGATAATGTGTAAACCTTAGTAACGTCTTCAGAAGTATCGTCTTCAGATCTTGACTTAAAATGTAATAATGCGTCATAAGGTTGCGCAGGGGGGTCCAGTTCTGGCAAACATTCAATTACCTTTTTAAAAACCTGGTCTAACTCCAATGCTTCGGGTTTCGCAGTACACTGAATCATTTCGCTCACACCATGAACTTGGCCAAATATGTTTAAATGGCCCTGTGAAGGCTTTTCAGGGTCAAGTATAGGAATGTATTTTTCGAAACGTTTACCACTTTCAAATGTAATGGACAGCAAACGATTAATAATTGCTCTGTCCAGCGCATACTCTGTTGGACGATACAATAACAAACCCATGACTTCGGCATGGTAGTTGCTGTCTTTGAGCCCATTTGACACACTCCGGGCAGTTTCAAACATGCGCTGTGCCACGCGAGTAAACGACGTAGAAGTGCACCCTATTTTCCATATACAAGGATTTTCATAAACCTGCAAAAAATATACACACTGCAGCTGGCGATACATTGGATTGCCCATTGCGTTTTGATACGGCCATGTAGTACTAACTTTCGTTACCTCTAGGGCGTTATATTGTGCGGTTCGACGTTGATAAGAGTTTATCATGTACAGCTGCATTGGACTTTTGTCCAATAACTGCTTACATTGACTTTTCAAACTTGTGTGCAAGTATCGACGTTTTGTATAAATTGACTGCAGCAACGAAGTCGTTGCTTGTGTCAATGAACTTTCTGATGCCTGAGTCAACGAATCCTCTGCTTCTTGCGATAATAAATTCTGTGATGCAGCGTGCTCCAACAACCTTACGTCAACTTTATCAGCAGATTGTCCCCTGCTTTTCCGCAATAGTGATGGCTTTGAAATCCATTGTCGTCGCTTTGCAACGGTGCTGAAATCTGGAATTCGATTGCCACGGTTAATTTCATATTGACGCATTTTATTTAATCGCCGTGTTACTTTGTCTGCGTCATTACCGGTGTCTTCCATATCATCTACAAGTGCTAAATCCATGTTATTCACGGCCATGAAAGTCGATAGAAACGTTTGAGCCATTGTAGTACGCAACTTCCAGTCTTTGCACAACATATCCAAAGTTATTGAACCGCTGCTCGGCGGGATTGTATAATACATTTCGCTGTCGCAATCTTCGCATTCCGTTGTACTTCCACTTTCGCTTTGCATCACGTATAAGTTACAACTTACTAAATAGGTTACTCCGGACAATGGTCGCGGTAATCGGCAACATACACAGTTGTGTTTTTCTTTAGACGCGCGCCTTTGGTAAAAAAACCTGCATTGCGCAGGGTATCGTTCAATTCTTGCAGCTTATCGATAGTACAATGAAAATGCCTGGCAATATTGACAGCAGTGTCGTTTTCGTTTGACATTATAGTGCGCAGCGTGAAGTTACCACTTGGATGGTCATTGACGCGAATGAACGACGGCGTGTCCGCGTCCTCATATATGTCGTCCGAGCTAAGAGGCTGTGCTTTTGTTGTGCAATCGTGAACTGAATCATCGTCAACTGCATTGTCACATGAATCATCTTCACTGAGATCAAATATTTCAACAGGCGTCGGAGCAGGATCAAGTAAATAACGCACAGCGGTGTACTCGCGCATTAAATTTAAAACGTCGTCGCCGCCAATGGCATGTATGGTGTCATCGCGCAACGGCGCAACCACGTCGGGATATTGTGCGTCCGGGCGACTATCCACAAATGCAACATGAGCCATCAGCAAAGGAGCATATTCATGTTGACAAATTGCACAAGCTTCGTTTAGTTCCAAACGAATTGCATTTAAGACGTCATTTCTCGTCAAAATCGTCAAACTGATATCGCCGCCCAATGTTTTACACAGTGCATGCACCGCGCACTTATGATCCGCGTAACCAAGCTTTATGAGTGCATCAATGCTTGACAATATTGGACCTTGGTCGTCGCTGGCGCACATCGATGCACGGCGATTGATAAACACGTCCATTAGAGCGCCGAAAATGTGTGGACAACAGGTAACCACCCACAGGAAAATGGTGCAAAGGCGACAGTTTCCAGTGATCTGTTAAGTCACAGCCTCAACACACATATGACGTCACTCATATACCGGTATGTACTCGTACCTGTGCTCGTACCTGTACAGGTACATGTACTCGTACATGTACTCGTACATGTACGAGTACATGTACCTGTACATACACGTACATGAAAGTACTATCTGAAAATGCAAACTGACACCTTGCTGACATCCACAAATCGCCGCTTCGTGTTGTTCCCCATACAAAACGATGCCATTTGGAATATGTACAAAAAGGCGCAGGCGTCGTTTTGGACTGCAGAAGAACTCGATCTCAACGATGACATCAAAGACTGGCACAAGCTCAGCAACAACGAAAGATATTTCATTACGCACGTACTCGCATTTTTCGCGGCGTCCGACGGCATTGTCAACGAAAACTTGTGCAGCAACTTCTGCGAGGAGGTACAACTTGCCGAAGCGCGCTGCTTCTACGGATTTCAAATCGCCATTGAAAACATACACTCCGAAGTGTACTCGCTACTCATCGATACCTACATCAAAAATTCAAAAGACAAAAACGATGCTCTAAACGCCATCGAAACCATGCCGTGCGTTAAACTTAAGGCAGAATGGGCCCTCAAATGGTGCGACCGTCAGAATGCGTCGTTTGCAGAACGATTGATAGCATTTGCGGCTGTAGAGGGCATATTTTTTTCAGGATCGTTCTGCGCCATTTTTTGGCTCAAAAAGCGAGGACTCATGCCAGGACTTTGCACGTCCAACGAACTCATATCGCGCGACGAAGGACTGCACTGCGACTTTGCCTGTTTGCTCTACGCTCAACTGGAAAAAAAGCTTCCCATGGAGCGCATTGAAGAAATTATTGTCGGTGCGGTAAACATCGAAAAAACATTTATCGCAGAAGCCTTGCCCGTCGAACTCATCGGAATGAACAGCGCAATGATGTGCACATACATCGAGTTTTGCGCAGACAGGCTACTTGTTGCACTTGGAGCGCCAAAAACATACAATGTCAAAAATCCGTTCGACTGGATGACGCTCATATCACTGCAAGGTAAAACCAACTTTTTCGAAAAACGAGTCAGCGAATATGCACTAGCGCAAGAATCAGCGCCGGCATTCAGCACAGAGGAAGAGTTTTGATGCATCATCAGCAGGAGCACTGAAGAGCGCAGCATGCACTGGGGTACAGTCAACCTAGCACCTGGTACAAAGGAAACAGGTACCGGTGCAGGCACTGGTACTGGTACAGGTAATGGTACAGATACTGGTACAGGTACCGGTAAAGGTACCGGTGGCATTGGTGGCCCGCCTCGGGGATGAAGAAACAACAACCGACGGGGATGCAGTGCGAGTTCGTCGCCGGCGCATTGGCGAATGCGTGTGAGTACAACTTCCGCGATGTCGTCCACTTTGATGCCGGGCGCGAAGGCAGCCCAACGTTTGGCACGGGCGACAAACACGCGCTTGTGCTCCAGCCACAGCACACGCTTAGAACGCTTACATACGCGAAGACCTCAGTAAATCGGGACAGGGGGGGCACTTCTTCGAAATCCATGCCGAGCCGCCCCCAGCGGTGCAGCGACGCACGTGCTGCACTCGTATTCACGCGCGCCAACAGCAGATTCAAGCGATGAACCAACGCCCCCGCCACGGCCTTGTCTGGAACACTGAGATCGATTGTCCGCTCCGTGCCTATAATGCATAGGCAGCACTGTTCAGGAGGCAGCTGCGCTGTGCCACCTTCGCTACGCTATAGCATTGGTGGCCATTAGCAGGGCATTGGTGGCCATTAGCAGGGCATTGGTGGCGATTAAAAGGGCATTTGTGGCCATTAGAAGGGCATTTGTGGCCATTAGAAGGGCATCGGTGGCGATTAGAAGGACATTTGTGGCCATTAGAAGGGCATCGGTGGCGATTAGAAGGGCATTTGTGGCGATTAGAAGGGCATTTGTGGC
>TARA_B100000963_G_scaffold328406_1_pt1 | contig 14050 bp, 13 predicted proteins | sample TARA_B100000963 | Tara Oceans TARA_B100000963 (sample SAMEA2622097) | marine metagenome | biome: marine biome (ENVO:00000447); feature: surface water layer (ENVO:00002042); material: "saline water (ENVO:00002010), including plankton (ENVO:xxxxxxxx)" | depth 5 m | reverse complement strand
GATTTTGATATAGATTTTTGTGAGGAAAAAAGAGATCTAGTTTTTGATTATCTAAATGAGAAATATAAGGATAGTGTTGCGCATATTGTTACCTTTGGAAAATTGAAAGCTAGAATGGTAATAAGAGATGTTGGTAGAGTTTTAGGTTTGTCCTATGGATTTGTTGACAATATCTCAAAAATGATACCTTTTGATCCTTCAAGACCCCAAAGTTTATCTGAATGTATAGCTGGTGAACCTAGACTTCAAAAATTAATAAAGGATGATCTTAGAGTTAAGAAACTTACAAATCTTTCACTTATGCTAGAGGGTTTGAATAGAAATTTTGCAACTCACGCTGCAGGCGTTGTAATTGCAGATAAAAAATTAACAGAAGTAGTTCCTTTATACAAAGACTCTTCATCAAATTTATTATTACCATCTACACAATTTGATATGTATTCTGCAGAAAATGCTGGACTAATAAAGTTTGATTTTTTAGGTCTTAAAACTTTAACTGTGATCAGTAATACACAAAAATTAATCAGAAAATTTAATCAAAATTTTGATATTGAACAAATAGACTACGAGGATCAAAAAGTTTTTGATCTTTTATCCTCAGGAAATACTGTAGGTTTATTTCAAATTGAAAGTGCTGGAATGAGAGAGGCCTTGACTCACATGAAACCTAATCATATTGAAGATATTATTGCTTTAGTTGCTTTATATAGACCGGGACCTATGAATAATATCCCAATATACAATGATTGTAAAAATGGAAAACAAACACCTGATTATTTGCATCCTTTACTAGAGGAAATTTTAAAACCGACTTACGGAGTAATTATCTATCAAGAACAAGTTATGCAAATAGCTCAAAAATTATCAGGATTTACAGCTGGCCAAGCAGATCTCTTAAGGCGCGCTATGGGTAAAAAAAAAAGAGCTGAATTAGAAAAACAAAAACAAAACTTTATAAATGGTGCTGTAAAAAATGGTATTAACAAAGAAGTTGCAGCTGGAATTTTCTTAAAAATTGAACCTTTTGCAGAATATGGGTTTAATAAAAGTCATGCAGCTGCGTATGCTATAATTTCTTATCAAACAGCTTTTCTAAAAACATACTATCCAAAAGAGTTTATTGCAGCATCAATGACTATGGATATTTCAAATCAAAACAAACTAAGTGAATTTTATGAAGAACTTAAAAGATTAGGAGTGGAAATTATCAGGCCAAATATAAATGAGTGTTATGCTGATTTTAGAACAGAGAATGGAAAATTTTATTATGCACTTGGTGGAATTAAGGCTGTTGGCTATGAATCGATTTCTAGTATAATTGAAGAAAGATTAAAAAATGGAAAATTTAATTCAATCAGCGATTTTATAAATCGTGTTAATCCAAAAGATATAAATAAATTACAACTTGAAGGATTGGTAAAGGCGGGTGCATTTGATGATTTGGATTTAAATAGACAATCATTATTCAACTCTATTCCAAATTTGATAACAAAATCAAAAAATATTTATGAGAATAAATCTAATAATCAAATTGAATTATTTGAAGAAAAGGAGAGTCAAGAAAATGAATTGATACCAAATATCATGGACTGGAAATTTGAAGAAAGGCTTTCCAAGGAATTTGAAGCTGTTGGTTTTTTTGTTTCAGATCATCCTTTAAATCAATATAAAAATTTTTTTGAAGATTTTAACATTATAGATTTCAATAGATTTAATTCTAATTCAAATATAAATGAGGCAAGCATAGCTGGAACACTTTTAAAAATTCAGGAGAGAAAGACTGCAAAAGGAAATTCATATGCTGTTATTAAACTTACTGATTTAAATAAAGTTTTTGAATTATTTATTTTTTCCGACACTCTTCAGAAGAATCGAGAAATCTTAAAAGAAGGAAATTCTTTGTCATTAACTTTATCAAAATCACTTTCTAATGATAAAAATAGACTTACTAGAATAAATGTTCAAAAGATAGTATCTCTAAAAAGATTATTTGAAAGACCGATATCTGAGGTAACATTTAAAATTAAATCTAAAGAACAAATTAAAAAATTGTCAAAAATTCTAAACAAAAAGGGAGAAACTAAAATTTCTATTGAATTACAAAATGAATCAAGTACATTATTTTTTAAATTAGAAAATCCTAGAAAAGTTGACCATAAGTCTTTAATTTTACTAAAAAATGAGGAAATATTTTCAAATATCAGATAATTTTTCTTGTCAAAAATATTAGATGTAGTAAAAAACTTAAAAATTAATAAATACGCACACAGTATTTGGTTTTATACCTCCGGTCCTTTTGGAAGTTACTGTGGTGGCTCAACCGGGAATAAATATGAAGATACCTAACGTTACTATTCAGCAACTTTTAGAAGCAGGAGTTCATCTGGGACACAAAACCCTAAGATGGAATCCAAAAATGAAAAAATACATCTTTGGCAAGAGAGACTCAATTCATATTATAGACCTTACACAGACCCTAGAACTTACAAAAACTGCTTTGGCAAAGGTTTATGAAGTTATATCAAACAATGGAAAAATATTGTTTGTGTCTACCAAAAAACAAGCGTCAGAGGCTATTGCTGAAGTAGCAAAAGAAACAGATCAATATTTTGTAAATTACAGATGGTTGGGTGGAATGCTGACAAACTGGGGAACTATATCAAATTCCATAAAAAAACTAAAAAAACTTGAGATTGATTTAGTATCGGAAAATAGAGGTTTCACAAAAAAAGAGTTATTAAAAATGAGTGTTAAAAAAGATAAACTTCAAAGATCATTGGGAGGAATAGCTGATATGAAAAAAATTCCTGATCTCGTATTTATAATTGACACTAATTATGAGTCCTTAGCTATTCAAGAGTCAGTTAAATTAGGCATACCAATAATAGCAATATTAGACAGCAACTCAAATCCTGATGGAATTGACTTTCCAATTCCAGGTAATGATGATGCGAGAAGATCGATTGATCTTTACTGCAACTTAATTAAAGAAACAATTATGTCTGCTAAAAATACAACTCCAATAGAAAATGCAAAGAAAAATATTGAAAAAGAAGAGGTTGAAAAAAATATTAAGACTATTGCAGAAAAAGATAGAGAAAAATTAGATAAAAAATTTGCTAAGCCAAAAAAAAAACTTAATTAGACTACATGAGTGATATCGCAAAAGTTAAAAAACTTAGAGAAGCTACTGGAGCAGGTTTTAAAGATTGCAATCTTGCAATTAAAGAGTCAAATGGTGATTTAGATAAAGCTGTAGAAATTTTGAGAATTAAGGGAGTTTCAAAAGCTTCTAAAAAAATGTCTAGGGATGCTAAAGAAGGAGTTGTAGCTATTAGTGGTAATGAGAAAAAAACCTCAATAATTGAAGTTAATTGTGAAACTGACTTTGTTGCAAAAAATGACGATTTTATAATTTTTGTAAAAGAAATAAGTGAGCTTAATAACGAAAATGACTCAAATGTAGAAAAATTAAAAAAGACTAAAATGAAAAATAACATTACTGTTGAAGAAAATCTAGTTGCATTAATTGCAAAAATAGGAGAAAAAATTACGATCGGTAAAACAAAAACAATATCAAATTCTTCATCAATTAATTATCAATATTTACATACTGTTGTAAAAGATAACTTAGGTAAACTAGCGGTAATAGTTTCACTAGAAACAAAAGATAATTCTGATATTGTCAAAACATTTGGTAAACAATTATCAATGCATATAGCTGCTTCAAATCCTTTAGCTTTAGAGTCTAATTTAATCGACAAAAAGATTATTGAAAAAGAAGAAGAATTAGTCACAGAAGAACTAAAAAATTCTGGTAAACCAGATGATATTATAAAAAAAATTAGTTTAGGAAAAATAAACAAATTTAAAGAAGAGAATTCACTTTTGACCCAAGCTTGGGTGATGGAACCAAAAAAAAAGGTGAAAGATGTTCTAGAAGAACTGGCTATTAATGATTTGAAAATTAAGGAATTTAGTAGAATTAAAATAGGCGATTAAATGTTTGATGAAAAATCACATAGCCTCAAAATGGATAAAGCAGTAGATGTTTTCTCTAAAGAATTATCTTCACTAAGAACTGGTAGAGCAAATGCTGCAATGTTAGATCTTGTGAAAGTTGATGTTTATGGTCAGCAAATGCCAATAAATCAATTAGGTAGCATTACAACTCCAGAGCCTAGAATGATTAATATTCAAGTCTGGGATCAAAATAATGTGGCTTTAATAGATTCATCAATAAAAAAATCAGAACTGGGACTTAATCCGCAAATTGATGGTCAACTAATAAGATTACCAATACCTGAACTAAATGAAGAAAGAAGAAATGAATTAAAAAAAATGATTAAATCGATGGGAGAAAAATGTAAAATTTCTATAAGAAATATTCGAAGAGATGCTAACGAAGAAATTAAAAAACTTCTTAAATCAAAAGTGATAGGTGAGGATGAAGAAAAATCTTATGAGAAAAATGTTCAAAATATTACTGATAAACACATATCTATTGTTGATGAGAAGGTTATAATTAAAGAAAAAGAAATAATGACAATATGAACCCTTTAAATCATGTGGCCATTATTATGGATGGTAATGGTAGATGGGGACTAAAATACAAGAATTCAAGAAATGCTGGTCATAGAGCAGGATTAAATACAGTTGAAAAAGTTATAAAATCATCAATACGTCAAAAAATTAGCTATCTTACTCTTTATGCTTTTTCAACTGAAAATTGGAAAAGACCAAAAAAAGAAATCAAGTTTTTATTTAAACTATTAGAAAATTTTCTAATTGATAAAATTGAGGATCTTCATAAAAAAGAAATAAAACTTAAGATAATTGGTATTAAAAACTTTTCTAAAAAATTGAATTATCTTTTAAAAGAAGCAGAAAAAAAAACTCAAAAAAATAAGAAACTTCAAATTAATTTAGCCTTAAATTATGGTTCTAAAAATGAGTTGATCAATGCCTTTAAAAATCTTCAAAAAAATAGAGATCAAATTAATGAAAGGACTTTATCAAAATACTTATTGACTAAAAATATACCAGATCCAGATATATTAATAAGAACTGGTAATACGAAAAGATTAAGTAATTTTTTATTATGGCAATTAGCCTATACAGAAATTTTTTTTGAAAAGAAATTATGGCCAGATTTTAATGATAAGGATTATAATAAGATAATCAAAAAATTTAGAAATATAAAAAGAAATTTTGGAAACATATAATGAATAAAGAATTATTAAAAAGATTATTAAGCTCAACAATTATGATACCAGCTTCACTTTTTTTCATTATAGAAGGTTCAATTTTTTTTTCATTCTTTCTTTTTATTATCCTAATAGCTGCGAGCAACGAATGGTTTGCTATGTGTAAAAAAAAAAACTTAATAAAATTCACAGGTCTTTCTTTTTTAATTTTATCATTTTATTTAGCTTATAATTTTAGAATTTATGAGGGAGCATATGTTTTTATTTTTATTGTTCTTATATCAGTGTGCACAGATATAGGAGGTTACATATTTGGTAAATTATTAAAAGGCCCAAAGATCACTAAGATTAGTCCAAATAAAACATATTCAGGTGTAATAGGTGGTTTTATAATTTCATTGATTGGAGGATTTATTTTCTATGAAAACATGTCTGTAAATTTTTCATCTAATTTAAAAGATAGTTTTGGAGAGTATATTAGTTTTGATTTAAGTTTAGCTATTTTCATTATGATGATTTCTACAATAAGTCAAATTGGAGATTTAATAATCTCTTATTTTAAGCGACTAGCTAAAATAAAAGATACAGGTAAATTATTACCAGGCCATGGAGGACTGCTTGACAGAATTGATGGTATAATCTTCGCAGTACCTATTGCTTATTTAATTTTAAACTTATAGATAAATGAAAAAAAAAATAGCAATTCTTGGATCTACAGGTTCTATTGGTTTAACAACACTAGATATCATAAGTAGAAATAAGAAATCTTTCCAAATAGAATTACTATCAACAAATAGAAATATAAAAAAAATTAAGAGTCAAATAAAAAATTTTAAAGTTAAAAATATTATTATTCATGATCACAAAATCTTTAATAAGAATAAATATTTTTTTAAAAAATTTAATATAAATGTTTATCAAAATTTCAGAGATTTTAGGAATAAATTTAAGAAAAAATTTGATTATGCTATGTGTGCGATTACTGGTATTGATGGATTAGAGTCAACACTAGAAATAATTCAATCTACAAAGAGAATAGCAATAGCAAATAAAGAGTCTATTATTTGTGGATGGAACCTAATTAAGAAAAAATTAAAAAAGTATAAAACAAAATTTATTCCAATTGACTCAGAACACTTTTCGATTTTTGAACTTATTAAAAATGATAAATCAGAAAATATAAAAAAGATTTATATCACCGCATCTGGAGGCCCATTTCTTAAAATTGATAAATCAAAATTAAGTAAATTTATTCCAAAAAATGCAATTAAACATCCTACATGGAAAATGGGAAAAAAAATTTCAATTGATTCTTCAACTTTAATTAACAAAGTATATGAACTAATTGAAGCTAAGAAAATATTTGATCTAAATTACAATAAATTTGAAATCATTATCCAACCAACTTCTTATGTACATGGTGTAGTTTTGTTTAACAACGGTATTTCTAAAATTTTATCTCATCCAACTTCAATGAAAATTCCAATATATAATTCACTTTTATTTAATAAAAAAATTTCAAAAATATCTGGAAATTTTGAAATTGATAAAATGAATAATTTAAATTTTCAAAAAATTGATAACAAAAAGTTTCCTGTTTTTAATATATTAAAAAAACTAACTAATAATGATAGCTTGTATGAAACCGTTTTAGTCACAGCTAATGATGTTTTAGTTGAATTATTCCTTAAAAATAAAATTAAGTTTTTTGATATTTATAAAATTTTGAATCAAATTTTGAACTTAAATGAATATAAAAGATATAAGAATATAAAGCCTAAAAATCTTAATCAAATCAATGAATTATCCAAGAATGTTAGATTGAAAACGCTTACTTTAAGTGTACAATCCAGGGTTTAATTTTTTTATGAAATATATTTTAATTTTAATAACTTTTTTATTATTTTTAGTGAATACATCACACGCTGTTGTAGTTAAAGATTTTAAAGTTAAAAACAACGAGAGAATTACAAAAGAAACAATAATAACATATGGTGATATCAGATTAGACAAAGACTATAGTCAAAAAGAATTAAATAAAATCATAAAAGATTTATACGATACTAATTTTTTTAAAAGAATATCTATAACAATTGATGGACAAACATTGGTTTTAGATGTCGAAGAAAACAAGATTATTCAAACTGTAAAAGTTGAAGGTGTTAAATCCAATAAAATTAAAGAAGCGATATTAAAAAATCTTTTTTCTAAAGATAAATCTCCTTTCTTAATTGAGAAAGTCAAAACAGATGTAAATAGAATGAAAACATCTTTAAATAATATAGGTTATTATCTATCTGATGTTAAATCCAAAATATCAGAAAATAATAACGGTACTGTTGACCTAATATTTGAAGTTAATTTGGGTGAAAAATCCAAAATAAAGAAAATTGAATTTATTGGTGATAAAAAAATTAAAGATCGTAGCTTAAGAAGTGTAATTATTTCTGAAGAAGCTAAATTTTGGAAATTTATTTCAAATAATAAATTTGTAAACGAAGATATAATTGAGAGAGATAAAAGACTTTTAAAGAATTACTATTTATCAAAAGGATTTTATGATGTCGATGTACAATCTGCAACTGTTAAATTTCTTGATAATAAATCTTTTAAATTAACATATAAAATAAACGCTGGTGAAATATATACTGTAAATAATACTAAATTAGTTTTACCAATTGATTATGATGAAAGTAATTTTAAAGATGTTAAAAAAGAATTAAAAAAATTACAAGGTAAAACATATTCTATAAATAAAATTTCTAAGGTGGTTGAAGAAATTGACAAGATTACATTATCAAGAGAATATGATTTTATCAATGCAAGCTACACAGAAAATATTATAGAAAAAAATAAGTTAAATATTGTTTTTGAAGTCACTGAAAGTGAAAAATTTTACGTTGAAAAAATAAATATATTTGGAAATAATATAACCCATGAGTCAGTCATTAGAAGTAAACTTGAAATCGATGAGGGTGATGCGTACAATGAATTACTTAGTTCTAAGTCAATTAATAATCTAAAAGCCTCAAATTTATTCAAAAATGTCAATAGATCTGTAAAAGAGGGTCAAGATTTGAACACTAAAATAATTGACATAACTGTAGATGAAAAGCCAACTGGAGAAATAATGATCGGCGCAGGCGCTGGATCAGATGGTGGAACTCTAGGCTTTTCTATATCTGAGAACAATTTTTTAGGAAAAGGAGTAAAACTTTCTTCAAGTTTAGATTTAACAGAAGACAGTATTAGGGGTCTTTTTTCTGTAACAAATCCTAATTTTAATTATTCAGATAAATCTCTATCTACATCTGTTGAAAGTACCAATGTAGATAAATTAACTGATAGCGGTTATAAGTCGACAAAAACTGGATTTACTTTTGGCACAGGTTTTGAACAATTTCAAAATGTTTATTTTTCACCTAGGTTATCAAATTTTTACGAGGATATAACCACAAAAACTACAGCAAGTGAAAATTTAAAAAAACAATCAGGTTCATATTTTGAGAGTAAATTCTCTTATGGATTAGATTATGATATGAGAAATCAAAGATTTCAAACGACAGATGGTTTTAGAAGCAAATTTAATCAAACAATACCTCTGATTTCAGAAGAGTATTCTTTTGGTAACATGTATGATTTTAAAACTTGGTACAAATTGCCTAATAATATGGTTACAAGCTTCAATGTTTATGGAAGAGCTGTTAATTCTTTAACTGGAGATGACGTAAAGATAACAAATAGATTCTGGTTACCTCGTAATAAACTAAAAGGGTTTAAAACTAGAAATATAGGACCTGTAGATGCTAATGATTATGTTGGTGGTAATTATGCTGCAGCAATTAATTTTGACACGACTTTACCAATGATTTTTTCAAATGTTCAAAATGTTGATTTAAGATACTTTTTGGATACAGCAAATTTATGGGGAGTAGATTATTCTAGTAGCGTAGACCAATCTAATACTATTAGAGCATCAACAGGTGTTGTTGTTGATTGGTTTACACCAATTGGACCATTAAATTTTTCTTTGGCACAAGATATATCAAAAGCTGATGATGATAAAACTGAATCTTTCCAGTTTAACTTAGGAACAACCTTCTAAAAATGCCAAAGGTTTTAGGCATTTCATTAATAATTTTTTTTAGTTTAATGAAAGTATCATTTGCAGAAAAAAAAATTGCCTTTATTGATATAGATAAGATTATAAATGAGTCTGAATTTGGGAAAAAATCTTATAAAAAAATTGATAATGATTTTAAGAATGAGAATGAAAGGTTGTCAAAAATTGAAAAAAGCTTAGTTTCAAAGGAGCAAGAAATTTTAAAACAAAAAAATGTTCTATCAGAAAATGAATTGAATTCTAAGATTCTTGATTTGAAAAAAGAAATTAGTAATTTTCAAAAAAATCGAAGATTGATTAATGAAAAATTCAATAAAATGCGGCTTGATAAAACAAATGAGATGGTGATGTCACTTAATGTTATTCTGTCAAAATATGCAGATGAAAATGATATTTCATTAGTTATTCAAAAAAAATTCATAGTTATTGCTAAATCTGGATTAGATATAACTAATGAAATTATGAAAATATTTAATAAAGAAAACAAATGATAAATTTACGATGAATGAAAAAGATAAACTAAGCAAAGATGATATAATAGATTTATTACCTCATAGAGAACCTATGTTACTAATCGATGAGTTGAGAGATATTAAAAAACTTCATTCTGCTACAGCTATAGTCAATGTTAAAAATGATAGTTTTTATGTCCAGGGCCATTTCCCAGGTAATCCAGTTATGCCTGGGGTTTTGATTGTTGAAGCATTTGGACAAGCAGCAGCAGCTCTAACAGCTCAAGGTATCGATAAAAAAGAATATGAAAACAAATTAGTTTTCTTGATGAGTGTAGAAAAAGCCAGATTCAGAAATCCTGTAATTCCAGATTGTAAATTAGAGTTAAAGATTGAGGCTATCAGATCACACGGTAGAGTTTGGAAATACAAAGGAGAAGCCTTTGTTGAAGGGAAAAAAATGGCAGATGCTCAATGGTCTGCTACAATAGTTGACAGAAAATAATCAGTAACATTTGTTGATAAGTATTATTAAAAAGTTTTGATATTAAAGCTTATTAATGAGTAATCCTTTTTTTAAAAATACAGGACCACATAATATTAGTTACCTATTAAAAAATATTGATTTAATAGATCAAAAGTTTTCAGATGAAAAAGTTCAAGATATTAAAGATCTCCACTCGTCTCAATTTGGTGAAATTACTTTTTTTCATTCAAAAAAATATGAATATTTAGCTAAAGTAACTAAAGCTTCCTTTTGTCTTACAAATGAAAATCTTAGATCGATCTTACCTGACACATGCAAACCTATAATTACAAATAAAGTCTTGTTGCATACTGCACAAATTACAAAAATTTTTTATCCCGACTCTGTTACAGATGATTTTGATAATAGTGTTCAAGACATAATTAAAACTGAATATAAGGACAAAGTTAAATTTGGTAAAAATGTTTTAATTGGGTCTAATGTTAAAATAGGATCAAATTGTTTAATAGGTCATAATTCAATTATAGAAAAAAATGTTTCTATAGGTGATAATTGTAAAATTGGTTCAAATGTTATTATAAGAAATTCGTTGATTAAAAATAATGTTCATATTTTAGATGGTTGTGTTATTGGAAAAAAAGGTTTTGGTTTTTTTCCAGATAAAATTTTAAATTTTAGATATCCACAAATTGGTCTTGTTATCATTGAAGACAACGCTGAAATAGGTTGTGGTTCTACTATAGATAGAGGCTCATTATCCAATACCATAATTGGAAAAAACACATTTTTGGATAATCAAATTCATGTAGCTCACAACGTAAAAATAGGTCAAAATTGTATTATAGCAGGACAAGTTGGTTTTGCTGGAAGTTCTAGTTTAGGTAATAATGTTATGATTGGTGGTCAAGCAGGTGTTTCAGGACATCTAAAAATTGGTGATAACGTTCAGATTGGCGGTGGAAGTGGTGTATTAAAAGATATCCCAGACAATACTAAAGTTATGGGATACCCGGCTAAAGATTTAAAAAGTTTTATTAAAGAAAACAAATGATAGACAAAACAGCTATAGTTAACAAAAATGCTAAAATTCATTCAAGCGTTGATATTGGGCCATATTCAATAATTGGTCCTAATGTAGAAATTGGAGAAAATACAATTATACAATCACATGTAAGCATTACCGGAAATACAAAAATTGGTAAGAAAAATAAAATTTATCCTTTTGTCTCAATAAATGACCCACAAGATTTAAAATATAATGGAGAGCAAACAAATTTGGTTATTGGAGACAACAATAAGATTAGAGAGTATGTAACTATAAATCCTGGGACAATCGGTGGAGGCGGTAAAACATTTATTGGGAGTGAATGTTTATTTATGATTTCATCCCACATTGCTCATGATTGTCAGATTGGTAATAAAGTCATAATTGCTAATAACGTTGCTATAGCTGGTCATGCCACAATTGATGATAATGTAGTTATTGGTGGTAATTCCGCAGTTCAACAGTTTACAAGAATAGGTAAAATGGCAATGATTGGTGGTATGACAGGAGTTTTACATGATGTAATTCCTTATGGATTATCAACAGGAAATAGAAATTCCTTACAAGGATTAAATTTGATAGGATTAAGACGAGCTAACTTTGATAATAAAGATATTCTGATTTTAAACGATGCTTACAAAAAAATCTTTAAAACAAAAAATCTCACTGAAAATTTAGATAAATTGAATGGCTCTTTTAAAAAAAATCCTTTAGTGAAAGAGGTATTAGAATTTATTACTAAAGACAAAAAAAGATCAATTTGTACACCATTTTCGTAAAATGATAGGCTTATTTTTTGGTGACACTGATTTTCCAAATATAATTCTAAAAACTGTCAAGAAAAAAAAAATTAAATATTTGGTCATAGATTTATCAAAGTCAAAAAAATTTAAAAAAGATAAAAATTCATACTATGTTTCAATTGGTCAATTTGGAAAAATTATTAATATTCTTAAAGTGAATAATTGTAAAAAAGTCTTATTTGCAGGTAAAGTCAGTAAGCCAAATTTTTCTAAGTTAAAATTAGACTTTAAAGGAATTTATTACATTCCAAGAATTATTAAAGCATCAAAGCTTGGTGATGCCGCAATTTTAAAAGAGATAATAAAGATTCTTTCTAAAAACAAAATAAAAACAGAAAATTCACTTAAATTTAATCCAGAGCTTACTTTAAAAAAGGGTAATTATTCAAAGATTAAACCTAACAATAAAGATCAAATAGATATTAAAAAGGCAATTAAAACCTTAAATAATTTAAAACAGTATGATCATAGTCAAGCTGTAGTTGTAAGAAATAAAAAAGTAGTATCTATAGAGGGAAAAGGCGGTACAAAAAAATTACTCGAAAAAAGTAAAAGTAAAACCCTTCGAAACCATGGCGTTTTGGTAAAGTTTCCAAAAAAGAAGCAAGACCTTAGAGTTGATTTGCCTACTATTGGATTAAAAACGTTAAAACAAAGTAAGATAGCTGGATTAAAAGGTATTGTTGTAAAATGTAACCAACATATATTTTTAGACAAAAATAAATGTATCAGCTTTGCTAATAAAAATAAGATGTTCATCGCAGTGAAATGAAAAAAATTTTTATATTAACTGGTGAACCTTCTGGAGATAAATTAGCATCAACTGTAATTACGAAAATTCAACAAAATCATTCTGATATAAGATATTTAAGCGTAGGAGGCTCCTATTTAAACAAGCTTGGTATTAAATCAATATATGACCTTAAAGAGATAACTTATATTGGTTTTACCAGTGTTATTTTAAATTTATTCAAGATCAGAAATAAAATAAATAAAACTGTAAAAGAAATAATTGAATTTAATCCAGATATTTTATTTAGTGTTGATAGTCCTGATTTTACTTTACGAGTTGCAGAAAAGGTAAAAAATATAAATCCTAATATTAAAACAATTCATTACGTAGCACCACAAGTATGGGTATGGAGAGAAGGTAGGGTTAAAAATTTTAAAAAATTTTTAGATCATGTTTTGTTATTATTCAATTTTGAAAAAAAATATTTTGATAAAGAAAATATTAAGAATACTTTTGTTGGTCATCCTTTACTTGAAAATAAAGAAAACACTAAATTAAATTTATCAAATATAATTGATAATAATAAAAAAATTATATCCATATTTGCTGGTAGCCGTTCATCTGAAACAAATATTCTTTTACCTATTTTATTAGATTTTATTAAATTGATGAATAATAAATTTAACGAATATAATTTTGTTTTTCATGCGACTGATCAAAATAAAGATTTTATAAAAAATGAGATTAAAAAAAAAAACTTTAATAATATTGAAGTAATATCAGATGAAAATATAAAATCTCAAATATTATCAAATTCTGTATTTGCAGTAGCAAAATCTGGAACCGTTTCTCTTGAAATTTGCAATGCGAAAGTTCCATCTATTATTATTTATAAAATGAATTTGATTAATTTTATTATTGTAAAGTTTTTAGTTAATACAAAATTCGCAAATATAATTAATATTATAAACCAAAAAGAAATAATTCCTGAATTAATTCAAAATGAGTGTAATTCTAAAGAAATTTATAGAACTGTAGTATATTTTTTAAAAAATCCAGACATTATGAAAAAACAAATTCTTGATGTAAATAATACGTTGAATAATATTAGATCGAAAACTTCTTCATCTTCAGAGGCCTCAGAAATTGTTTCAAGCTATCTTAGCTCTTAGTCTTTTTTGAACTTCCTCTTTTCCTAAG
>TARA_B100000963_G_scaffold68049_1_pt1 | contig 14062 bp, 10 predicted proteins | sample TARA_B100000963 | Tara Oceans TARA_B100000963 (sample SAMEA2622097) | marine metagenome | biome: marine biome (ENVO:00000447); feature: surface water layer (ENVO:00002042); material: "saline water (ENVO:00002010), including plankton (ENVO:xxxxxxxx)" | depth 5 m | reverse complement strand
GCCATGAGTGCCTGTGTATCCTCTGCGTTTGTACAGAACATAGCAGAAATTTCCGTGCCCACCGCCACCCGAGCTGCTCCCGTTAGAGTTGCAAAATCAATAATCAGTTCGGGTTTGTATCCGAGAGATATTGAGAGTGCGTCGCACAGGAGTAATCTGCCCTCCGCATCGGTATTATCGATTTCTACGGTAATTCCCTTGTGGGTTTGGAGAATATCGCCTGGTCGGAACGCATTGCCAGAGATTGCGTTTTCAGCGAGAGGAATTAAAAGTTTTAAGTGAATGGGTAGCTCCCTGCTCATCACCAATTTAGCGAGACCGAGAGCAATTGCCGCGCCGCCCATATCTTTTTTCATTTGGCGCATGCTACCGCCTGGTTTAATGTTTAATCCTCCGCTGTCAAACGTCACACCCTTGCCAACTATGGCGATGGTCGGGTTCTTTTTATTACCCCACGTTAATTCAATTAGTCTGGGAGGGACTTCAGCCGCCCGACCCACGGCATGGATAGCTCCGCAGCCGCTTTTTAACAATGCGTCTCCTCTGATTACAGAAACTTTCGCGCTAAATTGCTTCGCAACCCGTTTAGTCACTTTTTCGAAGTCGGCGGGAGACATATCCTGGCTGGGTGTATTGATAAGATCTCTCGCAAGATAAGTCGAGTCTATGGCCTCTAATGCGCGCTGCAATTTCTTTGTCTTTGAGGCTACTAAGATCGAAGGACTGCGGACCTGTTTTTTATATCTGTCAAATTGATAGCTGCCTAGGCCCCAGCCAATCAGGTCTATCTCCTCAAGTTCACTCTCACACCTATAAAAACCACCGGGAAGTTTAAACGGGAGAGAGCCGAGGGTTTGGAGACCGTGTTTCCCATTCCAACCAATCCATAGATTATCGCCTGAGAGCCACGCTATTTGCCCCGATTTCCCAGAAAAAGATTGCTTAACCAGGGCCTCCTGGTCTGCTGTGTCTAAATCCTTGACTAAGGACTTTAACCTTTTCCCATCTACCAGTTGAAAGGCCGTCGTTTTTCGTCTGGCCGGCGTGGCGAAACCATATTTCGCTAGATGCGTATTAGAAAAATTGTTCATTTAAAAAAGATCCTTGGAATTAGCCTGGCCGTAATTATTTAGGAAATTTGTTTTATGGGGATCCTGGATAGACCCAGATTGTCTTGCTCGAAAACTTTATCTGCCCTGTAGCTTGATCGCACTAGCGGGCCGGCTGCAACTTCCAGGAAGCCAAGGCTGAGGCCAAACTCCCGAAGTTCAGAAAATTTCTCCGGTGCGACCCATTCTTTAACAGGCAGATGATTTTTGGTTGGCCGCATATATTGCCCCAGCGTTACAATATCAACCTGATGTTCCCTCAGATCGTGAAGTGCTTCTTGAACTTCGGAAGCGGATTCGCCGAGTCCTAGCATGAGACTGGACTTCGTGAGCAGCGAGGCTTTCGAGCGTTTTGCATATCGCAGAACGGAGAGGGTTTGTTGGTAACCCGCTCGAGGATCTCTAACTTCAGACGTGAGACGTCTAACGGTCTCCAAATTCTGAGCAAAAACAGTGATGCCTGAGTGGGCTAAAAGTTTTATCGCATCAGTACTGCCTGAGAAATCAGGTGTGAGTGCTTCTATTCTTGTCTCGGGGCAGGCTTCGCGTATCGCTTTTATGCAATTCACATAGTGTTGGGCCCCTCCGTCGGCCAGATCATCGCGGTCGACTGAAGTAAGGACGACGTATTTCAACCCCATTTTTTTTACAGTAATCGCGGTGCTTTGCGGCTCAAAGGTGTCCAGCCAGCCATTTGGATTGCCTGTATCAACCGAGCAAAATCTGCAAGCTCTCGTGCATGTAGAGCCCATAAGCATGAGGGTGGCTGTCCCGTGATTCCAACATTCGCCTATATTAGGACAGTGAGATTCTTCACAAACAGTGGACAGACGGTGCGTAGTAACAAGATTTTTAACCTCTTTATATTTTGGCCCTGTCCCTAATTTGACCCTCAGCCAGGGAGGTTTACGATCGATATCTGCCTCTACCGCTTTGCTTTGCTTTATGCCATCTTTGATTGCATTGAAGCCGTGTTCGGTAGCAAATTTCTCACCGCTTTTTGTCCTGACTTCCACCTGTTTGTTCTCTCTGTCCATCATCTGAAAGTTATATTTGTCTGTTACCCTCTTTCTTCTTGGAATTGTAGCTTGTGGAGAGTCGCGTAAAGCCCATTTGCTTGCAGAAGCTCTTCGTGGCTACCCAACTCCTCTATTATTCCATTGTTGAAGACCAAAACTCTATCAGCCTCTTGAATAGTTTGAAGCCTATGAGCGATAACGATCGATGTCCTGCCTCTGGTGATTTTTTCTAACGCGTCCTGGATGAGAAGTTCTGTCTCTGTGTCGATGTTTGCAGTGGCTTCGTCTAGAACCAAGATTTCCGGATCTGCAGCTAAAACTCTGGCAAAGGCTAGTAACTGTCGTTGTCCCTGAGATAGATTCTGGCCCCGCTCGGAGAGCACCGTATCGTATCCGAGCGGAAGTGCATCAATGAAACTATGAGCGTTCACGGTCTTTGATGCCTCAATGACTTTACCAAGACTGATATTTTGGTCTCCTAACGAAATATTATCGAAGATCGTTCCAGAAAAGATGTGGAAGTCTTGTAATACAGTCCCAATGCGTTTTCGCAGCTCCTTTGAGTGGATTTCGTTTAGATCAATGCCATCGAGAAAGATTGTGTTGTCCGAGATGTCGTAAAATCGCCCGAGTAGCTTCATAAGAGTACTTTTTCCAGAGCCAGTCGGACCGACTATGGCGAGAGTTTCTCCTGGATTTACTGACAGGGACATATCCTTGATCACTTTTTCGCCAGGTAAATAGCTGAATTCTAAGTTTTTGAACTCAATCTTTCCTTGGAGTCGAGAAGGCAATTGGACTGGATTTTGAGGTTCGTGATTGGCTTCGTCCCAATCCAAAGCCTGGAATATTCTTTCACCACTGGCCATCGCTCTGAATAGGATATTGGTTTGTTCTCCCAGAACCACAATTGGGTTGAACAGCATTCCTATGAACTGAGTGAATAACACGACCTCTCCAACCGTCATTGACACGTCCATAACCTGGGTTGCGCCATAGTAGAGAATTAGGCCAATCCCGATATGGGCGATACTCTCGTTGAAAGCCCCGTACAAAGTCTCAATTCTACCGAGCCGGACTTCATATCCTCTATTCTCTTTATTGATTCGGTTATATCTATCGAGGTTGTGTTGTTGACGGTCCGATATTTGGACGACCTGCAATCCAGCAAGATTCTCCTGCAAGTTTTGGTTCATCGCGGAAAGAGTTTGCCGCGCTTGGCGAAATAGAACTCGAGTCCTCCTCCTAAAGAGAAAGGTCACAAGTGCAATCAGTGGCAGGGCGAGCAGAAGCAGTAGTGTTAGTTCGACGTTTATCATCGACATGACGAAGAGCGCTACGAAAAAGGGGACAAATTCTCCGACGAGCGTACCAAGCCCTCTGAGTAACTCATAAAGTGCCTCCACGTCATTAGTAACCCGGGTCATCACTCTGCCAACGGCCACTCGATCAAAGAATGACGAGGGGCGAGTCTCCATGTGACTAAATAGGTCTAGTCTCAGGTCTCTCAACCCGTTGATTACGGCCTGAACCAACGTCATACGGTGTGCATGACCGATACTTGCACTGCCCAGTTGAAAAACGACGTACATTCCACAAGCAATGATTAGGGGAGGTAGCCCGAAAAATTCGGATAACGTGACGTTTAATTCGACTAGACCAAAGTCTGGTGAATTACTTGAGCTGTTACCTCTGAGAATGTGGTCGATAACCACTAGAGAGATGATGATTGGCAATAGAATCTGCAGAGCGGACGCGACCAGCACGAGAATAGAGCTGATCGCAATGAGCCCTCTATAAGGTCGTAGCCATCCGAGCAGCCTCCGCAATAGCGTCAGGTTGAGGGCTGCGCCACTAATGTCAGCCTCGAACACTGAGTAATCTCTCTCTGCCGCGGTTCGACTATTTGAGCTAATACTAGCGGTCACCGCACGCCAGCCCTTTTGTTTTTGAGGTCGCCATCCTGACCGCCCTCCCGTTGAACTCTCTCTAGTTCTGCGTAGTAACCTCCCTCGAGCAGCAGTTCCTCGTGAGAACCTTTTTCAATGACCACCCCCTCGTCTAGCACGATTATTTTGTCTGCGTGTCGCGCGGTGCTTACCCGATGGGAAACCAAGATCGTTGTTTGTCCAGCCCTCACTCGCTTTAGCTCTGAAAGTATGTGTTCTTCTGTCTCCGTGTCCACTGCAGAAAAACAATCGTCAAGTATCAAGACCGGTGCTTTACGGATAAGACCTCTAGCGAGGGTGGCTCTTTGCTTTTGTCCTCCTGATAAAGTGACTCCGCGTTCCCCAATAAGGGTATCCAAGCGATCGGGGAAGCTCTCTATCGTGTTGCTGAGATCAGCAGAACTTGCCGCATCCCAAATGAGATTAAGGGTCCGTTCCGGATCGTCATAGGTTAGGTTATCTTTCAATGGTTCTGCGAACAGGAATGGATCCTGCGGGACCAGAGCGACAAGTTTTCTCAGTTCAGAGAGTGAAAAGTTTCTCACGTCGACGCCGTCTAGAAATATTCTTTCTGGTTCCGGATCGAGCAGCCTCACCACTTGCTTCAAAATAGTACTTTTGCCCGAGCCTACTCGCCCCATAATCGCTAGGATGTTACCCGGCTGTACCTCAACAGATACGTCTTTTATTGCGTATCTTTCTTCACCGGGATAACGAAAGGTCAAGGCAGAGATCTGAAGATGACCTTTTGTTTCTCCGACCGTGCCCGCCTGATGCTGATCGATTATTTCCGGAGGCAGGTCAAAAACTTCAAACAAGCGATCACTGCCAATCGCAGCTCTCTGGAATAGGTTGATAATAAAACCGGCCACCCGGAATGGCTGAATAACCATATTAAGGAACATAAAAAACGCGACTAGGTCGCCAATCATGATCTCACCGTTTTGAACCTGATGGCCGCCATATCCAATGATCACGATCGAGCACGCTGCGGCCATCGATGGCATCCAAGCAGCCATGGAGGAATTTATCTGAGCTTGTTTTTGAAACGCGTTCGCATACCTTTGATTGGTTTTAGAAAAGCTGCTGATCTCGTTCTCTTCTTGCACGAGGGCCTGGATAGTACGTATTCCAGATAAATTCTCCTGCGTATGTGTTCCAATATCCGATAATCGCTCCTGAACCTGGGTTGATGTTTTTCCAAGCGATCTTGCCGCGTAAAACGCATAAATGAAGATGAAGGGTAAGGGTGGCAGTAGCAATAGCGTGAGAGATGGTGAGTAGTAAAGCATAAACCCGAAGCCAGTCGCGGAAGCATAAACTAAAATGATCAGCAGAATCGAACCGGCGGAAAATAGCCGTTGTATTAATGAGATGTCGGCTACGGCTCTGGTCATCATGTCGCCAATAGAATTTTTCGAGAAGAAATCGGATCCCTGAAATTGTAAGTGCTCGTAAAGCTTATTCCTCAAATCAAACGCGACATGGAGGCCTACTCGCCTAACACTGAATCTCGCTAGTGAGATGGCTACGTATCGCAATAGAACAGCAAGAGCGATGCCCAATAGTTCTTCTCGAACGTCAAAGATATCCATCGTCATCTTATTGATAGCTGAGGCCGTCAGAACCGGCACCATAGCCTCTAACAGGCGTGCTACTCCGAACATCCCGATTCCCGAGAAAAATCGGAAGCGGTAGGGTTTGACGAATTGACGCAATCTCAATAGGGATTTGATCGTAGAGACCTCGCCAAGATCTTCGTCTTCTTGTAGCCGCTCTCCCATATTCAAAATCTAGAAGGATACGTTTTTAGGAGTGCGTGGGAACGGAATCGCGTCTCGAACGTTTTCCATACCAGTTAGGTAGAGTACCAACCGTTCAAAACCCAAACCGAATCCCGCGTGCGGCACCGTTCCATATTTGCGTAGCTCTCTGTACCACCAGAGTTCTTCCCTGAGGTGCTCATCCATTCTCGAGTCCAGAACTTCCAAGCGTTCCTCCCGCTGGCTTCCGCCGATTAGTTCCCCGACTCCTGGAACTAAAACATCCATAGCAGCAACGGTCTTTTCGTCATCATTCAACCGCATGTAAAAAGCTTTTATATCCTTTGGATAATCTGTGACCACAACTGGTCCAGAGGTAATATTCTCAGTCAGGAAACGTTCGTGCTCCGATTGAAGATCATTGCCCCAGGAAACGGGGAATTCGAATTCAGACCCTGATTTATGTAGAACTTCTATCGCGTCTGAGTAACTCATGAGTGTGAATTTTTTTTCGACCAAAGCTTGCAGCTTCTCAATCAGATTAGGATCTACTCGCTCATTAAAAAACTCGATGTCCTTCTCGCAGTTCGCCATGATCTTCGACACCACTGCTTTCAGGAAGTTTTCAGCAAGCTCTGCATTGGCTAATAAGTCTGCAAACGCTATCTCGGGTTCGATCATCCAGAATTCCGCAAGGTGCCTGCTTGTATTCGAATTTTCTGCTCGGAAAGTTGGGCCGAACGTGTAGACCTTGCTCAATGCACAGGCATAACTCTCAACATTGAGTTGCCCTGACACCGTGAGGAACGTGGATGTGCCAAAAAAGTCGTCCTCGGGGTTTGTAGCTGACTCTCGATTTAGCGTGTCCAGGGTTGATACTTTAAACAGTTCTCCGGCACCCTCGCAGTCGCTTGAAGTGATGATGGGTGTGTTGACCCAAAAAAAACCGTTGCTATTGAAGTACTCGTGTACAGCATGAGAGATCGCGTGCCTAACTCTTGTCATGGCGCCAAAGGTGTTCGTCCTCGGCCGCAGATGGGCCATCGTGCGCAGGTATTCGAAGCTGTGTTGCTTTTTACTGATCGGGTAGTTTTCCGGATCCTCGACTGCACCGACTATAGAAAGTTGGGATGCTTGGATTTCTCTATCCTGCCCTTTACCTCCAGATTCCACGACTTTTCCCGCAAGGCGGACCGAGAAGCCCGACGAAAGTTCAAGAATATCGCCGTAATTGGCCAGTTTTTCGTCTGCTACCGCCTGGATATTGTCGAAACATGAACCATCGTTGATGTGAATGAAGGAGAAGCCTCCCTTCGAACTTCTTCTGGAGCGAACCCAACCGCTCAACTCTACTTCTTGATTGAGAAGTTCATCGTTGCCTAACGCGTCTTTTACCGATGTTTTAATCACGTGGTTAATACCCAAAAAAATTAAGATATTGCTCGGCTTTTATCCAAAATCGACCGTTTTCGATATCGGCTCCGCCGACCCTATTCTACGTTTCTTTGACCCGAATTTCTCTCAGATCTCGAAGTTCCACATTCGAGTTGAATGGGCTGTGTTGCTCTATGTAGTTGATATCTCTCTCAACATAGGTTTTTTCTTCGTCAACGAATTTGGAAATCGCGTCACGAAAGCTATCGTTTTCGATCCAGTGTGCGCTGTAGGTAGCGCATGGTAAATATCCGCGAGCGACTTTATGGCTGCCTTGCGCGCCTGCCTCCACAGTTTTTAGGCCGTTTTCGATAGCGAAGTCAATTGCCTGGTAATAACAGATTTCGAAGTGGAGAAAACGATGATCCTCTATACAACCCCAATTTCTCCCGAATAATGTATTTTCTCCTATGAAGTTAAGAGCACCCGCTATGTATCTTCCATTGCGTTTTGCCATGATAAGCAGGGTCTCTTCTGCCATCGTGTTTTGGATTTCTGTGAAAAAACTCCGGGTGAGGTATGGCGTGCCCCATTTGCGTTGACCTGTATCTAAATAGAACGCAAAAAACGCGTCCCAATGTTTCTCGGAAAGTGAAGCGCCTGTTATGTGCTCTATTTCGATGTCATTAGCAAGAGCCTCCTTTCGCTCTCTTCGCAAGTTTTTTCTTTTTTTGGAGGCCAGGTCACCCAAGAAGTCGTCAAAGCTAGAATAGGCGGCGTTTTGCCAATGAAACTGCTGATCCATTCGGCAAACGAACTCATTTTGGTTTGCAATGTCCCATAGATTTTTCTCCATGAAGGTGATGTGCAAAGAGGACACGCCTGTTTTCTGACAGATCTGCTTCAGGGTGCTGAAAATGGCGGAGAGGTCTTCTTTGTTATCGCGATTGCACAATATTCTCGGACCGGTCGCGGGCGTAAAGGGGACGCTCACCTGCAGTTTTGGATAGTATTCTCCCCCGGCTCTATGCCACGCATCTGCCCATGCATAGTCGAAGACATATTCTCCTTGAGAATGTCCTTTGGCGTACATTGGTACGATGCCAATTACTTCACCCTCTTTTTCAATAGACACGTGAAAAGGCTTCCAACCGGTTTTCTCGCACGCACTGCTGCTCCTCTCAAGAGCGTTAAAAAAGCGTTGCTGAACGAAGGGATTGTATGGTCCTGATGCTGCTGCGAGCCGGCTCCACACCGTCGCATCTATTGCGTCGGCAGAGCTCAAAATTTTCGCTGTAATTTCGCTCAATTGTCGAACCGTAAAAGGGGAAAAACTAGATGATATCTGATCTAAACGGTGTGAAACGCTAAAAAAGACCCATCTCAAGGCCTGCTGCCATGCTCGTTCCCAGCTCTTCACATTTCATCACAATGTCTGGCGTTATTTCGCCCGTATTAATGATACTGGGCTGGACTTTAATTAGCGGATAGCCCTTGGCGATCCTTTCTATAGATAGCTCAGCACCGGTTCCGTCGTTTTCGGCACTTATAAACATAGCAAATGGAAGGGGCGGTATTTTCCCCTCCACCTCGTAAAAAGTGCGCTCAAAAAAGTCTTTCATCATTCCAGACATGTAGCCAAAATTTTCAGGTGTTCCGAGAATCAATCCGTCCGCCCAAGTCAGATCTTTAGCGTCAGCTTCCTGCGCATTGACGAATCGAACCTCCACGCCACTAATGTCTGGATGTTTGGTCCCCATCAAAACAGCCTCTGCCATCTTTCGGGTGTTTCCTGTTTTGCTGTGGAAAACGATGAGTAATGCTTTAGTCACAGGAGTGCTACCTCAAAAGATCGGATCTCATTTTAGCCGTAGCTGACAGCCATTGCAGTCGAAACACTCGGTTCAATCGGCTTCGGAATAGGTCTAAAGTCTTTATTGAATCAATTAATTGGGCAGCTCACCAACTCCCCGTCCTCGTTTTGCTCCAACCGCGATGCGTTTGCAACGCCTCGTTTTATGCTTATTTGTGGGGCAAGCCGAAAGAGATCCCCATTTGATCCGATTAGCTGTCTTTTGATTCCGGCCTCTCTCGCGAGCGCCGCGTTCGCCTCCAAATGAACCGGTTCTCCGTGTACAGGGATCGCTATCTCAGCATCTACCATTGCGTACATTTCTTCCAGCTCAGATTGACATGGGTGTCCCGATGCATGAATAGGCAATTCTGTATTGTCTTCATCAACGATTTCACAGCCCAAAGATCGAAATTTGGCCTTTAGTTGGGCGATTGGCTTCTCGTTACCTGGGATCGTTTTAGAGCTGAAGATAATGGTGTCTCCTGAACTCAGGTCGATATCTCGATGACACAGAGAAGCGAGTTTCTCCAATGCGGCGTTCGGTTCACCTTGACTACCTGTTGCGATGATCATCACGTCCTCTGGCGGTAAAAAACCAAGGTCACGCGATGAAATAGTCTCAAACTCATCGTCCAGATAGCCGGTTGCCTTAGCGCTTCTGACCATTTCCTTTAACGATCTTCCTAATACCGTTAGATATCGGCCATTCTTCTTCGCTATCGTCGCGAGGGTATCTAGTCTGGCTATATTGCTCGCGAAACATCCAACGACTACTCGACCTTTACTACGTGCTACCGCTTTATCGAGACCCTCATACAACTCTTCTTCGGAAAGCGAGTGTCCTGGACGCGTAGCATTCGTAGAATCGCAGACAATCGCTTTTACTGGCTCGGAGAGCTTCGAGTGCCACAAATCCTTGTCGAAGGCTTCTCCTACCACTGGGTTGGGATCTATTTTCCAGTCCGCAGTGTGAAGTACTTTGCCCGCTTCAGTCGATATCACTAAAGCACTGGATTCGATCGTGGAATGGGTCACGGGAAGCCATTCCAAGTGAAATGGGCTGAGATTGAGATTCTCCCCCGGGAGGATTTCGACAACCGGTGCCCCGCATCGTTCTCGGCGTAGCTTGCTTTGTAGGACATGTCTTGTGAAAGGGCTTGCGAAAATAGGGCACTCAAGTTGCTCCCATAGTAGATGGATACCTCCGAGGTGGTCTTGGTGTGCGTGCGTCACAACAAGCCCGACCAGTTGATCCTTCCGCTCCGCTATGAAACTTGGATCAGCCGTTTGAACGATGTTGATAGCCCCACGCTTCTCAAATGTCACACCACAGTCGACCATCAGCCATTTTCCGGCGTGACCATAAAGGTTCAGGTTCATACCGATTTCGCCGCAGCCTCCTAAAGGTAGAAACCATAAATCTGATTCAGATGGGGTCATCTTGCTGTATTCCGAATGAATGAGTAGAACAGTCTTGATAGCATACTAGGCCGAAGTGATAGTCGAGTTGAAAAGAGCGCATTCTACGGATGAAAAACGAATTTGTGCAGCATATTCATGACTTGCTCTGCATATTCGCAGAGGTTGAATGCTATCGTTTTTTTGGAGGTTTTGGGTTTAAGCTGGGTGGAATTCAGTTCGCGATGGTAATGAGGAACACCCTTTATTTTGTTGTTGATTCTGATTTGCGGGATTTTTTTGTTTCAATGGGTTCTGAACCGTTCGCCTATAAATCTAAAGCGGGAACTAAAAAATTGCAGCGGTATTATTCCGTGCCTGATGAAATACTAGAAGATCATGAGAAACTGGCTGCTGCTCAAAATCAATCGGTCGCTTTCGCTATGAAGACAAATTACAAGACCTCGAGGACAAGGAAAGTCTAAACCGCGAGCCCGCCCTACAAATTGATCATTTTCAAACTAGAGCGAGACCTCGAGAGAAGACGGTAGCAGATGACCGAAGCTTGATACGGACTAAGTTGATCGATCCAAGAACCATCGCAAATGCGGTGCCACCTAAAAAGGGTTGGATATTTTATACAACGCCCGATTGGTCTCTCCAGGAACATAAACATTCCCATTGTCATCAACCGCCACCCCGTTAAAAACTTGCGAAGGCGGTTGAAGATCGCTAGCCGCTTGAGTGCCTGGAGGTATCTTGGCCAGAAGGGATTTATCGCCTGACGCATTGATCATGGATACCTCCCCCAGATCTGCTTCAATAACAACGAGTTTCCTGTCAAAAAAATCGAAGCCCTCGGGTGAAACGAGATTCTCGGCAACTATCTCGGGTTCAGTAATCCTCTGTCCATTTTCAGCAATTCTTAAGATCTTACCCAGAGATCGATCAGATACGAATAAATGTCCGTCTCTTACAGTCAAGCCGGTTGGAGCGGGAAGGTCCTCCGCGAGGATGGCTTCGACTTCGCCGTCCTTGTTGAGCGATATCACACGGCTTTTTCCATGCTCGGCAACGGCGATAAGTCCCTCATAACGTACTGCTGAGACAGGTGCCGCCAATCCAGAAGATCGCCACTTGACCTTTTGCTCTGCTTGGTTCCAGACCCTGACATCGTTATCAACCCATGATGTTAAGATTAGGTCTTCCCCATCGCTTGCTATGTTTAGTGCGCCGCCCATAACGCCGGTGCCCAGGACATTGCGTTGTGTAAAAGCCTCCATTCCTGATTTTGTATAGGCCCGAATAGCGTGGAGGTCAGCTACTACGACATTGTCTTGGGAAAATGTGATGCCGCCGGCATGGGCCATGCCGCCGGGTTGTAATTCCGTTATCGAACCATCCTTGTTGATCCGCTTCACGAATCCATCAGTAAAGCTGGTGACATAGAAGCGTCCGTCTTTACCGATGACGAAATTATCCAAGCCGGGAGATAGCGTGGCGACGACCATTTTTTCGCCATCCTCTACTCGATAAAGAACACCGGCTCCCGTATCAAGCACATGAAGCTTTCCGTTTTTATCGAACTTCACCGCAGCTGGCGTATTGAATCCGCTCACCTCTGTTCTCATTGAATTGGTGTCTACATCAAAACTGACGACCTCTTGATTAAACCATCGGGGTCCGTACAAACGATTATCCGGTCCCCAGTCCATACCGTTAAGTCCGCAGCCTGGACCTAGCTCGTCGCTGATTAACCTGGCCTCCTGCTCTCCATTAGGATCGATTTCATAGAGGTTGGTGCCAAAGAAGCACTGCGATACGAAGAGCCTTCCATCGTCCGAGAAGGTTATTGGATTCACTCCAGGGGCCAGTTGAGCAGCAATGACTCGGTTTCCGTCATCATCAAAGCCTGCGACTTCACCGGTCATAATCGAGGTCCAGTAATAACTTCCATCCTTGTAAAAGTCGACATCGTCTGGACCGATCACGCCTTCTTCAACGCCCAGTGTCTTAAGTATCTCCCCTGATTCTGGTTCGATTACCGAAATGGATGAACCAAGGACTGAAGTTACATATAAATTGCCGTCGGGTCCGATGGCCAAACCGTTAGCTCCGGCAATGTTGGCTCCGGTCGCGATAATATTAGCCTCAAAATGGTTACTTTTTTGTTGATTTTCCTCGCTAGAATTTTGATGGTCCGCCGAGCAGGAAAAAAGTATGCAGCCACTAAGAATTGTAATTATTAGTAACGGATTTCCTCGAAATTTTTCTCCCATTTTCACTCTCCTCTGAAAAATGGATGCGTCTGTTCACAGGTCTCAAGAGTACACTAATTTACAGCGACATATCTCTGGGCTACCTTATCCATGTAAAGGGGGAGAAACTTATGGCAGCGAAACTTACAGAGGAACAAAAAACACAATTTTTTCGCGACGGTTACTTGGTTCTGAAGGATGTGGTTCCGATTCAGTTGGTTGAGGAGGCTCGAGCTAGAATTAAAAGAGCAAAAAAAGGAGAGAGTCTTGCAGCAGCGCCAGAGCTCGCCGATCTCGTTAATTTATCTGACGTGACACCGATTCTGCATGAGGCGATGGGTCAGTTTGATCCGATCACAAAAACGCATGTCGGAGTCATCAAGAGGAGCGATCCGCGTGATCACTACACTGCTCTTGGATACAAAGAGAAAGACTTACCTTACTTCGGGCATGGGTTGCACGCTGAAGGTGTGTTTACCGGCGCAACGCCTCAGGAGGTGGTCGGAGGATCAGAGTCAGAGAGGTACAAGAAAATGCTGTCTTCGGGCCCGAGGGGCGATATAGGTCGGTCGCCCGATGTCGTCGGTGTAAATACGGATCCGTTATTTCAAGACCCAGAAATGACCAACGCAATAGGAAGCTTCACAACTTTCTGCATTGTTCCGTTGAACGAGCAGATGGAAGATGGCGTCGGACAAACGGCAGTGATACCAGGAGGCCACCATGTGCTCGAGCAATTCCTTCGCTGGCAGCTTCAATGTTCTGGAAAAATTGGCCCTGAAGGACCGGGATGGCCCAGATTTGATTATCAAGCACCGAATGGTTTAGGTCACAACTATCTGCCGGACGCAGTTCAGGAGAAGTTAATCGAATTGGTGGGAGAGGAACCAGAAACTACGCCTGATGGAAGGAAATGGCCACGACCCACGCCAATAAGGATGGCGCCTGGTGATGCAGCGATTACAATTTTTCAAATGCCGCATACGGGAACTAGGAATCAATTTGGTACGGAATCTCGTAAGAATATGATTTACCGAATTCGAAACAAGAGTAGGCAGCCGAATCATGTGGTCACAGGGGTCTCGGACCATCCTGACAGAGGACACTGGGGCGAGTGGCTCGATTATGAGGAAGGAAACGATCCATGGGAGCGCTCCAAAGTCGCGTTGACGAATATGTGGAACGAGTGGGAGGGAATGCAGGAGATTGTCGCTAGGGAGAACGCTCCCGCGTACAATTTTGATCATGTTCCCCTGGATGATTGTGCTGGTCGTTAGTAATCTCACGGACCACCGATAGTTCTATTCTGACTGAGCTCTTAGACTTCTTTGAGACAG
>TARA_B100000963_G_scaffold233504_1_pt1 | contig 14090 bp, 3 predicted proteins | sample TARA_B100000963 | Tara Oceans TARA_B100000963 (sample SAMEA2622097) | marine metagenome | biome: marine biome (ENVO:00000447); feature: surface water layer (ENVO:00002042); material: "saline water (ENVO:00002010), including plankton (ENVO:xxxxxxxx)" | depth 5 m | reverse complement strand
TTTTTTTTAAAAGATTTTATGGATTTGGTAGAAGAGTATTATAAAAAAGCGCTTTCAGAAATTGAAAAAGGCGTTTCAATAAATAAATTGTATCAAGTATTATACGAATTTGAAAAAAACGAGGAATACAAAGCTTGTGCTGGTATTCTTAAAGCAATAAAAAAAAAGAACGAAATTGGTCAATAGATTATAAAGCTTAACTCGTATTTTAATTTTATTTTACCCTTGCGGTAATAAAATAACCTGTAATGGAAAAGAATCCTGCTGAATTCATAAGAAGAAAAAGAAAAGAAAAATTTCAAATTAAAATCAAGAATTCATTAAAAGTAATATCAGCTATTGTAATATTATTTTTTTTATATATGTTTAATATGAATTAATATTAAAACTCTAAAACTATTTTAAAAGCTGTTTATATTTTCCAGCTACCTCAATAGCAGCGCTAGTTCCCATTTCTGAAAATAATTCTTCTCTATTTTTTTTATTATATAAAGTTACATGTATAATTGAATCCATAGATTCCTCTACTCTTTTATCCATAAAACCAATAATTGGAGCAAATAATTTAGTTGATACTTTTCGTTTGACCTTAATTTTGAGTTTATATGAATTGTTTTCAAAATTTAATTTAACTTCATTATTATTTACTTTACAACTGTTTATTTTTGAATTATTATAGGTTGTAAATCTTATTAACTTATTATTTATTAATAGCCCTGCTATAAATCCTATAAATGAGTTATTTAACCAAGGAATTTTAGCTACTGAAGCTTTAATTGAAATATTTTTAGATTTAAAGTTGTTACATTGTAACCAAATATATGCCTCTGGGAAAGAGTGTCCCCAATCTTTTTCTATATAACCTTTTCCATTTTCAAAGTTTACATCTTGATTATTTATTTTTAGAGATCCACTTAAATTATGATTCATGCTTATTATACCATGATAGCATTCCATAAAAGGGACAAAAGAGAATGGACCCATTATTCCCGGAGAAAAAAAATTTGAGGGCCATCTAAATAAATCACTGAAAGTAATTTTTCCCTTAATATTTGGTAAATCTAAAATCATATTTTGATCTGAAAATTTATTATTCAAAATTTTTACATCAAATGAATAAGACGTGGGTTTAAAATCATTAAATCTAAATTTATGATAATCAGATGTTAATTTTTTTCCGTCAAGTACTTGAATAAATGATTGCTTTTTTCCATTTTTATCCATAGCAACACCTGGAATGAATGCATATGCAAAACTTTGGTCGGATGATATAATCTTAAAATACCATCCCTCGAAAAATCTTCTATTAATTCCCCATCCATGATAACACTCAGGATTAAAAACAGCATTAATTCTTTTAAGAATCATTTAATAAACCATTTTCTTTAGCATAATCTAAAGCTGTTTTTCCTTTTTTATCTTTTATCTCTTTGTTTGCTCCGGATGTTATTAAAAAATTATATACATCTTTGTTTTTGTACATTGCAGAATACATTAGAGCGGTAGATCCACTATTATTTTGAATATCTAATTTTGCTTTATTGTCAACTAAAAGTTTAACAATTTCAAGATTACCCTTAAATGATACTCCAATTAATGATGAATTACCCATTAAATCTAATTCATTTACATTAGAACCAAAATCTATTAGAAGTTTTGTAATATCAATTTTATCAAGATAACATGATAAAATTAAAGCAGACGAGCCTCTTTCGTCTTTTTCTGATATTAAATCAGGAGAATTAATTAACTCTTTTTTGACTGAGTCTAAATCTCCTTGTCTAATCTTATTGAAAAAATTATAAATTTTCATATGAACAATTATTTCTTGAATTTAATAACTCTTATATAAATTAAAAAATTAATTTATGATTGTAAAAGCTGATCTTCTATTTAATTGGTGTTCAGCTTCGTCACAGTCTATATTATCCTCACAGTAATTTTCCAATTGCTTTTCACCAAATCCAATTATTTCAATTCTGTCAGACATGATACCTTTATTTACAAGCCATGCTCTGGTAGATTTTGCTCTCCTGTCAGATAAATCATTATTATATTGATCACTTGCTCTTGAATCGGTATGTGACTCAATTCTAATTCTCATTTGAGGATATTTTGTCAATGCTACATACACTTTACTCAATTCAACTCTTGCTTTTGACGTTATGTAAGATTTATCTAAATCAAAATAAATAGGATTTAGTTTTAATAGACAATCTAAATCATTTGGGAGGCATCCCTCTTTTGACCAATCCAAATCGAAATCTTCAACTAGCTTGTCAGAAAAATCACTAGTTGTAATTTTTGTTCTAACTGAGTCATACCCAATTCCATTTGAAACTTCAATGAAATAACTATTTTCACATTTAAAATCTTTATCAAAAATATACCTAGCTTCTTGATCAGCTCTGGTTTCTGCAAGAACATCTCCCTTTAAATTTAAAAGCTTTACATATGCACCAGGAATCAATTCTTTAGTGTTTTTATCTTTAACTATACCTTCTATTACATAATCACATTCATTTAATTTAACCTTATATACTTGATCTGACTTGCTTCCCTCGAAACCACTTCGATTCGACGATATATAACCAAATCTTTTAGAATTATTATAAACAAATCCAAAATCATCAAATGGACTATTTATAGGTTCAGCCATATTAACTGCCTCTTCAGGAAATCCTCTTCTATTTAATTGGGTTTTAAATACATCAAATCCTCCAAGACCAATTTTACCATCACTTGAGAAATACAATATATTATTATCATCTAAATAAGGAAAAGATTCTCTAAACTCGGTATTGACTTTTGGACCTAAATTAATTGGTAAACCATATTCAATTTCATCATCAATTTCAAAAATATCAACATACCATATATCTGAATAGCCATAACTACCATTCATATCTGATGCAAAATATAATCTTCTTCCATCATTACTTAATGTCGGGTGTGCGGTTGAATATTCATCACTATTAAAGGGTAATTCAACGATATTATTCCATGTTAATCCGTCATCTTCAGTTGTTGCTCTATAAATTTTAAGTTTAACCTCTTTTTTTCTATCAAACGACAGTTTACCATCAATAAAATTGTTTCTTGTAAAGTAAACTGTTTTCAGGTCATTAGTAAAAGTTGCAGAAGATTCATGATATTGAGTATTAATATTGCCCTCTAAAATTTTTGGATTAATCAATCTTTCAAGGGAATCTAGTTCGGCAACATATAAATCTAAATATTTTTGACCAGACCACTCATATTCGTCATCACCAGTTGAACTTGTAGTAGAAGAATAAATAACTTTGTCTGTACCATAAAAATTTGGACCAAATTCAGAATTTTCAGTGTTAATATTTGTTCTAAATATTCGATGTTTGTTTGAGTTTGAATATATTGAGTCGAGATAGTTTGGATTTCTTTCAAATTCATTTTTAATTATCAAATTATTAGACTTTTCTAGGTACTTAGTCATTAAGTCGTCTGAAATATCATATGCTCCTACACTTTTAAAACTTAATGCAGCTTTAAACAGTGTTTCTTCTTCAACTTTATTTGGAAATTTAACTAATAATTTATTGTACCAAATAACGGCTTTATCATATTGGCTGTTATTATAATAAGTATTGGCTAAATATTCATAAGATTGTCTAGATTCTCTTCCAGCAGCTCTAACAATATCTTTATATTTATTTTGTGCCTTTACATATGATTTTTCATCATACCTTCTTTTGGCGTCAAATATGTTAGAGTTACCTTCAGATTTTACATCTTTAGAAATAACTAATTCATCTTCAACATCTGAAGTATCAATGGACTCTTTTGGAGTTTGATTTAAAACAATTTCTTCTTTAAAATTAATATTACCTTCTTCATCAATTTGAGGAGCATAATCATCTTGAGAATCAAACGACTCTTGTGGTTGGTCAAAAGTGTAATCTTCGATTGGACCAACATCACTTTCATCAATCAAAGAATATTCATCAAATTCTTCATTTTCCAATCCCAAATCGTTATTGACATCATTGCTTATAAACTTATCAGAATCAATTGTATCTTCATTAATAGAGGATATATCTTGATTTTGATTTATTATTTCTGACACTTCATCTTTAATTAAAACGGCATTCTGATCAATATTTTGGCTATTTAGTTCAGATATTTGATTTTCAAATTCATCAATTTGTGTATCTACCTTTTTGTTGTTCGTATCAGAAATCAAATTAATCTGATTATTTATTAATGATTCTTCAATATCAATTTGATCTGGTTTTTTTGTTTTTGTTTCTACAATTGAGACATTTTTAAATGAATTATTTTCTGAAATAAATTTTTCAGCCTCTTGTTTGGTTTTAAAATTATTTATTGAAACCCTATAACTATCAGAATCAGTTGAGTCAAGTTGGATTGCTTTTTTATACCCTTTTTCTTTTAACTCTTTTACATAATCAAATGAATTATAAAAAGATTTAAATGAGGCCACAATCACATGAAAATTTGTTTCACTACTTACTATATCATTTTGTAAAATATTTTTATCAAATACCTCCTCATTAATTTGTTCTGAAATATCTCTAACATTAGATGACACTTTTTCAAAGTTTTTATCTTTATCATTATCTAAATCATCAATTTTATTTGATTCAATTTTAGTTGGAACAATATTGGAAGTAGCAATATCAAAAATCCATAAATTTTTAAGATCTTTATTTGAATTAATAAATATTTCAGCCTCTTTAATAGTCTTAAATTTATTTACTGAAACCTTATACCTATTATTTTCATCAAGTGATAATTGTTCTGCGTTGTCATATCCTCTTTTTTGCAAATCCTTGACATAATCGTATGCATAATAATAAGATTTAAAAACTGCTGCAATGACATAATATTGTTCTTGTTGTAAAATATTGGAGACAACTGAATCAAAATCTTTTTCCTTTGGAAATAATCCAGTGATAGAAAGTAAAAAAGCAATTATTAATACCCTATAATTCATACTAATAATTTGTTAAATATAAATAGCCACTATATTGTTTATTTCTAGTTTTTTCATTAGAAACATTAATTACATAATAATATGTCCCTGATGGTAAGATCAAATTCTTTTGAATTGTAATTCTACCCTTAGAAAATCCTTTAAATACATTATCTGAGCCCTCATAATTTCCATAATCATCAGTTTCAAATACTAATACTCCCCACCTATTAAATATCTTTACAGAATTAGTTGGGAAGTTTTCAATTCCTTTAATCCTAAAGAAGTCATTAAGTTTATCTCCATTTGGAGTTACTAGATTAAATACCTCAATAGCTTGTCTTACAAATGTTATTTTTGTTATTGTTGGGTCATCAACAGTATTTCCATCCTCATCATCACCATCATCACTTAAATCAGTTATATCATCAGTATTTCCTGGAGAGCTTCCAGTTACAGTGACATAATTAATTATTTCACCGGAATCTGCAGGATCTTCTTCAATTGTATATGATGCTTCGTATGTTGCAATTTCTCCTGGTTTTAACACCGATTCTATTGATCCCATATTTGATGAAATCCAAATAGGTTTATTATTATCAGAATCTAAACTTAAAATATTGCCATTTTTGTCTTGTATTACATCGTCTAATGTTATATTGTTTATCGCAATATTTCCTAAATTTTCAACTAAAATTTGATAATTAATTATGTCTCCTGGACCAGTTAGATCGTCAAAGTTGTTGTCTTTTATACTTTGTAATTTTGTTACCTCAAGTGATGGCTCAGATAATATAATTATTTCAGTTGGATCATCCACAGTATTACCATCATCATCATCGCCATCATCACTCACATCAATAACATCATCGGTTTTACCTGGACTACTAGCTATTGCAAGTACTGAATTAATAATTTTACCTGAATCTGATGATGACTGCGAAATAATATAGAAAGCTTTGTATGTAACAGTTTCACCAACCTTTATAGTTCCCTGATTAGAACCCTTGTCAGATCCAGTATAGAAAGGTCCATTGCTAAGTGATAATTCATTATTGTCACCATCTGATAATTGATCTTCTATAGATAAATTATTTAAATCAATATTTCCAGTATTTTTAACAGTTATAGTATATGTTATTATATCTCCAGGTCCAAGTATATTATCACCGTTGTCAGTAATTGATGCAGTTTTTGTAGCTTCAATCAATGGTTCAGGAGCAATAAATACAATAGTTGGATCATCAACTGTATTTCCATCACTATCATCTCCATCGTCTGAAATATCTGAAATTTTTGTTGTTGAACCCGGACCAAATGCAGAGGCTGTGACTGAATTAATAATTTTACCTGAGCTTGCAGCATCTGACTCAATTATATAAAAACCAATATAAGATGCAGTCTCTCCTGAAACTAGTATTCCTTTATTAGAGCCTTTATCAGAACCAGAATAAAATGGGCCATTACTAAGTGACAATGTATTGCCGTTTCCATCAGTTAAATTATCCTCAATTATCAGATCACGTAATGTTGAATTGCCTTTATTTTCAACTGTTATTGTATAAGTAATAATATCACCAACTCCGATCTCTCCATCACCATTATCTGATACCTCAGCTATTTTAGTAGTCTCTAAAGATAAATTAGAAACGGTAAATATAATCGTTGAGTCATCAATTATGTTTCCATCAGTATCATCTCCATCATCACTAACATCAAATACATCACCGGCATTACCAGGACTATTTCCCCTGAAAAGAATACTATTAATTATTTTTCCACTATCTGCTGCAGATTGACCTATAACATAATTTGCAGTATATGTTGCTTTTTCACCTGCAATTAATACTCCAATCGTCGAACTTTGTGTTGAAGAAACAAAGGTTGGATTTGTTGTTAGTTGCAATGCATTGCCAGAACCATCAGTGAATGTGTCTACATAATTAAGTCCTGTAACAGTTATATTTCCAATATTTTCAACAGTTATTAGGTAATCAATTGTATCACCAAAGTCATTAATTCCATTATTATTGTTGTCAGTTACGGTTGCGGTCTTTGTAACCTCAATCTTTGGTAAAGAAACAATTGATACAACAGTTGGATCATTTATAGTATTTCCGTCTGTGTCATCGCCGTCATCAGAAGTATCACTTACATTATTTGATTGACCAGGAGTACTTGCTGTTATAATTGCACTATTAGAAATACTTCCAGTAGTTGCAGCTTCTCTAGTAATTAAAAATGTAGCAGAATATGTTGCGGTTTCTCCTATTGTAAGTGTTCCTTGGGAGGAACCTGCAGATGCTGACACAAATAATGGCCCTGAGGATAGAGTAAGACTTAACCCTTGACCATCTGTAAGTTGATCGGTTAATGTAACTGATGACAACACTAAATTACCTGTATTTTTAACTGCAATATTGTATAAAATTGTATCTCCAAGACCATTAGACCCATCACCATTATCAATTACTATAGCTGTTTTTGTAGCTTCAACAGATCCTGAAGGAGAAATATCTGATAGATTAACAATAGTTGGATCATTGGATATATTCCCGTCTGAATCATCACCATCATCACTTTGATCAGAAACATCGTTTGTATTTCCAGGACTACTTCCCGTAGCAGTGGCTATATTTGAAATACTACCAGAATCTAGTGCTGCTTGAGTTATGATAAATGTAGCAGTATAATTAGCTATTTCATTGACAACTAACGTTCCAGCAGATGAGCTTGAACTAGATGCAATAAACGTAGGTCCTGATGATAAAGTTAGTGTGTTTCCATTTCCGTCTCTTAAAACATCATCGACGGTAATATTTGTTAATGTAACATTACTTTTATTTTGAACTGTTATATTAAAAGTTACGGTATCTCCAACATTGTTTACTCCATCAGAATTATTATCTGTTACTGTTGCAGTTTTTGTAACCTCAAGCTCTGTTGTTGAAGTAAAATTAGTTATTGTTCTATCATCAGTAGTATTTCCATCGCTATCGATACCATCGTCACTTATATCTGTCACATCATTTATGTTTCCAGGGCTAGAAGCAGTAACGGTGACTCTGTTTTTAACACTTCCAGTTTCAAATACAGCTTGAGCTACAGTATATGAAGCAGTGTAAGTAGATGTTTGGCCAACACCTAAAGAATTTTGTGTCGATGTTCCAGTTGAGGAATTATAAGTTGGACCGCTTGATAAACTAATTGTGTTTGTAGCACCATCAGTAAATGTATCTACTAGATTAATATTAGAAAGGAGTACATTTCCAGTATTTTGAATTGTTATGTTATAAACTATGGTATCACCTACACCTGTGCTTCCATCCCCTTCATCAACTACTGTAAATGTTTTTGTTGCTTCAATTGTAGGATTTGCTGATGTATAAACAACTGTATTATCATCAACTGTGTTACCATCTGTATCATTTCCATCATCACTAACATCGGTTACATCATTTGTATTCCCTGGACTACTTGCGGTTGCAATTACAGAGTTTATAATACTACCTGAATCTGCAGCTGCTTGAGTAATAGTATAGCTTGCTGTATATGTTGCAGTCTCATTGGCTTGTAAACTGCCAGCTGAAGAACCAGAGGATGCTGAAACAAATGTAGGACTACTGTTTAATGATAATATAGTTCCGTTACTATCTTTTAAGATATCTACAAGAGTTAGTCCAGTTAGATTGAACCCACCTGTGTTTTTAACAGTTATTGTGAATACAATTATATCATTTACTCCATTTGACCCATCACCATTATCAGTTACAGATGCAGTTTTAACAACTTTTATTGATGGCTTTGATGAAGTGGTAATATCCGTAGAATCATCTAAAGTATTACCATCTCCGTCATCACCATCATCTGAGGTGTCAGAGACATTATTACTCTGTCCAGGACTGCTTCCAGTAGCAATTACCTGGTTTTTAACACTTCCTGAATTTGCTGCTTCAAGACTAATTGTATAAGAAGCGTTGTATGAAGCAGTTTCTCCAACTTTTAATATTCCATTTGAAGAACCTTGATTTGAAGATACAAATGTAGGTCCCCTTGATAGAGATAAATTGTTTCCATTGTCATCAGTTAAAATATCGTTTAAAGTAATATTTGATATTGTTACATTTCCTTTGTTTTCAACAGTTATTATGTATGTTATTAAATCTCCTTGATCATTATTATTATTTCCATTATTATCAGTTATTGTAGCTGTTTTGGTAACTTCAAGTATTGGATTCCTAACTAATTCTACAAGTGTATTATCATTCTCGGTATTACCATCTAAATCATTTCCGTCATCACTAATGTCTGTTACATCATTTGTTTTACCAGGACTATTTGCTCTGACTAACAAGCTATTAATAACCTTTCCAGAATCTACCTCATTTTGACTTATTGTAAAAGTAGCAGTATAAGTCTCAGTTTCACCAATATTTAGTGTTCCCACAACTGAACTAACAGTTGAAGTGTAATATGTTATACTGTTGGTTAAGCTTAACGAATTACCATCCCCATCTGTTAGTGTATCAATAAAATTAAGCCCTGTTAATGTAACATTTCCTTTATTTTCAACTTTAATTACATATGTTATTTTGTCACCCAAGTCATTGATTCCATTAGAGTTTACATCTTTAACATTAGCTGTTTTAGTAACTTCTATAATAGGATTTAATGTCATTGACACATTTGTTGAATCATCAGTTGTATTTCCATCAGCATCATTTCCATTATCTGAGGTATCGGTAACGTTATTACTTAATCCTGGACTAGAAGCAACAACATTAGCTCTATTGATTAAACTACCTGAATCAACATCTGATTGTTGTATTATGTAGAAAGCTGTATAGTTAGCCTTTTCACCAACTTTTAAGTTACCTTGACCTGAACCCTGAGTTGCTCCTGAGAACGTTGGACCATTTGTTAATGATAGAGTATCACCACTTCCATTAGTTAAAGTATCACTTACAGTTACACTATTAAGTGTAACATTACCAGTGTTTTCTGAAACTATTGTGTATACTGCTACATCACCTAGACCAGTTTTAGCATCACCATTGTCAGTTACGTTAACTGTCTTAGTTATTTCAATAGAAGGAGTTCTAACAATATTATTTATTGTTGGGTCGTTTTCAGTATTTCCATCAGTATCATCCCCATCATCTGAAATATCACTTACGTCATTTGTATTGCCAGGACTAGAGGCAGTTGCTGTGACAGTATTTGAGACACCACCAGCATCCACTGCAGCTTGTTCAATTATGTAAAAGGCAATGTATGAAGCTGTTTCAGAAACCTTTAAAGATCCAACTGCAGATCCAAGACTTGAACCAGTAAAGAAAGGACCATTCGATAATGATAATGAGTTGCCATCTAAATCAGTTAAATTATCATTAATTGTTAAACCAGTTAAAGCCCTATTTCCAGTGTTTTGTACTGTTATATTGTATTTTACAATGTCTCCTTTACCAGTAATACCATCTCCATTGTCAGTTATTGTTGATGTTTTAGTTACCTCAATTGAAGGAGAAGCAGCAAGAGAAACCTCGGTAAAGTCATTTATTGTATTACCATCCGTATCATCTCCATCGTCACTTTCATCTAATACCTCGAGACCATTTACTGGGTATGCAATTGCATTAGCTTGATTATAAAGTTTTTCATAAGAATTAAATGCTGCCTGAGAAATAATATATGTTGCGGAATATGTGGCGGATTCTCCAATTGTAAGAGTGCCTTGTGCTGATCCAGCAGTTGAGGAAACAAAAGTTGGAGTAGTTGTTAATGACTCAGTAAATGAAGGTGATGTTGGTTCATTTTGTACACCGCTATCACCTACTCCAATCAGATTAATAATCGTATTACCTGTATTTTGAACAACTATAGTATAAACGATTGCATCACCAATATCTACTTTACCATTTGAATTATTATCAGTAACAGTTGCCGTTTTAGTTAATTCTATTGAAGGAAGTTGAGCTATCGATGTCTCGGTTTTATCATCAACTGTGTTGCCATCACTATCATCTCCATCATCACTCGTGTCTGAGACATTATTTGATTGACCGGGGCTACTTGCTATTGCAATTGCTGAATTAATAACCTTTGGAGTATTTGCTACACTAGAACTAATGATGTAAAGTGCAGTATAGCTAGCTGTCTCGTTAGGTTTTAAGGTCCCTTCTGCAGAACCTTGTGTAGATCCTGAGAATGTAGGGCTGTTATTAAAAGATAGAGAACCACCATTTCCATCAGTTAAGGTATCTGTAATTGACAATCCTGATAAGGTAACATTTCCTTTATTTTCAACTTTAATTAGATAAACAATAGAATCACCTGCCCCTGTTTTACCATCACCATTATCTGATAACGTAAATGTTTTTGTTACCTCAATTGTTGGTGATGCAGTGATATTGATATTTGTGGAATCATTAGTTGTATTTCCGTCGGTATCATCTCCATCATCAGAAATATCTGATACGTCATTACTGTTTCCTGGACTAGATGATGTTACAGATCCAGTATTTGAAACTCCACCTGCATCAACAACACCTTGATTAATTATAAAGTATGCGATATAAGTTGCAGTTTCACCTGGTATTATACTGCCCTCAGCTGAACCCTGATTAGATCCTGAGAAGAAAGGGCCACTACTTAAATTAAGTGATACATTATTACTGTCTTTAAGAATATCAGTAAGTGATATATTTGACAATGTTACATTTCCTTTGTTCTCCACTGTGATTGTGTATTTGACTAGATCACCATTACCTAAAGTACCATCTCCATTGTCAGTAATTGTAGATGTTTTTGTAACCTCAATTGATGGTGACGCTGTAATTGAAACAACAGTAGGGTCATCAGTTGTATTTCCATCATTATCAATTCCATCATCTGACGTGTCAGTTACATTATTTGTTAAGCCTGGACTACTTGCAGTTACAAGTAATGTATTATTAATACTTCCACTATCTACTGCATTTTGAGCTATTGTATATGAAGCTGTGTAAGTAGATGTCTCACTTACTTTTAAACTACCCTCGGAGGATCCTAGTGATGATGAATTGTATGTCGGTGATGATGTTAGTGTCAATATATTTCCATTTCCATCAGTTAAAGTATCACTTAATGTTATATTTGTAAGATTAACATTTCCAGTGTTTTGTACTGTTATATTGTATTTAATTATATCATCCTTACCAAGCTCTCCATTGCCATTATCAATTACTGTTGATGCTTTTGTCACCTCAATAGTTTTTGTAGTAACCATTGATGTTACTGTAGGATCATTTTGGGTATTTCCATCAGAGTCATCTCCATTATCAGAAATATCAGTAACATCATTTGTATTACCTGGGCTACTAGCTGTAACTAAAACTGAGTTTGAGACACCGTTATTATTAATTGCTTCTTGACTAATTGTATATGTTGCTGTATAGGTCTGACTTGAACCAGCAGATAATACGCCTAATGTTCTAATCTCATATATTGTGGTGGTACCAGCATCATTACCATTTGAATTAGCTCCAGGTGCTCCAACTGCGACAAAAGTACCATCTGCATTGACTGAAACATTTTCACCTAACAAGTCTCCAGCAGCATTTCCATCTATATCAATACCTTTTTTCACCCATGCGACACCGCTCCATTCATATACTCTTAGCTGACCTGAGGAAGTTCCATTTCCGTCATTAGCAGAGGCTCCAATTGTCAATATCTCTCCATTGTTACTAATTGAAACTGAAATACCTGAGGTATCCCCTGCTGCTTCACCATCAATATCTGAACCTCTTTGTACCCATGCAGACCCATTCCATAAATAAACTCGTACGTGACCTGAATTCGCTCCGTTACCATCGTTGTAATATGCACCTACAGCAACAATTGTTCCGTCACTGTTTATCGAAACTGATTTTCCTGAAAAATCTCCAACAGCTTCACCATCAATATCTGAACCTCTTTGTACCCATGCAGACCCATTCCATAAATAAACTCGTACGTGACCTGCAGAAGAGCCATTTCCGTCATTTTGAGATGCTCCTATCGCTATAACAGTTCCATCATTACTTATAGAAATACTCTCACCAGATGTATCTTCTGCTAACTCACCTATTATTTCTCCTCCAAGCTGTGTCCAAGCAGATCCATTCCATTTATAAATTCTAACATGACCAGAATTTGAACCTCCACTATCATTACTCATCGCTCCTGCAGCAACTATTGAACCATCGCCGTTTAGAGAAACACTATCCCCAAAACCATCTGCTGCTGCCTCACCATCAATATCAGCTCCTCTTTTAACCCACGATGAGCCATTCCAAGCGTAAATTCTTATATGTCCAGAGGCTGAACCATTTCCATCATTATTTGAAGCTCCAATTGCAACAACTAAACCATCTTCACTTATTGCAACACTCTCACCAGATAAATCTCCTGCAGCCTCACCATTAATGTCGCCACCTCTTTGAACCCAAGCATTTCCATTCCATTTATAAACCCTTACATGGCCTGCTTCGAAAACAGAATTTCCAACACCATCATTTCCAGTAGCACCTACAGCAACCACTGTTCCATCACCACTAATAGCTATTCTTTTACCTGATTCATCATTTGAATTTTCCCCGTTTATTGGAGTTCCTAGTTGTTTTATAACCTCGGTACCAACAGAAGAAACTGGACCCTCTGTAAGTGATAAAGTGTTACCGTTTAAGTCTTTTAAAGTATCTGCAAGTGTAACATCTTTTAATGTAACATTCCCTTTATTCTCTACCGTTATCGTATATGTAATAACGTCCCCAAGATCTGTCACCCCATTTGCGTTAGTATCTGTGACTGATGCAACCTTAGTAGCCTCTATAATCGGATCTGGATTAATCACCAACTCTGTAATATCGTCCGTTGTGTTACCATCAGTATCATCTCCATCATCTGATGTATCACTAACATTATTACTCTGCCCAGTACTACTTGCCGTTACCGTAACAGTATTGTCAACCCCTCCTATATCCACTATCGCTTGAGTGATCAAGAACGTGGCATTGTAATAAGCACTCTCCGATGGCTTGATCGTTCCCTGACCTGAACTCTGATCAGCAAAATCAAACGTAGGACCACTTGTAAG
>TARA_B100000963_G_scaffold279659_1_pt1 | contig 14103 bp, 14 predicted proteins | sample TARA_B100000963 | Tara Oceans TARA_B100000963 (sample SAMEA2622097) | marine metagenome | biome: marine biome (ENVO:00000447); feature: surface water layer (ENVO:00002042); material: "saline water (ENVO:00002010), including plankton (ENVO:xxxxxxxx)" | depth 5 m | reverse complement strand
AAGAACGAATAATCAATTTCAAATAAATCACTATCTTTAAAAGATCTAACTGCAATCATATCTGTAAAACGTTCATCAGTTTTATAGGTATTGTTTTCTTTATCGATTTTCACAACTTCATCAGCAACGACAATAATTGTCTCATAATAATAGTTTGTTGTATAATACTTGTTATTCCATTTGAATATTTGACCGGGTCCTTTTTCATCTCTAGCTTGTCTAAAAGCTTCTGAAAAAGATTGTAATCCTTCAGCTCTGTATTCATTAACATAGTAGGTTCTTTGTATCATTCCGTCTTTATCGATTTGTTGATTGTCTTTGATATTATTTGAAGTGAAAGCAAGAAAAATAAATAGATTTGTTAGCATTAAAGCTCCTTCTGAGTTATCCTCAAAATTCTCTTCTCAACACTTTTAATAAATAAAATTGAAAAAGGTTTCAGAAATATTTATTTTATTTTAATTATGGACATATCAATCCTAAAAAATAAAGATTTTAAAATCTTTATAGACACTTCAACGCTCTTAGAGCCAAACTTCAAAAAATATTTTAATGAGATAAGTCCAAATCTTAAGAAAAGAAATACTGGTGTAATTATCATAGATGCAGTTATTGATGAACTTAAAGGGCATCAAAAAAGCACTGACCGAAATTTAAAGAACTTAGCTGGAAATGCTCTTGAATTTATTGATTTAGGCGTGGAAAATAATATAATGGCTAAAATGGCTGATTCAGGAGGTTATGCTGATAATACATTTCAAGCAATTTTTACAAAATTTAGAGCTAAATATAATTTATGCTTGTTGACTCAAGATAACGCGTTAGGAAAAGATATTTTACTTCTAAATAAAAGTGATTCAGTAGACTTTATAAAGCAAGTTAGAGTCTTTTCTATGAGAAGAGGTACTATGGTTGCTCTTACTCCAAAGTCTGAAATAGATAAAATTGATAATTTTTCAAAAGGTAAAATTAATAGTTTCAAGAAAAAATTAAAACCTGTTGGAAGTGAATTTTATGACCCTATCAATTTATCAAATGTACCAAAAATTGATTCTGTTTTAAAAACTAATAAAGGTTTAAAAATAAAATTAACTAAAATGATTAACAAAGGAGGAGAAGGTAGCATCTTCGAATTTAAAACATTAGAATTTGCAAAAAAATCTGAAGAATATAGTGCCAAAACATTTCTTGCAAAAATTTACCACAAAGATCAGGTTAATCAGGCTAGAATGGATAAAGTTAATTTATTTGTTCAAAATAGAGAAAATATTAAAGTTCAAGGTGTATGTTTTCCAATCTCTTCTCTATATAATGAAAATAATGAATTTGTTGGATATACAATGAAAAGAGCAGGAGATTCTTTTTCTCAAGGAGCTTTTCCTCTTAAACCTTATTTGTTTACAAAACCCATCGCAGAAAAATATTTCAGCGATTGGAATCGTGAGAATCTTATCACATTATGTATTAATATTGTTGAGAAAATTAATACTCTTCACAAATTGAATATTTTATTAGGAGATATAAATCCAAACAACATTTTAGTTGATAAAAACGCTAACGTATACTTTATCGACACTGACAGTTATCAAGTTGAAAATTATCCTTGTCCAGTTGGAACTGCCACATTTACTCATCCTGATATTCTTAAAGAAAGTAGAACAAATAATTATAAAAATTTTCTTAGGACAAATGAACATGAAAGATTTGCTGTATCGACGCTAATTTTTATGATCTTATTACCTGGGTTAGTTCCTTACGCGTATAAGGGTGGATCAAATCCTTTAGCAAATGTTAAAAAAAGGCAATTTGTTTTTCCATTCACGGATAAAGTTAAAAATATTCGCCATGTTAAGAGAGATAAAGTTGCTGAGGGTCAATGGAGATATATTTGGAGTCATTTACCATTTGATATTAAAGAAGCTTTTTATGAAACATTTCATAAAGGTGAAATAAGAGCTATCAATGATGTAATAAATATTGATAAAAATCTTGATTTGACTAAAGAATCAACCAAAAAATTAACAGGTTGGCTAAATCTTTTAAATATATATTTAAAGCACGTATCAAAAGGAAAAATGTCTGATAGGATATATCCAGAAGAATATAAACAATATAAATATATAGCTGTTGGAAAATCAGACATCTACAATAAATGTGATATAAATTTTATTAGTAATTTAATGCTAATGGCTACTGGATGCACTTTATCTCACAGCATAGGAAAAAATAGAGATTTAGCGATTACTGCTGTTGATAAAGAAAGTGATTTTGTCACTGCTTCAAATTTAATGAATGATTTAAATAGGCTTGAAGAAAATCTTATTGATATGCAGTTGAGTGGTTTGGAAGTTATTAATTTCAATGAAGTATCTAATTTATTTAAATCATCAAAAAAAATATCAAAGTTTCCAGAATCACTATATAATGTTTCACTATCTTTGAACTTAAACCCTTATGAGTTGGCTGATTATTTAATTAAAAATAAAAAAAGAAAAATAACTCTACAATCTCGAATTAATGAAAGTTTATATGAAGAGATACAAAAAAATTTTGTTGGAAGAATGGAGACTCAATTTGCGATGAATATTAAAAATAAAATTGGATTTTTTCAGAAAAGATTTGAAAGTGAAGTTGACGACCTATCTATTACAATTAAATCAAGTAAGATTTATATTTCTACAAATCATAAAAGTATCCGCAAAATTAAAGAAAGTTTGTTGTCTTTCTGTAGATCGCATATAATGGTTTTTGATATTATGAGAAATAACATTCCTGATTTTATAGGTAATAACGGTAGAAATATTATTGCCTTGCACAAAAGGTGTTTACAAATGGAAAAAACAAAATATAAGCAAAAAATTAAAGCAGCTAGTATTGTGCATGTTGACGAATATAATTCAAAAGTTTCTGTTTTTTCTGACAATACTAATGTTCAGGAATATGTTTACAATGAAATTCAAAAATTAGATCTTGAAGATAAGTGGTCTTCTAAGAAAACTGTTTACATTTATAAAAAATCAATACATAATATAATAAGTAATGATTTTTTTAATGCACTGAATAAAAAATTAAATATCAATAATGAGGATTATTTTATATACCGTGAAACATTTGAGGAAATGGTAAAATCAAAGAAACCATTCATAAGAGTATATTCTACAGGGAAAAAAATTGAAAAAAAAATTATAAGTATCATTGATTCTGTAAATAATTGGTCTAATGAATTAAAAGTTCTTATACCTAATGAAATTGCACAACATTTAGCAATAAATAATAAACAGCCAGGTTCAATCCTGGAAAATAAAAAAACTCTCAAATTTGATGGTTTAGATCCATTAAAATTATCTGTTAGAATTGATGATAAAAAATCAAAAGAATGGATAAAAAAATACAAATCTTTTGGAGAGTTTATTATAAGAGGTTCAAACAAAAATAAGGTTAATTTGATTCATAACAATATTAAAAATAATATTGAAAAAATTTTAAATTAATATTCTAAATTAATAGGAGAAAAAAATGAGTAGCATGGATATAAAGATAAAGGATTTAGCTGATAATCCTACAACTAGAGTTCCAATATGTGTATTGCTAGATACAAGTGGATCAATGCAGGGATTGCCTATTGACGAGCTTAATAAGGGGATTAAAATGTTTATCGATGAACTAAAAAATGATATTCAAACCTTATACTCAGCAGATATATCAATAATTACATTTGGTGATAATGTTAATATCATTAAAGATTTTGGACCTTTAGAGGGTTATAATATAGAATTACTTCATGCAGATGGAGTAACTCCTATGGGAGAAGCAATTGAAACAGCTTTAAAACTTTTAAATGAGCGCAAAAAACAGTATAAGGATCAAATGATAGAATATTTTCAACCTTGGCTTGTGCTTATGACAGATGGTGTTCCTACTGATGATTATATGAATGCATCTCATGTTGTTACTAGTCAGGTAAATGCAAAAAAATTAGTTGTTTTTCCAGTTGCAATAGGAGATCAAGTTGATTTAGAAATTCTTAAATTATTTTCACCCAATAAAGATCCATTGAGATTAAAAGGATTAAAATTTAAACCTTTTTTTCAATGGTTAAGCGCAAGCGTTTCTCAATTATCACAATCTATGCCTGGAGAAAAAGTTAAAATTGACGTAAAAGGAATTGCATCTTGGGCAGAAGATGGACTTGACGGATTATTTGGTGAAGATTAAGGTAAAAAAAAATTATAATAGACTCAGGGGGTTAAATCATATACGCGATAAGTCTCCTTGTCAAGATCGAACCTATTACTTAAAAAATGAAAATTTAAATGTTATGGTTCTTGCAGATGGTGCAGGATCTGCAAAATTTTCAAAAATTGGTGCAGCTATAATTACAAAATTTACTGCAAATTTTATAAACGAGAATTTTGATTATTGTTTGAAAAATGTAAATAAAAAGAAATTCAAAGATGAATTTATTAAAAAATGTTTAAATGAAATCAATTTATTCAAGAAAAATGGACATTCAATTAATGATTATGCTTCTACATTGCTTTTTGTTGCACAAAAAGATGAAAATTTTTTCTTTGGTCATATTGGAGATGGAGGCATAGGATTAAAGCAAGGAAAAAAAATTGAACTAATTTCTGCTCCAGAAAATGGTGAAACAGCAAATTCTACATTCTTTATAACCTCTGATGATGCTAAACATAGAATTAGGTTTAAAAAGGGAAAATTAAAAAAAAATAATTCATTTGTTCTAATGTCAGATGGTGCATTTGATTGTGTTTTTGATAAAAGCTCCTTGGTATTCACTAATGTTCTTTATCAATTTATTGATTGGACAAAAAAAGAAAAGGAGCTTGATGTGTCAATAGCAATTCTCAAAAATATTAAAGAGTTTTTTATAAAAAAAACCTTTGATGATATAAGTCTTTGTATAATTGACTTTACTAAGTCTAAGAATTAATTATTAGGTAAATATCCATAAGCTTTTAAACAATTATCTCTCGCTTCATCTCTACATATTTTTCTAATATTATTAAAAAGCAAATCACTTAACGGGTTATATTTTGATTTGTTGAGTGATGGTTGATATTTCTCAATAAGTTCACTTTCTAAACATTTAGGATCTTCAGATACAATATAGTGAAATTTTAGATTTTGAGACATCCACGAGGTCAAATCATCTTCTTTATCATGGTCATCAATGTGTTTGTTTATGTATTGATCTTCAATAGTTGTTCTTTTAATAAAATTATAATTAGCGATATGGTTAGGTTTATTATGAGCGCTTATACGGGGATATGCAACTAGCTTAAGATCTTTTTTTAATATAGCGCCAATAGATCTTCTAAATGTCGATCGGGAAGAAGATGAAAAACCGCTATTATTTTCAATATGATTACCAAATCTATTAAAAATAGTTTTCTTATTTCCTGCAGCTCTACCAATATAAATAATTCTATTATTGTTTAAATTTTCAAATCCATGAAGGTTAACATTTTTACTTACCTTAAAGAAATATACACCATTTTTTCTTGGTAATTGCTCTCTATCAATTTCAGATACTTTCTTAAATAACATAGAATCTAATTTATGTTGATATAATCATAATCGTCAATACTATTATGTGCGTCAAAACTTGCAAGGCAGACGTGAATTTAAATATACGTCGTTTAAACGGTTTATCATGAATAAACTATCGTCGACAAAAATGACAGAATAGACTATTATTTAAAAAAAAGGGAACAAAAAAAGGCGTTGTGCATTAAATATTCAGTACACAGCGCTAAATTATTTGATTTCTGCTTGACTTTCAAACTTTGGCGTATGTAACTTTACATTGAATTTTAACTAATATAGGAGTGAATTTTGATTAAAAAAGGTACCATAATTAAAGACGTTGAAGCACTAATGGTTCAGATAATAATGAACGATATACCAAAAAGAGAAACGCTTAAAAATAACCATACATTAAAAAATATAGATTTTTGGAAAGGTGGAGATGTTTCAGTAATAGAACATTTATCTCAAAGACCAAAGTCTAATGGATTTTATCCCCAAGATAATTTTATAATAAGTAACAAAGCTTATGAAGTATCATGGGTAATCTGTGAATTACGTGACATTTTTATCAAAAATAATTTTTATGATTTTGATAATAAATTTATTCTTTTTGGAACGTTTGCCGATAATTATAAAAGACATCAAAGATCAAGTCTTAGAACAAATAGACAGTGGTTTGAAAATTTTGATCAATGGCTTATAGAAAAATTTATTTTGATTAGAGCATTGGAAGATATGATTTACACACATAAATATTCATTTCTTCCCTGTGATTGCTCAAATGAAGAATGTAAAGAAGATCCTGTTGATGGAATGACCGCAGCAGATATAATGATTGGAGCTCAAGGATGAAATTAACAAAAAGAGAAAGATTTCAAAAAATTGCACCTAAGAGAGTGTCAAGTACATTAAAAGCTATACGTTTGCTTAAAAATGTATCCAATACCTCTAATTACGAGTATACTGAAAATGAAGCAAATCAAATTATAAGAGCAGTTCGTGATGAGCTTAGAATAATGCAGGATGCATTCAAAGCTGGTGGTGAAAAAGATAAAGAGTTTACATTTAAATGATAAATAAGAATTATTGTCCGCAATCTGACATAGTAAAAGTGTCATACCAATTTCAATTAATTTCCTTCTGTTATTTCGTTTTTGTTTGTCAAGAAATTGGTATGACACGTCCTTTCGTCGTTTATAGTGGAGATTGGTCGGTCTCCACTATAACGTTACCATTAAAACATATTTTAGGAGCTTAAATGAGTAGTAAAAGTTTAAAAGATGAAAAAACATTATGGATGCAGAATACATTAGATAAAATTGGTGCAGATTGGAACGCAAACTCAATCGGATATTTTACTGCAGGAGAGGGTGCACTAACTAATCTAGCTAGAGAAAGTATTCAAAATTCTATCGATGCTGTTAACAATAATTCAGAACCAGTAAAAGTAAAATTTGAAAAATTAAAAATGAATCTTCAAGAAACTTTACCAAATGCAGATAAATTTAAAAAAATCTTTTTGGATAGTTGCGAATATCAACGAGGTATTCAAGATAGAAATACAAAAGACAGTATTGAAGAATCTATTGATTTCATTAATAAAAACTTTAATAAAGAAATAGATGTTTTAAAAATAAGTGATGCAAATACTGTTGGATTAACTGGTGCACACAAAGAAAATGAAAGATCTAGATTTTCTAATCTTGTTTTTACAGAAGGATCTTCACTTGACGAGGGTCCTGGAGGTGGTTCTTTTGGTGTAGGAAAGAATGCTCCATTTGCTATGTCAATTATTAGAACTGTAATCTATTCAACTTGTTATATAGATCAAGAAACAAATAAAAAAAGATATGCTTTAGCCATTAAAAGTATTCTTGGTTCTTATCCTGATCAAAATAATAAATATTATTTTAATACTACGGTTCTTACAATGAATAACAAGAAAACAATTACTGAAAAAGAAATTATTTTAGATTGTGGTCTTTTAAAAGAGGATGTTGGAACTGATATTTATGTCCTTGGAATAAAAATAAATAATAAAAACTTTATACCAAAGTTGCTCACAGATATTTCAGAAAACTATTTTATAAGATTCCACAAAAATAAACTTCATTGTGTTGTTAAAGATGGAGCAAAAATTTCTACAATTGATTCTAAATCCATTGGAGATAGATTACATAATAATTCTTTTCTTTACTCTAAAGATAGCAGGGGAAATTATTCAACCAATCTTCAATATTTAACATCGAAAACACAAAACAAACCTTCATCATTCATTTTTTATCAAGCAATAACTGATGGCGATTTCCACGAAAAAGAAATTCCTCATGCCGGAAAAGTTCAACTTTACATAAAATTTAACCCAAAAAATGTTGAAGATAAGTTAATGACTAGCGCACAACATCAACTAAGAACCAGAAGAAATCTATTAAAAGTTGAATCTGCAAATACTTATTTAAGTCATGACAAACCATTTGTTTGTATTGTTACAGTGACGGACGAAGAAGGAAGTAGTTATTTTTCTGCTTTAGAACTTCAAAGACATGATAGTTGGACCTTACATGAAAATATTCCTCCTGAAGTTAGAGAGAACTTAAAAGAGTCTTTGAATTGTATTGAAGAATGGATAAAAGAAGTGCTTCTTGAAAACTTAGATGAAGGAAAAGATTTTAAAGAATTTCCTAAAACTAATGTTTTAAATCTGACAGATGTAGGAAACGAAAATCCGGAGGAAGAATCACAATTGCAGCAAGAATATGAAGATACGAGAGGAATTGAAATGACAACTACAAAAATGGAAATTTTTGATCCAGAATTTCCAGAAGTTTTTGTAGGTGATATTGATGGTGAAGAAGGAGGTCCTGGTGAAGAAGAAGAAGGTAATGGTGATGGTGAAAAACCAAACCTTTATAAATATAAAAGAGTAGATAAATACATTGATGGATGGAGATGTATTTTTAAATCTAACAATACCTATAAATTGAAATTTAACATCAATGAAGATGGAATAAATAAATTTTACTTAATAATTAACGCCAGAAGCGAACAAAGTTTATCTGAAATAACAAATATTTGTGAAAGAATAGAAGATATTGATGGAAATACACTTAGAAAAAATGAAAGAACAAAAGGTAAAGTATTTTTTAAGTATGAAAATCCTATTAAAGGTAATCATGAGTTGTTGCTTTATACAAAAAGCTCAATCAAAGTTTCACCAGAAGTTTCATTTTTTATTAAAGAAAAGGTAGGTATTGATGAGTAAAACAAATTTTCCACACCCAGTGCTTGGTTTGTCGAATGATTACAACAAAACTTCGGAGATTAGTTTAGAGTGGAATGTTGCTGACTCAGGAACAAATAAAGATGGAATGATATTTTGGAAAGACTTGAGATATAATTTAAACAATGAAAGTATATTAGAATTATTGAAAAACAATAAAGCTAAAGCATTTTGCGAAATTTCATGTACCAACACTTTGTTTTCAGAATCTTTTGAAATTGATATGACAGGTATTTTTTACGAAACAAATCAAGAAAATGTTTTTGGTAAAATTGATTTTACAGTCAAAATTGTATCATCTGAAGATTTAAATAATATATCTTTTAGTGATCTCAATGAGATTTTCTATTTAAATGAAACGTTCAATATTGAAGAAAATGATATAATTGCTCAGTCTCTACCTGTTTCAACAACATTTGAGCCAACGTATATAGAAGACACTCTTTTAGAAGAAAAATCTCTTTTCAAATACAAAAGACATACAAGTCCAAATTCTGAAACTGAGGTTAAATTAACAGAAACAAGAATTGAAATTTGGTTTTCTCACGAGGATTTTAAAGCTTATCAATATTTTTATGGCTCTGATAAGTTAAATCTTAATTCTATGTTAATTGCTTTTCCAATCCTGTGTATGGTTGTCCAAAGACGACTTGATAAAAAATTATCTGTTGGTTGGGAAAGTGCAATTCAGCAAGCAATAAGAGAGTTTAACATAACTGATGATTCACCAAACATAAACTCGGTTTTTCAAGGAGTAAGAAAAATTATGAACAGAAAAAATGTAAATTATCTAACAGCTAAGGAGGATATAAGTGGCAGTTGATTTCAAATCAATCAGATACAATCATTTTGAAGAAATGCTTAACGGTATAGTATTAGCTAATGGTAAAAATAAGCAAACAAATTTCATTTTAAAATATGCTAATGATTCATATGAAATTGACAATCATCACCTAACTAACTCTTTACCTTCTGGAACTATACCACAATTTCCTAACATCGATTTTGATTCATCAAAATCAATTACAGAAAATGAAGTGATAAATTCTGTAAAACTTTATGATGAAATCAGTTGGGCAATGAATTTTGCAAAAGGTAAACAACAACATTTTTGGGTTACGGCGTGTCATTTACACTATTTTAAATACATAAAAAACAGACTTACTTATAAAAATAAAAGAATCGGAACCGACGATTTCAATAAACTTATTTTAAATTTTCCAGAATCAGATGAAGAGACTCAAGAATCAATAAAAAAACTCATCATACGTAATTTCTTTGTCAAAAGATCATCAACGAGAAGCATGTTAAGAAATCCTATTTCTAGATTATGGTTAGCTGCTGAATTAACACATGACTGTTGGGAAAAATTTGAAATTTTAAAAGCAATTAAAAAAAGTGATTCATATTTTTTTACAAAGCTTTTACTATCAGATACAGATTTAATTGCTAGTTTAGTGGAAAGGCCTGTGGTAATTGGTCAAAGAAGGATTCTATTAAATGCTATTCTATATTTTTTAAGCTTAGATCCAAAAAATAGAATAGAGGGATCAAAAGGAAGAGAATGGTATAGATCATTTCTCAAAACATTAAACTGCAGAAATGCTGTAAATCCAATATTTTTTAGTAATTCTTTTGATAGTTATTTAGCTGTTTTCGAATCCATAAAGAGTGATATGGATTAAAAATGGGTTGTTTTACATCACTGTTAGTACTTTTAGTAGGATTTATATATTTTACTACTGAATTACGCCCTATTATGGATATAAAAGGCTTTTGGATGATAATCGGTATCATCTGGTTTGCATACTTTATTTCATGGTTATTAATCGGTGATTTAGCGGACGAAATTGCAGGAGTTGAAAAAAAAGATTGAATTATAAATACAAAGTTGGTGGACTATTTTCTGGTGTTGGTGGGATTGAAATGGGTTTTGAACAAGCTGGTTTTTCAATAGAATGGGCAAATGAATTTGATAAATATGCTTGCAAAACTTATAGATCTAATTTTAATCATCAGCTATTTGAAAAGGATATTCACAACTTAAAGGGAGATGAACTATCAAAAGTTAATGTTTTAACTGGAGGATTTCCTTGTCAAGCATTTTCAGTTGCTGGTTATCGTAAAGGATTCAATGATGAGCGTGGAAATTTATTTTTTCAAATAATGAGATTAATTGATGAAATGGAGCACAAACCAGAAGTTTTATTTCTAGAAAACGTAAAAAACTTTAAAGGACATGACAGAGGAAGAACTTTTGAAATCGTTTGTAAACAAATTGCTGAAAGAGGATACTCTATTTTTCATGATGTTTTAAATACTGCTAAATACACTTTAATACCTCAAAATAGAGAACGTATTTTTATAATATGTTTTAAAGACGAGCATGATTGGCAATTAAAGCCTATAAACAGTACAATTAGTTCAAGATTTAGCGAGCTATTTCCTCCAAAATTAAAAAATAAACCTAAAAATATTAGAGATTTTCTAGAAAAAAAATTAGTAGATAAAAAATTCTTCTATGATGAAGACAAATATATGTACAAAGAACTAAAAGAAAATATGACAAATATTAATACAGTATATCAATGGCGTAGAAAATATGTAAGAGAAAATAAAAGTAATTTATGCTCAACGTTAACTGCTAATATGGGTACTGGAGGTCATAACGTTCCATTAATTATTGATGGTTCGAAACGTTTTAGAAAATTGACACCAAGAGAATGTTTTAACCTTCAAGGCTTTGGGAAAAACTTTAAAATTCCATCAGAAATTTCAAATGGAAATCTTTATAAACAAGCTGGTAACGCTGTAACAGTTCCTTTAATCAAAATATTAGCAAAACAAATCAAAGTTGCTTTAGACGGTTAACAATGATTTACAATATTCAAAAAAAGGAAAATAAATCAAAATTTAAAAGAATGCTTAACGGTGCTGCGTCAATCTCAAGCATTAGTTCAAGTTCTAAAACTCCAAAAATTGATTGGAGATTGGCTGAGGTTATTTTTTGTAAATCCTTCAATGCCCAAGATGAAGCTTCTAAAGATAGGAGCATTGATGCAATAATTGATTTTTATGGTATTGGAATAAAAACGTTTCAGGGTAGTTCAGTCCAAAAGATTGCCGAATTTAATGACAAAAATAAATATCCTTTTAATTCAAATAACAAGTTGGATATAGCAAAAGAAGTATCATTTTATAGAAATGATAGATTAAAAAAAGACAAGAATCATTATAAATTAAATTACTTTTCTTACTTATATATCTTTAGATCAAAAGATGGAATAATCAGTATTCATGAGGATAAAATGGATGAGATTGATATTAAAAACATCATAATTCTTAATTCAAAAAATGATCATATAGTTAAGTTTTGTGATAAAAAGAACAATTATAGTTTTAATATAACTAAATCATGTCTTTATAAAGAGTTTAATCTCAGCTATCCAATAGAATCATTTATTTATGATTATAAAAAAGGTGATATTGATTTCTTGCTTGATTCTTATAAAAAAACAAAAATAGAACCGATAAAAGAAATAATTTTACCATTATTTAGCGAAAGAAATGGCAAGGTGGGTAAAAAAAGCGGTTTAAATGGATGGAATGCGGCAGGTAGACCAAGACATCCTGATGAGGTATATTTACCAGTACCAATTAGGTTTCATAATGAAAATCTTAATTTTTTTCCCAAAAGAGATGAACCCTTTAGCCTAGAAACAAACGATGGTGTAAAATTTTTAGCTAAAATGTGTCAAGATAATTCAAAAGCACTAATGTCAAACCCAAACAGAGCAATAGGTAAGTGGATTTTAAGAGATCAATTAAAAATTGATTATAACGTTATTGTTACAAAAGAAATGCTAGTAAAAAAGAAAATGACACATTTTAAATTATCTAAATATGATAATGAGAATTTTTCTATTTCACTAATTAACATGTGATGGATTATTTATTACTTAACGAAAAAAATTTTAATAATAGGTATTATCAATCAATTGATGGTTATCATGATGTAACTGGCGAGGAATATCGATATGATAGTAAAGTACAAAATAATAAAAAAATTAAAGAAGGTGATGTTGTTATAATAAGAAAAGAAAATTTAATCGCTGGGCATGGCTTAATATCAGCCATAGAAAGCTTTTCTGGAACAAAACAACATAAAAGATGTCCTAATTGCAATAAAACAACAATCACTTTAAGGAAAAATAATAAAGAATTACCATTCAGATGTACAAAATGCAAGCATGAATTTTTTGATCCTATTTATAGTCATAGTAATGTCATAAAATATATTGCATATATTGAAGGATTTAAACCATTTAAAAAAGAAGTTAATTATCGGGACATAAAAAATTGTTCCAAAACTGATGATGGACCCACAGAAAAAGGTACTTTAAGCCAACTATCGATAATACAACTTGATAAGTTGAAGCTTACAAAATTACTGGATTACGAGTTTTTTAATAGCAAATACAAAACATCAAAAAATAGAATTGCTTCTAAGTATAAAGATCTAATTGAAAAAGCATCAAACCTTAATAGTACAGACGGAGAACCAATACAAGGCACTAAAAGAGAAGAGCATTATTATGCAAGGAAATTACTATTTTTTGAAAAAAATGAAGATAAATGTGCTTGCTGCCATAAGATGTTACCAATTGACTTATTAGTTTGTGCACATATTAAAAAAAGATCGGAATGTAGAGACTTCGAAAGAAAAGACATTGAAAATATTGTATTCCCAATGTGTAGTTTTGGTTGCGATAAATTATATGAGTCTGGTTATATTTATGTTGATAGAGGAATTATTAAGATAAGAAATATAAATCGCATCAAACAAGAAGATTTAAAACTTAAGTTATTAAAAATTAAAGGTAATAAATGTTTAAGTTATAATGATAATAATTCAATATATTTTAATTATCACAACAATTACCATAAAAATAAGTTTAGATAATTTACGCATAATATAGTTTATGTATAATTAAATATATATGAAATACACACTAGGTAAAACAACAAGAATATTACTACTCTCTTACCTCGGCTTCTTAAGCCTTGCAGCAATGTTCTATGGTGGTGGTAATTATGTTGAGAAACAGACACCCTACTATAATTTTTTTAAAAACTTTATAAGTGATTTAGGACGCACAACAAGTCATTCTGGTGATGATAATACAATATCAATAATACTTTTTTCGATTGGTATGTTGATCCAAATTATTGCTGCTTTCATATATTTATTTAATGCTGCTAATTACTTT
>TARA_B100000963_G_scaffold293192_1_pt1 | contig 14140 bp, 16 predicted proteins | sample TARA_B100000963 | Tara Oceans TARA_B100000963 (sample SAMEA2622097) | marine metagenome | biome: marine biome (ENVO:00000447); feature: surface water layer (ENVO:00002042); material: "saline water (ENVO:00002010), including plankton (ENVO:xxxxxxxx)" | depth 5 m | reverse complement strand
TTTTTACCAATCTCAGTAAATTTTTTTGCACCATATAATTGCGCTACAATTGGAGTAACTGAAAAAATAACACCAGTTACAAAAAACCATAATGTATTTGCAAATGCTGTACCAACTGCTAATCCAGCAAGATCATTTGCACTTGCTCTTCCCGCAATAATGGTATCAGCAGCTCCCATTAGCATATATGACATTTGGGAACCAAAAATAGGGATACCTATCTTTATTAGCTGTTTAAATTCTATAATGTATTTATTATTCAATTTTAATTAGAAATATTTTTTGCTACTTTATCACAGTAAAAATATTAATTTGGAGAATTTAATCAGAAAAGATAATCGACCATATTGGCTAAAGAAATACGCTACAAAATTAAATAAATTATACGTTAGACATTTTCTTAAACCACAGTTTAAATATTTAGGTAAGGGTGGAGCATACTTTAAACCAAGACATATTAAAGTCTTTGGCTACAACGTAAGCGTAGGAGATTATCCAACCATTATTGGAGCCAGAGATGCTGAGGTTCAATTGACTTCTTGGAACATTGGCGAACATAAAGGTGAAATCATTATTGGGAAATATTCCTTGATAACGCCTGGTGTAAGAATTATGGCAGCAGAAAAAATTACAATTGGTGATGCTTGCATGATAGCCCATGGTGCATATATCTCTGATGCAGATTGGCATGGTATCTACGATAGAGCAGAACCAGTTGGCAAGACAAAACCAATTATCCTTGAAGATAATGTCTGGATTGGTGATAGTGCAATAATATGTAAGGGAGTTACTATAGGCAAAAATAGTATTATTGGTGCTGGAGCTGTTGTTACAAAAGACGTACCTCAGAATTCAATCTTTGCTGGAAACCCAGCTAAACTTGTTAAAGAACTTAATAATGAAGGATTTAAATCAAGAAAAGATTTCTTTGAAAACCCAAAAAAATTGGCTAATGATTTTGATATGTTAGATAAGTACTCTTTAAAAGATAATACATTTTTGAATTGGTTAAAAAGTATTATTTATCCTGACAACACTCATTAAAAAATTATTACAACACAGCCAATATAAAGTAATATAGAGCATTAGTATTTAATTTATAGAAAATTTGGCACACATATTGCATATAAATTATATAAATATCTTTTTTATATATGTGAGGCAATTTTGAATAATATACAAACAGAATCAATAGCTAATGCTAGAAATGTTATACAAACAATATTAAAACAGACATTAGATAATCCAGATAACCCTGAGTCAGTAAACTTCTTTCAAGCTGACACCTACAGATTTTATTTTTTAATGAGTTTTATGTGGGAACATTTAGAAGATAATGAAATGTCTCAAGAATATGTTATCTCGCTTGTTCCTAAAAAATATGCTTCCAGGATTAAGCGTCTTCAGATACTAAAACAAGCAGTTGCCCTTGGATATATTGATGAAAAACGATCGTTATCAGACAGAAGAAGAAGAATATACAAACCTACTGAAATGCTTATTGAAGACTTTCTAACATATACCAACTCTTTATATAACCAAAATAGGTCTTCCGCTTAATACTAATACATTCCCATTTCCTACCTAATTAACCTCTTTTTAATTACAATTAGGTATGTCTAAGTGTTACAAAAGCGATGAAGAATGGAAAAAGCTTCTGGATGAGGAAAGTTATAGAGTTACCAGACAAGCAGGCACCGAAAGACCTTTTACTGGTAAATTTTGGGATTTTAATAAAGATGGAATCTACAAGTGTGTATGTTGTGGTACTAATCTTTTTGAATCAGATTCTAAGTTTGACGCTGGATGTGGCTGGCCTAGTTTTTTTATTCCTATTGATGGTAATTCTATAAATGAATTTGAAGACAATTCTTTTGGAATGAACAGAACTGAGGTTAAATGTTCAAATTGTGATGCACATCTAGGACATGTCTTTAATGATGGCCCTCAACCGTCTGGTTTGAGATATTGTATTAATTCTGTTTCATTAGATTTTGAACAAAAATAGCAAACTCAACGAAGGCAATTTTGATGGATTATTTTCTAATCTTAGAAAAGTTATATCTGGGACAGGACTATCGAGAATTTTTGGTTTAATAAGAGATATATCAACCACAAATCTTCTTGGAGCATCAATCTTTCATGATATTTTTGTAATTTGCTTAAAAATTCCAAATTTATTTAGAAGGTTCTTTGCTGAGGGGGCTTTCAATCAAGCATTTATCCCAATATATAGTGACTTTGAAAAAGCTAATAATAAGAATAATACTGATGAATTTTTAAATTCTCTTGCAGGCATTTTAATTAGCTCATTATTTATTTTTACTTTATTGGTACTTCTTTTTGCACCAATATTTATTTTTATCTTTGCTCCAGGTTTTTATTTTGATCCTATAAAAAAGGATATATCTGTAAATATTTTAAGAATAATGTTTCCATATCTTGCTTTGATATCATTAGTATCATTTGCGGCAGGCATTCAAAATACACATAATAAATTCTCTATTCCAGCTTTCACACCAATAATTTTTAACCTGTCTTTAATAATTGCTGCTATTTTTATTGCGCCTATGTACGAGATGCCGATATATGTTCTTGCTTGGGGTGTTTTATTAGCTGGAATATTTCAATTATTACTCCAGCTTATTCCTCTTAGACAAATAAACAGACTTCCTATACCTAAATTCAATATGAATAACGAAGGCGTAAATCAATTTTTTAAATTAATCCTTCCTGCTATTCTTGCAGGGGGAATAATACAAATAAATTTATTAGTTGATACGATCTTTGCTTCACTGCTTGAAACAGGAAGCCCTACCTGGTTGTATGTTTCTGATAGATTAATTCAGTTTCCAATGGGCATTTTTGCAATTGCAGTTGGAACGATACTATTGCCGACTCTTTCTAAATTTGATTTAAGCTATGAAAAAGATAAATTTATTAGCAGTATTCAAAAGGGACAGAGATTTGTTTTATTTATAGGAATACCCTCATTAATAGGTCTATTCTTTTGCGCAGAAGATTTAATTAGTACTATTTTTTATAGAGGAGCCTTTACTGAGTCAGATGTAATTAATTCATCGTATAGCCTAATGGCATTTTCAATTGGCTTGCCCTTCTTTATGCTAATGAAGGTACTAACTCCAGCTTTTTTTGCTAGAAAAGATACCAAAACTCCAATGTATGTAGCTTTTGTATCATTAATCTTAAATGCTTTGTTAAATTATTATTTAGCTTTTGTTTTAGATTATGGGCATGTAGGTATTGCAATTGGAAGCTCAATTGCCGCAATTATAAGCGTATGTGTTTTAGAAATAGTTTTACATAGAAATGGATTTATTGAATTTAAAAGTATTTTCAATAAATTTAATTTAAATATATTAGTTTCTAATTTATTTTTAATAATTTTTTTATATTTTTATACTTCTCAAATAGATTTTATAAAGTTAAATCAAATTGAAAGATTTTTTAATTTATTATTTGAAGTAACAGTTTCTGTATTTATCTATTTTTCTATTTCAAGATTGATTTTAAAAAAACCACTTAGACTTCTATTCGATTAATATGTATTTAATAAGAGGACAGCACAATCTTAAACTTTTTCAATCAAGATATCCTGATATACCTTTATCTGGAACAATTGGTAATTTTGATGGATTACACATAGGGCATCAAGCAATTTTAAAGAAAATTAAAAATAATGCTTCTAAATATAATTCAAAAACAATTGTTTTTTTTACGGAACCTCATGCAGCTGAATATTTTCACAAGGTAACAAACGAAAATCAAAATCCTCCACCTAGAATATGTCCTTGGAGAGAAAAGGTAAAACTTCTTAAAAGTAGCGGAATAGATTTTGCTTGCTTTCTAAAGTTTAATAATGATTTAAGAACAATGTCACCAGATGATTTTATATCTCAAATATTAGAATCAATAAATTTAGTAAGTTTTACTGTGGGAGATGATTTTCGATTTGGTGCAAATAGAAAAGGTGATACCGATCTTTTAAAAATTTGGGGAAAAAACAATGGAATTGCTATTGAAAATACTGAAACTATTTCCTTTGAGGGTGAAAGAGTTAGCAGCACAAGAATAAGAAAAGAACTTTTAAATAATAATTTTGAGCTTGCAGAAAAGCTTTTGGGAAGGGCGTATACTTTCTCTGGCAAGGTTGTTCATGGACAGCATCTTGGAAGAACAATTAATGTTCCAACTGCAAATATTTGGCTTCCAAATCAAAGGTTACCCATTCAAGGTGTCTATGCAGTTAGATGTAATTTAGACAAGGAGGAGCATATAGGTATTGCTAATATGGGAGTCAGACCTACAGTTGGAGGTGACAAACCAGTTTTAGAGGTACATTTGTTCAACTTTAACAAGAATATTTATTCTAAGAGATTGAGAGTTAAATTTATTGAAAAAATAAGAGATGAAAAGAAGTTTGATAATTTAGACATGCTAAAATTACAAATCCAAGAGGATATATCGATAGCAAAAAAAATTTTAAACACTTCTAATGACAATTAATTATAGAGATACATTAAATCTTCCAGATACTGAATTTTCGATGAAAGCTGGTCTGCCTAGGAAAGAGCCAGAGATGTTGAGCTTCTGGGATGATAAAGATTTATATAACAAGATTAGAAATAAATATAAAGACAAAGATATATTTCTTCTTCATGACGGTCCTCCTTATGCAAATGGTGATATTCATCTTGGACATTCTGTAAACAAAATTCTTAAGGATATAACTATTAAATATAAAACCATGCAGGGTTTTAATGCGCCTTTTGTTCCAGGTTGGGATTGTCATGGCCTTCCAATTGAACTAAATGTTGAAAAAAAACATGGCAAAAATAGCGAGCTTGTTAAAGATAAGGAAAGCTTTCAAAAGGCATGCAAAGAATATGCTGAGGTTCAAATAAATAATCAATTAAATGATTTTAAAAGACTTGGTGTATTAGGTGATTGGGATAATTCATATAAATCATTAGATTCAAAGTTTGAAGCTGATATTGTTAGATCTCTAGGTATTATTTTTAGTAAAGGCCATCTTGAAAAAGGGGAAAAGCCAGTTCATTGGTGCCAAGATTGTGGATCATCTTTAGCTGAAGCAGAAGTTGAATATATTGATAAGACATCAAAATCAATTGATGTCGCTTTTAAGGTAGATAAGGATTCGTTAAATAAAGTTCAAAATATTTTTAATAATAAAGATATCAACGAAATATCATTTGTAATTTGGACTACTACACCTTGGACAATACCTTCAAATGTTGCTGTTTGCATTAATCCTGAATTTGATTACTCACTTATAACTATGGATGAAAAACTTTATGTAATTGCAACGCCCATGATTGATCAATGTATGGAAAGATGGGGTAAAAAATGTGAAGTTGTATCTAATATCAAGGGTGAAAAACTAATTGATATAAACCTTTTACATCCATTTATTGAAAGGAAATCAATCCTACTTCATGGCGATCATGTTACAACTGAGACGGGAACTGGTTGTGTGCATACTGCCCCAGCTCACGGAATGGATGATCACTTAATTTGTAAAAAAAATAATATTGAAATAATTAATGCTTTGAATAATAAAGCATTTTTTAAACAAGAGCTTGATTTCATTGCCGGACTTCCCTCGATAAAAGCAGACCCATTAATTATTGATAAATTAAAAGAAAATAATTCCCTTATTAATATTGAAGATTATCATCACTCATACCCGCATTGTTGGAGGCACAAGACGCCATTAATATTTACGTCGACCCCACAATGGTTCATTTCAATGAATAAAAATAATTTAATAACAGATGCTTTAAAAAATGTGAAAAATGTAAATTGGCAACCTTCATGGGGTCTTCAAAGAATAGAATCTATGTTAACTGATAGACCGGATTGGTGTATTTCAAGACAAAGAAACTGGGGTGTACCAATAACATTGGTCGTTCATAAAGAAAGTGGTGAGATTCATCCAAATCAAACAGAATTATTTAAAAAATTTGCTGATGTTATTGAAAAAGATGGAATTTCTGCGTGGGATAAATTGAATCTTAAAGATTTTATTTCTGATCATGATGACTATGTTAAAACCTCTGATTCTTTAGATGTGTGGTTTGATTCAGGAGTAACACATTACACAGTATCAGCTGAAAGATTTGGTAAAAATATTATTTCGGATCTTTATCTTGAAGGTTCAGATCAGCACAGAGGGTGGTTTCAATCATCTTTATTAACCAGTATTGCAATGAATGGAAGTGCCCCATATAAAACAGTTTTGACTCATGGTTTTGTTGTTGATGAAAAAGGAAGAAAACAATCAAAATCTTTGGGCAATGTTGTATCTCCTCAAAAAGTTTGGGATAACTTAGGAGCAGATATTTTAAGACTATGGGTTGCCTCAACTGATTATAGAAGTGAAATGGTAGCATCTGACGAAATTTTAAAAAGGACCTCTGACCAATACAGACGAATTAGAAATACATTTAGATTTATTCTAGGTAATTTAAGCGATTTTAAGGATAAAGACAAAATCAATTTTCAGGATCAAGTTGAACTAGATAAATGGATCATTAATCAAGCAAAAATATTACAAAAAGAAGTTTTGGAGCTATATGAAATGCATTTATATCATAAAGCTATTCAAAAAATTCATAATTTCTGCGTTAATGAATTGGGAGGAATATACCTTGATATTGTTAAAGATAGGTTATACACATGCAAATCTGATTCAACTGCAAGAAGATCATGTCAAACTAGCTTAGATTATCTTCTTAACATCTTAGTTAGACTTATTGCTCCGATTCTATCCTATACTGCTGAAGAAATTTGGCAAACAAGTGAAAGATTGAATCATCAAGAAGAATCAGTTTTTCTATCAAACTTTGATATTTCTGAAATCAATAATGAATCTACTATAAATGAGTTAGATTGGAAGAGAATTTTTGAAATCAAAGATGCTGTCAATCAATCTATAGAAGAAATGCGAAATGAAAATAAGCTTAAAGGATCTCTAGATTCTGTCGTAAATATTTTTGCAAATTCAGAAGACATAAAAATTCTTGAAAAATTAGGCAATGAACTTCATTTTTTATTAATTTCTTCTGAAGCAAGTATAGAAATAAATGAAAGTTTCAAAATTAATGTTAATTCATCAAAAAACACTAAATGTACAAGATGTTGGCATAGACATTCCTCAGTTGGGGGTAATAAAGAACATCCTGAGCTTTGTAATAGATGCATTGAAAATATAGACAATGATGGTGAACAAAGAAAATTTGTATAACTTAAAATTTATATTAGTAATTATCTTTTTAGTAACAATTGATTTGCTTTCAAAGAGCTTTGCTAATAGTCATTTATCATTTGGTCAATCAAGTGCAACATTCATTCCATTTATCGATTTACTTCTTATTTATAACTCAGGAATAGCATTTGGTATTTTTGATAATAGTGGAGACTTTGCATCAAATCTGTTGCTAATATTAACGCTAATAATAACGATTTACCTGATATGGTTAACTATAAAAGAAACTAACAATAAAAATAAAATTTCTTTATCCTTAATAGTAAGTGGAGCAATTGGAAATGTTCTTGATAGAATAAATGATGGCAGCGTAACTGATTTTCTTCATTTAGAAATATATAATTATTCACTTTTTGTGTTCAATCTTGCAGATGCATTTATAACAATTGGAGCAATATTAATTATATACTTTGAAATTAGGCGAAATACGGTATGAATAAAGAGATTAAATTAGCAAATCCGAGGGGCTTTTGTGCTGGAGTTGATAGGGCTATAGACATTGTCAATAAGGCTCTTGATATTTATGGTGCTCCTGTATATGTAAAACATGAGGTTGTTCATAATAAAGTTGTTGTAAATGATTTAAAAAATAGAGGTGCAATATTTGTAGAAGATATTGACGAGATACCTGACGATTCATTAGTAATATTTAGTGCACATGGAGTTTCTAGCGAAGTTGAAGAAAGAACAAAAACCAGAAATCTAAATTTCTTTGATGCAACTTGTCCTTTAGTTACTAAAGTGCATATGGAAGTAAGAAAGCATGCAAAAGCTAACAGAGACATAATTTTAATAGGTCATGATGGCCATCCTGAAGTTGAAGGAACTATGGGTAGGCATATTAATTCTGAAAATAGCACTATTTATTTAGTTCAAAACGAAGAAGAAGCAGAAGAAATAAATGTTAACAATATAGATAATTTAGCCTTAGTAACTCAAACAACCTTAAGTGTTGATGAAACAAAATCTATAATTAGTATTCTTAAAAAAAGATTCCCCAATATCGACGTTCCAAAAAAAGATGATATTTGCTATGCAACACAAAACCGACAGGATGCTGTTAAACAACTTGCATTAGAATCAGATTTTATGATTGTTGTTGGGTCAAAGAATAGTTCCAATTCAAATAGATTAAGGGAGCTTGGTGAGAAGTGCGGATGCAAATCTGTGCTTATAGATGAGTTTGCTGACTTAGACTTAGAGGATCTTAATAATTTTTCAAATATTTCAATTACTGCCGGTGCGTCAGCGCCTGAATCTAGGGTAATGGAAATTGCAAAATCTTTAGAAAATCATTTCGATGCAAATTTAATTGAAAGTGGTGAAGATAATGAAAATGTATATTTTAAGATGCCTCCTGGACTGAGATAAATGGAAATTGAAAATCATATTTTCAAAAATCTACAATTTCTTAAATCTCCTAATTTCAATGATAGACCTAATCAGGAGGAAATTAGGCTTATTATTATTCATTCTATTAGCTTACCTCCAAAAAAATATGGCAATAAATATGTTGAAGATTTTTTCTTAAATAAGCTATCTATATCTGATGATAAATACTTTAAAGAAATAAAAGATTTAAAGGTGGCATCTCATATCTATATAAAAAGAGACGGAGAAGCAATTCAATTTGTTCCACTAAATAAAAGAGCATGGCATGCAGGTGAATCATCTTTTAATGGAGTATCTGATTGCAATAACTTTTCAATTGGCATTGAGCTTGAAGGATCAGTTGATGACTTTTACTCTGAAGAACAATATAAAATATTAATTGATATAACAAATGAAATTATAAAAAAATATCCTTTAATAAAAAAAGATTGTGTCGTTGGTCATTCAGATGTTTCTCCTGGAAGAAAATCTGATCCTGGAGATAGGTTTGATTGGAAAAGATTTTTAGAGGCATTATGATAAAACAAAATACTCTAAAGATCATTTCATTTACTGGTTACGGATTTGCATCAGGATTACCTTATGTGCTTATTTTTATTACCTTAACAGCATGGTTAAGGGATGTTGGAGTTGATTTAAGCTTAATTGGCTTTATAAGCTGGATAATGCTTACTTATTCCTTAAAATTTTTATGGGCTCCTTTTGTAGATAGATCTCCATCCAGTTTTTTCAAAAGGTTTGGCCACAGAAGAAGTTGGATCATTACAATGCAACTTCTAATTATTTTATCTTTAATTATTCTTTCATTTATTAATCCTGTTACTGATTTAATAATTTTTGCTTTATTTGCTTTTGTAATTGCATTAGCTGGATCAATTCAAGATATTGCAATAGATGCATACAGAATAGAAAGTGCAGCATTAGAAGATCAGGGAAATTTAGCTGCAGGCTATCAATTTGGATATCGAATTGCAATTTTAGTAGGGTCTTCATTTGCTTTAATTTATGCAGAAAATTTCTCTTGGTCTCTTACATATCAATTGATGGCAATACTAATGGGCTTAAACATACTTCTATCGGTATTTATTTCTTCAGAAAAACCAAATTCCAATCTTAAAAAATTAAATTATCAGCAGTCTTTAATAGAGCCTGTAAGAGATTTTTTTGATAGATTTGGGATAAAGATTGCGTCAATTCTTTTGTTAATCGTTGCCACATACAGATTAACAGATATTGTTATGGGCCCAATGGCAAACCCTTTTTATATTGATATGGGTTATTCATTATCTGAAATAGGCTATGTTGTTAAAATTGTTGCTCTAATAGCAACCATAATAGGTGTTTTTGTCGGAGGCATTTTTATTAAAAGGCTTGGTTTATATCATTCTCTTTTATTAGGAGCTTTTTTAGTAATGGTTACAAATCTTTGTTTTTCTTATGCCTCTATAAGCGATAAAAATCTTTTTTTACTTGCCTCTATTGTTGCATCTGATAGTTTTGCTGCAGGCATTGTTGGTACAGTAAATATTACTTTTTTAACAAGCCTTGTTTCCAAAAAGTATCCAGGATTTCAGTATGCGTTATTAACATCTCTTATGGCATTTTTAGGTAAAGTTTTTGGTGGTTTTTCAGGCATTTTTGTAGAAAACTTCCAACTTATTTATGGTTTTAATTATGGTTGGATGAGTTTTTATATTTTTACATCAATGCTCGCAATACCAGCAATAATCATGATTGTTTTAAATAAAAACTTCTTTTTAAGCCAAAGATAATTATGTTTCTAAGGGTTTTATTCATATCATCTTTATTTACTGTATTCTTGCTCAGTATTGTAAATGCAAGTGATATACCTATATTTTATAACTTATCTTTTGATGCTGATAAGGTAGTTCATGGAATAATTTATTTTTATTTAGCTTATTTAGGATTTTTATGTAAATACAAATTATCTGATCTGAATTTAGCTATATTTGTTTTTATATTTGGTTTGCTTATAGAGATTATTCATTTATTCCATCCATATAGATTTTTTGAGTATTTTGACTTACTTGCGAATCTAATTGGGGTTACAATTGCGCTGCTATTAATTAGTTTAAAAAACAATAAAGCCTATTGATTTATAATTTTTAGCCCATAACTATTGGTTAGGATAGATATTAGTTATTTATATGGAGAGATAAATGAAGTTAAGACCTTTACATGACAATGTTCTAGTTAAAAGAACTGAAGAAGAGGAAACATCTACAGGTGGTATCATTCTTTCTGGCTCTGCAAAAGAAAAACCATCACAAGGTGAAGTAGTCGCAGTTGGACCGGGAAAAGTTTCTGAATCAGGAGATTCTGTAACCATGAATGTTTCCGTAGGAGACACAGTAATTTTTGGTCAATACGGTGGAAACGAAATTAAATTAGACGGCGAAGATTATCTTATTCTTAGCGAAAGAGATATTTTTGGCGTTGTTGAATAAATTTTTTTAATAGGGAGATAAATTATGTCAGCAAAAGATGTAAAATTTGGAGATAATGCCAGATCGCAAATGCTTGATGGTGTTAATACACTAGCAAACGCGGTTAAAGTTACGCTTGGACCTAAAGGAAGAAATGTTGTTTTAGATAAGTCTTTTGGAGCTCCAACTGTCACTAAGGATGGTGTATCAGTTGCTAAAGAAATTGAACTTGAAAACAAGTTTGAAAATATGGGCGCGCAAATGCTGAAACAAGTAGCATCTCAGACTTCAGATGAAGCAGGAGATGGAACTACAACAGCTACTGTATTAGCTCAATCCATAGTTAATGAAGGCAATAAAGCTGTTGCAGCTGGTATGAATCCAATGGATCTTAAAAGAGGTATTGATAAAGCTGTTTTAAGTGCAGTCGAACATGTAAAAGGACTTAGTGTCCCTTGTACTGACGATAAAGCAATAGCACAGGTTGGAACAATTTCAGCTAATGGTGATACAGCCGTTGGAGAAATAATTGCTGAAGCAATGGAAAAGGTTGGTAAAGAAGGTGTTATTACTGTTGAAGAAGGTAGTGGCATAGAGAATGAACTAGATGTTGTTGAAGGGATGCAATTTGATAGAGGATATTTATCTCCATATTTCATTACAAATCAAGACAATATGACAGTTGAATTAGATTCACCATATATTCTTCTTTTTGATAAAAAGATTTCAAATATAAGAGATCTACTTCCATTATTAGAATCTGTTGCAAAAGCAGGAAAACCTTTATTAATTATCGCTGAAGATATTGAAGGGGAAGCACTTGCTACCCTAGTGGTAAATAATTTAAGAGGTATCGTTAAAGCAGCTGCATGTAAAGCACCTGGGTTTGGCGATAGAAGAAAGGCTATGCTTGAGGATATTGCCATTCTAACTGGTGGAACAGTAATATCTGAAGAAGTTGGACTTTCGCTCGAAGGCGCAACAGTTGAAGATTTAGGCACATCAAAAAGAGTTGTTTTAAATAAAGATAACGCAACAATTATTGATGGAGCAGGAGATGAAAATGCTATTGCAACAAGAGTTAATCAAATAAGAGCTCAAGTTGAAGAAACATCTTCTGATTATGATAAAGAAAAATTACAAGAGAGAGTAGCCAAACTTGCTGGTGGTGTTGCTGTTATTAAGGTTGGTGCTGGCTCTGAAGTAGAAATGAAAGAGAAAAAAGCAAGAGTAGAAGATGCATTACATTCTACAAGAGCTGCTGTTGAAGAGGGAGTAGTTCCTGGTGGTGGCTCTGCTTTAATTAGGTGCTTAGAAGCTGTGGCTAAGCTTAAAGGCGACAATGATGATCAAAATGTTGGTATCAATATAGCTAAAAAAGCTTTTGAAGCACCTTTGAGACAAATCGTTTCTAATGCCGGTGAAGAACCATCTGTAATAGTTAATAAAGTAATTGATGGCAAGGATTCTTTTGGATTTAATGCTGCAACAGGTGACTTTGGAGACATGATAGAGATGGGAATTCTTGATCCTGCCAAAGTTACAAGAACTGCTTTGCAAGCTGCAGGTTCAGTTGCGGGCATGATGATTACTACAGAAGCTATGGTTACTGATGTACCTAAAGAAGAAACTCCAATGCCACCAATGCCTGACATGGGCGGCATGGGCGGCATGGGCGGCATGATGTAATATCACAATAGATAAAATAAATGGGGCTTTTTGCCCCATTTTTATTTTATTAATTTAAGATAGTACTAGTTATAATTTATTAATTAATATTGGAGTTTAAAAAGATGAAAATCGTTTATTTAATACCAGTGTTTTCTGTAAATATACTTGCCCATTCAACTGATAGTATTATTCACTATCATGTAGCAGAGTATTTAATATATTTAGTTGCAGGTTTCTTTACATTTAACATTTTAAAATTTTTATTAAGGAGAGACGTATAAATGAAAATTCGTGAAGCAAAAGCTCATTGTGACATACCATGTGCTGTTTATGATCCAGGTGTAGCTCAATATGCCGCATTAAGTATAGTTAGATTTTTAGATTTGATTGGAGAGATGCCAGAAAAAATAGAATCAAAGAAAGATTTAGCACATTTATCTCGACTTGTTCAACAAAAAGAAGAGCATGCTATAGAAGTAAAGGAAGCGGTAAGAACCATATGGGGTGACTATTTTAAAGAGCCTCAAATGGAAAAATTTCCTGAAATACATGATTTAACGCACTCTATCATGATGACAGCCTCTAAATGTAAGCAGGATATTGATCGACAAAATGGTATAGATTTAGTAGAAAAAGTTAATAGATTTGCTGAGATATTTTGGGCAACTAAAGATGTTAAAACAGAAACTAAAAAATCTTTAAATCCTCCACATATGGATGTAATTGTTCCAGTTTTAGGTGATTAATCTTCATAGGGTTAGGGGTTCAAGTATGACACCTAACTTTTATGAAAATGATATAGTTCTTAGCCTTAAGTACTTTCGTTCATTAAAAGTTAATGATGTGATATTGATTAATATACCAACAATCGGAACAGTAATTAAAAGAATCAAATACATTAATGGAAAAGAACTGAGCATTACTAGTGACAATTTGGAATACTCATCAGAAATTTATAATAAAAAATATAAAACTAATGATGTTCTTGGAAAAGTTTTGTTTAAATTTTAATGATTTTAATTTTAGATATTAGATTTTCATCTAATTCTAAAACTTCAAATCGATAATCGCCTATTTGAATACATAAATTAGCTTGAGGGATTTGATCAAGATATTCAGTAATAAGTCCATTAATTGTTTTAGCATTATCTTCAGGTATTCTCCAGTTAAGATAATTATTAAGTTCCCTAATTTTTGAATTTCCATCAGTTAGTATCGACCCATCTTTTAACTTAGTAAATTCTTTTTCTAACTCTTCTTTGTCTCCTCCAAAGGTACCAGTTATTTCTTTAAAAATATCTTCAACAGATATTAAACCTTC
>TARA_B100000963_G_scaffold37394_1_pt1 | contig 14141 bp, 17 predicted proteins | sample TARA_B100000963 | Tara Oceans TARA_B100000963 (sample SAMEA2622097) | marine metagenome | biome: marine biome (ENVO:00000447); feature: surface water layer (ENVO:00002042); material: "saline water (ENVO:00002010), including plankton (ENVO:xxxxxxxx)" | depth 5 m | reverse complement strand
CAGGCGGAGCCGGTGGTGCCATAGGTGGAGCGGCCGCAACAGGTGGCAATCCATTAGGAGCAGTAGGTGGAGCATTTGCAGGTATGGAAGGCGGTGACATGTTAGCCACAGCACTAGACAGATTCCTAGTAAAAAATAAACTAACAGCAGGTGGTATTAAAGATCGTCTAACAGATTTTATTGAAAGATTAATACAAGGTGCTAAAGACGATGGTATATCTAAATTAAATCGAGCATCCGACAATATTAGAAGAATTTATAAAACTAAAAAACAAGAGTCATTAGACTTAAATGATATTAGACATGACTACGGAGTTACACCAGTATCAGAAGGCGGAAATGCTTTTGACTTAGCAATGACAGATGCAGAAAACGTTATTAGTATGTGTTCAGATCAAGAAGAATGTTTAAAAGATTTAGAAGCACTAATGGTAGATGATCCAAAAGATTTTGATGAAAAATATGCTAATGAAATTGTGCAAGATTACATTACAATGGTAGTCGATAAAGGTATAGAAGGTGCAAAAGAGCATGTAGAAAAACAAAATGATGAACCAGAAGGTGCACCATTAGAAAGCAAAGGTGCAAAGCCAGACTACTTAGACTTTGATAAAGATGGCGATAAAGAAGAGCCAATGAAAAAAGCATTAAAAGATAAAGAGAAGAAAAAAGAAGAAAGTTTTGATCCAAGAGCAGAACAAAGTCGTGAAGACGAGGCATACGAAGAACTAATGAATGCTCTAGATAAAGGCGGTGAAGAAGCATACGCAAAAGCATGTGGTTTATCCATGGAAGAACTTGATGACGAGATGAGTGAAATCGGACGTGAAAAAGGATTACACATGGACGATGACAGAGATGAAATTATCCAAATACATGCCGAAGATACTGTAGATAATGCAGATTGGAAAGACCATGGCGAAATGGACTACGATAGAGAAGATGCAGGCATGGAAGAAGATCTTAATAGAATGCGTGAATTAGCAGGCATAGAAGAAATGAGCAGTGATCAAGATATTCCTTCATCAGAGTTTAGAAATTTTGGTGCCAAAAGAAATGAAATTAGAAAAGTTTATGGCGAAGAAGGCGAAAAATATTACGAAAAAGTTTGGCAACAAGTAAAAATGCAAAGAGGCGATAAAGCAACAGCCGAGGAAGCCGCAAGACTAACAGCAGAAAAATTTAAAGGCAAAAATAAATTAGGTTCAACACCATTGGACCTTTCAAATATTTAGAGGTAATTATGAGCAAAGTCAGTAAAGAAGATTTAAAAAGAATGCAAGAACTAGCAGGCATTTACGGCCAATTATTTGAAAAAGATGCCGGTGATAGCGACAATGTAAAACTAGCAGTAGGTCATGTTGATAACGAAAGAGACATGATTAGGCGTCAATTATACCAAATGGGGAAATATAGTGTAGAGATTGCAAAAACACTAAAAGAATTACCAGATTCAGACTTTCCAAATTGGTGGCAATCCAAAATTACAAAAGCAGGAACATATCTAAGTGATTGTGCTCATTATTTAGAGCAAACAATGGCTGTACCACCAGGTGATGATATGACTAAAGATGGTAGTCAAGGCGAAGTAGAAGTCAGCGATATGGACTACTACGATGACAGAGATCAAGACCCTAGCGGCGTAAGTTAAAACATCAATAAATACCATAGTAAAATCATATAAATACAACTATGGGCAAAAATATCCAAGAAGAATATTCCGATATAATACAACGTAACGGTGCTATAAATTTTATAGGATCAAGCAATCGTGATCAATTTAATGAGATGGGTCAAGAACATTTTGATTATCTACTTACAGAAGATTTACAACCACATCATGTATTTCTTGACGTTGGTTGTGGAGCATTAAGAACAGGGCAATACATTATACCTTATTTAAAAACAAATCATTATTTTGGATTAGACAGAATGCCTGAACTTATTGAGTTTGGTCTAAATGACGTTTTAGCACAAGAAACAGTTTTTGAAAAAGATCCTGCCTTTATGGTAAACGAAAACTTTAATTGTGATTTTGTAAACAAGCCTGTAAATTATGTTTGGTGCCAAAGTTTAATGTCACACTTAAACACAGAAGATATTAAACTTTGTCTTAAAACACTAAAAACAAAACTTGCCCCTGATGGCAAAATCTATTTTACTTATTTTCAACAAGATAATTTAAGTAGAGAAGACTCGGATCAACAAAGTAGTCACTCTAAAAAAGACTTAAAATATAGTAGCGATATAATGGATAACATAGTAAGTGAATGCGGTTTAGTCAAAGAGTTTAACGGAACCATTGGACATCCACGAGGGCAATGGATGTACATTTGTAAATTATAAATATAGATATGAAAGTTGAAATATATAGCAAACCACAATGTCCATACTGCGATATGGCAAAAGCATTAGCAGAAAGAGAAGGACACGATTTAACTGTAAAAATGTTAGATGAAGACTTTGACAGACAAGCATTAATGGAAACATTCCCAGGTGCTAGAACATTTCCGCAAATCATTGTAAACGGTGATAAAATTGGCGGATATACTGAGTTTAAGGCTATTGTAGATGGAAACAGTTAAAGAACAATTAGAAAAAATAATTTCAGATAATAAAATTATTTTGTTTATGAAAGGCAACCCACATCAACCACAATGTGGATTTTCTGCTAGAGTAGTTGACATACTAAAAGAATATAAAATTGAATTTAGTTATATGGATATTTTAGCAGACCCAGAAGTTAGAGCAACGTTACCAAGTGTAAGTGAATGGCCAACATTCCCTCAATTATTTGTTAAAGGTGAATTAGTAGGCGGTTGCGATATCATAACAGAGATGCATCAAACTAACGAATTAAAAGAAGTACTAGAAAGTTAGCATTGAGTGGCTACTATATGTATCCTATCCTCATTGCTGAAATTCACAGCAGAATGCAAATAGTTAGTACGCATTAAGTAAGCATATCCTTTTTGTAAATTATAGTGTTTAATAGAAATATCAGTGCCTGAATCAGTTGCTACAGGTTTATCCGTGTAAAACATTAAGAAGTTTTGATCATTGGTTATAACAGGTATGTGTAGGCGTATAACATGCTCTGAACCGTCATGATGCACACTATAACATGTACGTCCTGCTTTGTTCATAATACGCCATCTACAGTAATTAGGTGCTAAACTTTGTATTAATTCGCCTATATAACGGTCTTTAATACTGTTATTAACTACAGTAAAGTCGCTTTCTTTATGCTGTAAATTTGCTATTTTACCAATACTACAATCCCAATCATCGTTGCCTGTAACACTTGTAAGGCTTATTTGTTGGTTAGGCCACAATGGAGTTAAGCCTACAATAAACTCAACATCTTCTAATAATTGTTTTTGATCTATCTGAATTGATAATTTGTTTATATATTCCATGGTACTAACTTAAACCTTTCTTTTGGTAAGCCTAAGTATTTAGTAGTCCATTCGCTTTGCCCAACAAAATCTAAGTGTGCCCATTCGGATTTTTTAGCAATTTTTTCTTTGGCAAAATTATTCCAGTCTGTGTCATATAGTAATTTTTCTATAACTTCTTTCTTTTGTTCTACTTCCTCTAAACTATCACTGTCCCATTCATAATGAAATAATTCCATTGTATTGTACCTACTGTCGTCAACATAATCTAAACTAATATCTATTCCCCATTTAGGATTTAGTTGGGTCATTTTGTGAATAAGATTATTTCCTTCTGCCCAATGTCCTAACTGTTCTAGAGCATATCCGTGATAACCTTTGCGTTCAAACAAATAAGAATGATTGATATGAGGGCCAGTACTTGTATAACTTTCAAACCAAGGTTTAGCAAGTGATCTTCTATACCTTACAAAGTCTGCTTCCCCAAGATTTACCTTAGCATACTCCTGCTCTAAAGGACACAAATCATATCCGCTTTGATCAAATAGTTTTAATGAATCTGCATTAGGACAATGCATTTGTTCGATGGCAACTCCCCAGGTGCCTTGTGAAAAAAATGTGTGTTCTGTCTTCTTAAACATTTATTGTTAATCATCTACAAAACTATCTATTGGCATAGGTGGTGTCATACCTGGCAACGGAGTCTTAGGTAAATTTACATTTTTTTCTAAATATTCAGTTGCTAAAAAATCAACAAGATTATCAATAGATGCTCCGCCACCTTTTTGAAACGCCTTTAAATTTTGTTCACCTTTTGCTGTGGCTACTTTGTAAACTTGTTGTAGTTTAGATCGTGTTTTGGAGTTGAGCCTTGCATTTGTACCGCTAGGTCTAAAATTCGGATCATTCATTTGACTATCCTCATCGATACCTGCTAATTGTTTAATTCTTTCTAATTCGTTCATATTACCATGCTCTGCAACTCCAGTACCTTGCTTTTGTTTTTGGTCCTGGATTATCGCAATTATGTCTTGCTCTAAAACTCTTACGTCTTTTAGGATTAGACTTTTTAATCTTCATTGTTTTCTGTCCGGCTTTTTTAGCACTACTGCCGCCGTGTCCAAAGTTTACTTTTTTAATATTTCCACTTTTTGGATCTTTTACATAGACTTTAAACTTTTTAACATCTCCCCTTGTGGGTTTATTTAATTTAACTTTACGTCCTCTATATTCTGCTTCGTCTATACCTGCTAGTCTTCTTAATTCTTCTAATTGTAAAGCATGTTCAGTTACAATTTCTTCTGCTAAATTATCCCAACCTACTAATATATTTTCATCAACAACATGTAATACAGGTACTACAATACCTTCACCGTCTGATGTTTCAATCATTAATTCGTCGCCTGCCCTTATAAATTCATCCATTTCTTTCATATCCTTTTTATTTTTCTTTTCTGGCCTATCATGTTTGTCTATTCTCTTAGTATCAAACGTATCTTCTATTCTACCTTCTTTCTTGACACAATTATTTACTCTTTTACCAAACATCATTTTGGTTCCTTTCTTTTCATAACCTTTCCAGCAACGTTGACCCTCATTAGTTAAACCTGCTTGTTTCATTCCTTTAGCAACTAAACTGGCTCTTTGTGCCCTACCTAAGTGTGGGTATTCTCTTCTAACATACTCCATAGTATCTCGAGGGTCTTGATCTGATCTTTTTAACTGTTTGGCTGTACTTGCCGCAAAATCTATTACTGCTTCGTCACCTGGATATTCGTCTTTTGCTTTTTGTCTTTCTGCTTTACGTTTATCATGTTTAATGATTTCTACCCAATTTGGACTGTCATTACCATAAGTCATTTCACCTTCGTCACAACCGTAGTTGCCAAAGCCATCACATTCTGTACCTTCTTCATACTCTTCTGTTTCATCATCGTAAACTTCTTCTTCACCATCCATGTAGCCATTTCCACCACAGGCTGGACATGCCCCATCTTTAATATAGTCGTCCATGTAATTGCCTTGTAGTGCATCTTGTAAGTCATCAAATGCTTCACGTCTTTCTTCTTCATCATAGTATTCATCAGGCTTACCAATCATACCGTTGTCTTCTACATCTTCATTTTTGATTAAAGTTAAATTTGATTTTTTATAATTTTTTAAAAAATTATCTACTTCAGCATCTGACATCTTTGGGAAGTAATCCCTAAATACTGATTCTAAATTTCTTGGACCGTGTGTTTTTATAATTTGTTTAATTATAAGTTCTGCATCTTTGTCACTTACTACTTCACTAATGGTAGTACCACTTTCTATAAAGAATGGATTCCTATCAACTTTTACATCAATATGTCTTTCGCTGTCATCTTTTACATTTACTACATCAAAAGTTTTTTTATCAGCAGACACATGTGTTACTACATATACTTCATTATCTAATTTAACTTTTTGTCCTTTGACAGGTACAGGTTTTCTTGGACTTGATTGTCCACCTGGTTTTACAGGATCGTAACTATGTTTGGAAGTTATACCTTCCCCAATTTGTTCTAAGTCCATGTGTTGCATAACATCATATATAACATCGCCACTACTAATAACATCTATTGCTCTGCCACTAGCAAAGTCGCCTATACGTTGTCCGCCCACTTCCATATCTGGGTCTACACAATCTTCTACATCTAGATCTTCAAGTGCTTGGTATATTGCATATTCGAAATCTTCTTTGTTTGCAAATTGGTTTTCTCTTCCACTAAATTCATCTACTAATTTTTCTACACAGCCATTACGAATAATACTTCGCTCTTCGCCTTCGTGTAATTTTACGGATTCTATTAAAGATAGTAGTTTCATACTACTATTTATCAGAGTTTATTCTTCTGCGGGAGTTTTCCAAACAAGTTTAATACCGCGTCTAGTTAGTTCATTGCGGCACTTCTGCTTGATTTTTGGCTTTTGACCTTTGTTTATATAATCAATAAGTTCTTGAGTAGGAGTATTCTTTATATAGTAATGCTCAGTTCTTTTACCTTTGCCTTTTACAAAAAGTGTTTGTGATGGTTTAAATTTAATTGGCATATTATCTCCCTTGTCCTCTATATCTCTTGTGAGATCGTTTTTTAGATTTGTTCATTGTAGACATACCGACTTTAACTCTTCTGCCTCTGCCACCTTGACCAATAGAAGAACACTTGCGAGTTCCTACATGTGTTGTTGCGTATGCTTTTGATTTTGCCATCTGTCTCCTTTGCTGATTTTATTTATGTTCTAATCTGACAGTTTTGCGGCCTTTTTGAGTTTGGCTACTTCTTTTTCTAAATCTACTATTCTTTTTGCTAATAGTGGATATTGTGCTAACCATTTTTCTTCACGTGTTGCTATTTCTATGTCGTATCTTTCAGCGACCCATTCCATGCAGTTGTCAAGTTTTACTTGAAACCACACACCCATCTTTGTGTTTTTAAACCACTGATAAAAACTACTGCCAATTATACTTGACAAAATACTTTTTAATGTTAATATAAATAACCAATACATTTTATTTCTTCTTTTTCTTACTTGTTCTAGTAGTATTGCTTACGTTTTTAGCCTTACCACGTCTATTTTTGTTAGGATCATTTTTACGTTTCTTTCTTACTGCGGCCGCTATTGCCTTTTTACCACCTTTGGCTCTTAAACTTGCGGCTCTGCTTTTGCTTAGACATTTAGGTTTACCTTCACCTTTTTTGCTGTCACCACACTTACCAATTCTTTCACCTTTGGCATTGTAACGGTCCCAGCCTCCGCCTCCGGCTCCACCTTTTTTGCCTTTACCAAACCAGTCACGTAGATTTTCGTCTATATTGTTAATGAATGCTTGAAAGTCTTGCTCAAACTCTAAAGTTTCGTTCATTTGTTTTTTTGCTTTTAGTTTTTTGAGCATATCTTTTAGATCATTAATATCAGCCTCCATATCATATAATCTAAACTTATTAACTTTATCCTCCTGACCTGGAATTAATTCAGGATGAAATTTCATTTCAACTATTCTTGCATCTTTCTTTATAGACTTACCATCTATTAATACTTCAACTTCAAACGGTACATGTTTTTCATACCAATATGCCATTTCATACCCACCATCGTCTAATAGTTTTACTAGCAATCCTCTGTCGTAATCTTTTTCTTCTGCTTTTAGTACTTTCATTTCACCACGTGGTAAATGTAAAGCAATATTCCTATTTCCTGAAGTAGGTTTCTTATTTTCCTCATTGACACTTTCGCCGGCATGTATAGCCGCCATATGCTTCTTATATTTTTTAGTCCCTTTTTTGTGTGGACTCTTGCCTTCTAATGCTTTGTATATCTCGTCAAGTTTCATTTTATTTCTTTTTAGAGTTGCCCCAATTTGCCGCACCTTTTTTTCTGCATTGTACTAATGCACCACTGGCGTAAGCACTTGGCCATACTTTATATCTGCTTTTCACTTTGTGGTAGCAGGCATCTTTTTTTGCTTTCTTTTTCTTTTTGGCTTCTAGTAATTCAGATTCACTAATTATATCGCCACCACAACTTGGACATTGTGTAAAAGGAATTTTTGTTTCAAATTTTATTATAGAATCAGTTACCTTTTTTTTTGACCTGCTGATTCAAATTCCCCTGGATTGTTTGCTTTGTAATTTCCTCTAGTAATAGCACTATCAATTGGATTGTTACTTACTTTTGTATTGTATTTTGGCTTTCTTTGAAATGCTGGTGTATCTAATTCGCTATAATCTGGATTTTTTTGTCTTAATTGTGCTTCTCTGTCGCCCTTGGCTTGAGCATTTTGAAATTCCATTTGATACTTAACTAAGTTTTGGTCAATTGCTTTATAAGTTTTAGTACCGTGATTTTTGACCATATACTGTCTAAATGCTTCATGATCGAAAACAATATTTTGCTGTCTTGCGGCATCTCTTTTACCTTGCATTTTTGCGGCAACACTTTGACGTTGTCGTGGATCTGGATCTGCCTCACCTACAAACTTACCACGTGTTTTGTTTGGAGATTCATGACCTGTGTTTGGTTCTACTCTAAAAGTATTTTTATCACTAGTTTTTGCATATTTTTTACTTGCGTACTTCTCTTTCAAATTGCTTAATATTGAATCTCTTTCCATTTCCTGTTCCCCTAATTTTGATAAATCTATATTTAATGGACCTTTTTTCTTGCCTTTTCTTTTGGGAAAGTTCATTTCCTTAAAGTTTTTGTTAGGCTTATCGGGTTTAATTTTTTTAATTTTTTTGGCTTTTCTTACACGAGGCATTTCTCCGCCGTTGTTATTAAGTCCTTGTAACCCGTTTAACGCCTCATCTATCTTCATACAAGTATTTATCTAAGAAGAAGAAAAATTGGTCAAAAAAAATGCCCCAGTATAGGGGCATTTTTAGATTTCCTATTTTAAAGATTACAACGAGCCTTGATCTGTAACAAGTCCATAATCTGTAGGTTGGATCTCACCTCTGGTTTCAATTTCGATTGATACTCTGGCTGTGCCTGCCGTAGCGGCACCTTGAATAACCTCTGCTACTAATTGAACATCTGATGTGCTAGGCCAAATATAATGAAAATCTGATCTATATTGCCCGGCTACTCTTAAATCTATATCAGAAGCCTTAAATAATAAATCCTTATCATCACTTTGTCCCACAGTAATTGCTGTGGTATCATTGGCGTTTGTCCATGCTGTATCTACTTCGACTATAACTGCTGAGGCTCTAACTGCATTATTGACATGGTATAAATTTGTTGTTCCGCCATCGTATGCAACATTGGCGGTTGCAAATACCAAGCCATTAGCACTTGTACTTGAACCTACACCCTTTGTACCAACGTATTGGTGAGCAACTAAAAATACGTTACTACTAATACCTGATGGTACGTTATTTGGGAAGTGTAAAACACCTGCTGTATAATCAAATACCCATTCTTCATTGGTTGTTAAACTGTTAAGTTTACTTGAATCTGCCTTAGCATTAGCCTCTGTTGTATAAACTTTTGCTAAGTATGTACTTCCAATTGAAGGAGGTATAAAGTCTCTTAGTCTATTAGCACTTCCTGGCACGACATTACCTGTGACATCTGCTACTGCTAGCCATGTTTTAGATCCTGAAACGGTTGGGTCAGCGACCATTCTTATTGGAACTGTAACTGAAGCATTTGCATCAGTAGTATGCCCGTAAAATTTTACGGGAGACGATGCCGTTAGTTTTGGCGCCGTTGCTGGAATACTAGAGGATTGTTGCCAAACGTCTTGTGCAAGAGTTAATACTTCACTCTTGTAAATTTCATTTGGACCTTCTTTGCCGTCAATGTCGGTTTCAGTTACACCAAATATAACCTTCTTCCAGAGAAAATCTAATTTATCGCTATCTGTAATTGGCATTTTTCATTCCTCCTTAACTTACACTGATTGCTGATATAGAATCACTGGCTCCCAGTTTAATTCTTATCAGGACAACATTATTGGTAGCATTAGTTGTGCTTTGTGTACCTAGTGTTATTGCTACTGAACCGGAACTTCCAGTTGCCGCCGCACCATTTCCACATCCTGCACCATTACCTGTGCCACCTGGGTTACCTGAGCCATCATATAATGCAAATGCATTATACCATGCTCCGCCTACTGCGTTTGGTGATATTGCGTTGCTATCACTTACGCCTGGCAATCCTATTAACAGGCCTGAATAATCACCTGTTATGCTAATATTAAATAAACTTACGGCTGACTTTGCCCAATAGAATGTAAAATACTGAGCGGCATCTTTGCCACTATAGTCTATTGCATTTCCATCTGGCCAGTAGCCTGAAGTATAGTCTGTTTGGTCTGAACTTAAAATACCACCAACTACAGCCGCCTCATGAGCGAACCCACTTGCGGTTAAGTCTTGTGTACTTGTCCATGTCAAACTAGCACTTGGTAGGTTACCAGCACCTAAAGGATTATCTCCTGTACCACTGGAACCTAAATAAACTCTATTACCACCTGAAGCACCAGATGGTTTAGATATGTTTTGCTCATCAACGTCACTGCTTCGAGCAGTTCCCGCCTTGAGTAATATTGTGTTGGATATACTCTGCGAGCCCGATCCATTTACGTTTGTACCTGTTGCTGTTAATGATCCCGACGTATGCCTGTTGGTACCATTAATATTCACTGTCATAGCACTCAATGATTGAGCACTAGTTGTTTGTCTGGCTATTGGAGTTGTAACGCCTACATCTGAGTAGGAGTAACTTTGACTACTTATAATACTATCAGAACCTGATATAGTAATCGGATTACCATTCCTAAATGTTTCCCCTGCCAAATTAGTCATAGTCATATTAGATACTGTGACAGAACCTCCTGTTGAGAAGTGTTCTATGCCTGAACTATATGCTGATGAACCTGCAGAATCTCCTGTGATGCTACCTGATGCTACTGTGGGCGAACCTGTAAGGTCATCAACCACAAAGTACACTTCATTAGTGTCATCAGTATCAGATTTTGTCATTTGGATTCTATTCCATCCTGTACTTAAAGCAGATGCTACTCTAATTTGTGCATCACTTTCAGTAAAGAATCCTGGCGTATCTGCTGGTGAGTCAGCATGTCCGCTAACTCTCAAACTCGTATATGTACCGTCTTTATCAGTACCATCAAAGGTTACGGCACCTGCCGCTGAGCCATTAATGACTGCTGTCAACGTTCCTGAGTCTGATCTAAAATTGTCTATTTGACTAGAATTTGGAGTTGTATCAGTTACACGAGTAACACTAGCACCTGCTGATGCTGGTATTGACCCACCTGACGTTCTATCTGGAACAGCCCCGTTGGCAAGAAATGGTGAATTACCAACACTTGAAACTGTTAATGTTTCACTGTTTGGAAAATCACCTGGTGCTGTAGGAACTAATAAACCTAATGTCTCATTCAATGAGTCGATAGCACTTGATATCTTAGTAGTATCTGTTAAGGTTATTGCCCCACCGGCATAACTTCCGTCACCATGTGCCGTAACATCGCCTAATCCTATTTGGAATCCGTCCGCACTAGCGGCCGAACTTGCATCCAATTGTGCTTTTGTTACAAAGTGACTAGAAGCAGTACCATTTGCTCCTGCTATTGTGGCTAATGCTCCAGCGGTAGTCTTGAGAATAACGTTGCCGCTATTGCTCTCAATCGTATTACCTCTTTTGCCTAATTCGATATTGGCGCCTACACCTTTAATTCCATAATTCTTAGTGTCTGCCATATAATTTCTCCACTTATTTTTAACCGGTTATTAATATGTGTGTTTGTATTTGATAAAAGTATTTATCGTAATTTGAATAATTGGTGCTGGTTACCAATTAAATATACACATGCCAATTTTATCTAACTTATCTGAGTCCAGACAGCATACTATTAAAAGATTTTTTGCTGAAAATAATTTAATTGACGTTTACGAATTAGACTTACCATTTGCTTTAAAACAAAGTGAGAACTTTCAAAAAGCAGATATAGAACAGTTATGGCAGTATTGTAATAGTGCAAACATAGACCCAGCCACTGTAGTAATATCTGAAACAAGTCTATCACCTTTAAACAGTCCATTTATACATGTACACTTGCCTGTAAGTTTGATAAACCACAACTATATAAAAGAGGTTGCTGATCAACAGCCAACAAAACACTTTAATTTTCTGGCAGGAAATTATCACTATGACAGGTATTTGTTACTTAATGGTTTATACAGACAAGACTTGCTTAAAAATACGCATTGGTCTGCTTACAGAAATGTTAATACAGAAATACATCGTCAACATCATTACACAAATGACTTTTTGGATTTTTGTGAAAGTGAAATCCCCAGAACAATGAAACATTTGCAAGTACACAATGATTATCCTGAGAATGTGCTAGATTCAAATTTATATGTCGATGGTTCCTTTATAAAAGACAGTAATAATGTAGACCAAGAAATTTTTATTGATAGTGCAATTACTATTACAGTAGATACTTTTGCAAGTACTATACCTAGTGTGTATAAAAGCAAATGGTCTGATGTTGATGAAAAAATAGGCAACACTATGTATTATACTGCAAAGATTATAAAACCTATAAAACACAAAAGGCCGTTTATTTCTCTAATTGGTAAAGGCAAACATGCTGATAAGTATCTAAAAGAGATGGGGTTCAAAACATTTGATAGTTTATGGTCAGAGTCCTATTTTGAAGCAGATACACCTAAAAAAAGAGTTGACCAGGTTGTTGAATTGTGTTATAATTTATCTAAAGAAAATGTAGGCGACATATACAGAAGAACAAGAGATATATGTAATGAAAATTATGACACACTTACTAAAACAGATTGGTTAAAATGGTACCTGAATCAGATAAAGAAAAATTTAGTTACAAAGCCGGCGATTACATAGAAACAGACATCGCCTGGAACCCACCTGATGTTAAAACTTTTTGTGAATATGCTAAAGAACATCTAGTAGATGCATTTCCAAGACATGATATTTTTATGCATGGTGCATTCCCCACATTTACCTACATGGGATATAGATATTGCTATCATAGGCGAGCCCACAGACCAAGCAGGTAAAACTATTATAGACTTGACAAACACGAGCCTTAACCAGTATAATATGCTAGTGGATATAACATTATATGAAACACCTGCATTATTCAATGGTGTAACTAGATACAATATGACAGGCGATACTAGTCACCTAGGTAGAGTAGATATGTATAAGCCATTTTATGAAGTATATAAAAACGGAGAGGCTTTGCATTATCCAGAACGTAAAGTTGAAAAAATATCCGAACATTTATATAAACATTTTACTTCATTAGAAGATGTACAACCAAAGTTTAAAAATGAAAGAACACACATTTATGAAGCAAAACATATTTCAACATTTCTAAAAATATATGATGTTTGATGACAGTATAAAAAGAATTGGTTTTTGTTGTAAATACTTAGATCCCGATCAAACACAAAAGCCAAAAATATTAAAAGAAAAACAACAAAACTTTACTGAAAGAGGCACCACTGTGGCTTGGTGTAAAAGACAAGACAAACAAGTAGCAGAAGACAAACTGTTAGAAATTGTAACACACAATATGAAAAGTGCCTACAATCTTGTTGAATATGTAGGTAGTTTACCAGAAAATATGAGGATGGTAAGACTTGGAAGTAATCAAATACCTATGGCTACTGAGCCAAACTATCGCTACCTTTGGGACGATCCTGATAATATCAGAATGCTGGAGAAAGGATTCTCCAAGATTGGCCAATTGGCTCGTGATCTTGATGTGCGTATTAGTTTCCATCCTGGCCAGTTTTGCGTACTGGCTAGTGATAAACCAGATGTTGTAGAAAGAAGTATAGACGAATTTGAATACCATGCCAACATGGCACGTTGGATGGGTTACGGCAAAGAATTTATGGACATGAAACTCAATGTTCATATATCGGGCAGAAAGGGATATCAAGGTATTATAGATGTATTACCAATGCTGTCTCCTGAAGCAAGGAACACCATTGCTATAGAAAATGATGAAATGTGTTGGGGACTTGATGAAAGTCTTAAACTGAAAGATCATGTAGCATTGGTATTAGACATTCACCACCATTGGATAAGAGATGAAGAATATATACAAGCAGACGACGACCGCGTTAAAATGGTCATTGATAGTTGGAGGGGTGTTAGGCCTACTCTCCATTATAGTTATAGCAGGGATGAATGGTT
>TARA_B100000963_G_scaffold291456_1_pt1 | contig 14141 bp, 22 predicted proteins | sample TARA_B100000963 | Tara Oceans TARA_B100000963 (sample SAMEA2622097) | marine metagenome | biome: marine biome (ENVO:00000447); feature: surface water layer (ENVO:00002042); material: "saline water (ENVO:00002010), including plankton (ENVO:xxxxxxxx)" | depth 5 m | reverse complement strand
AAACTCTGCCCAAAGGTCTTTCTTTGAAATTACTTCTGTGGTCATGCGCCCTCTTTTTCTAAACTTTTAGCGTGTTGTTGCCAATAAATAATGAATGTTTCTAACCTTTCAATATCTTTTGCCAACATGGAATCATATTGATAATCTATTTTGCAATTAATTGCCTCTCTTATATTTTGAAAAGAATGATCTATTTCTTTTAAATCTTCTTGTAAAAAATTAACTAATCTACTCATGCTTGCTCCGTCATTGAATTTTCTTCGTTCTCTATATCTTTAAGCCATTCATCAAAAGGCTCTCTTACCCACTCAGGCATATCATTCATAAGAACAACTAACTTTGGTTTATCATTCCATTCAACTGCTATCTGACTAGCTACTATATATTTCTTCATTGTATTGTCCCCCAATCTTCCTTGTGCCTGTCTGGGCAAGACTCTGTAAAGTCTTGAAAGCTCCTTTTAATTCTTGCGGTGTTCTCAAACATATCCGCAAACGCTTGAGTCACGATTGCTTGGTCTCCGTCCACGCTTGTGTCTACATAAGTTATTAACAAAGTTAATAAAATTGTGTGTACTTCCATAACCACATTGGCTATGTTTCCTTCTTCGTTTAGTTCATCATCTCTTGCTCTGAGATAGTCAAAAACTATTTTTGCAAACTTGTCTGCCTCTTCTCTATTCATTATTTTCTCCTGTTACCATGCAACATCTGTTAATTCTATAAAATTAGATTCTTCATTAAGTTTTATTTGATCAGAATTTATACGGTGAATCACAGTAAATTTAGCTCCATTCATTAAAGCCTCTTCAACATAACTGTACCAACCCGTAGAATCGCCATCTATTACAGAAGGACAACCCGTAACCCGCATAACTTCTTTTTTTGTAATAGAAATATGCGCATCTGTTTTTACTGTTACAGTTTTTTGTAAAACTCCTTCAACAAAAAATTTCATTGGGCTTGCTCCTCTCGTTTTTTATCTAGGTCGTCTAACAGATCTAATGTCTCAACCACCTCATTTAATAATTCTTTGTGTTGAGCATATTGTTTTAAAAACAATACTGCTTTTGCCTCATTTATTCTCATGGGCTTGCTCCTCTTGTGCCTTGTGCTCTGCCTCTTGTAAGACTTCTTGAAGGTTGTTTAAACACTCTTGAAGTTCCCACAATGCAATGCTTATTTTATCGTTATTTAATACTGTTTCAGGTTCGAGAGAGGCGCGCCCACTCATAATATTCGCTCCTCTCTCTTCGCCCATTACCCTACAACCTCTAAATCTTCGGGCAGTTTTTCTAATTCGCCAACTAATAACTCGCCAACTAAAGGATAAAAATTAGAATGAAAATACACTCTTTCCGATAGGTAGCAGTCTTGCACTTTCGTGCTTTTTGAGTATGAGACCCACCATTCGCCGTCTTTCCATAAATATATGTATTCAGCAAACAAAGCGTCTTCTTGATACAGCATTTGGCGTACTGTGCCATATTCTTCTGGCGGGTCTTGGTGAACCCTGCCAGCGTTTATCTCTTCGATTGTTTCTTGCAAAGAAGAGGCGTAACCGTTATTAACTAATGCCTCCGCCTTTTCTTCGCTGTTATAGTAATCAAAAAGCATTTTTCCGTTATATTCTAAGTAGCCATCATAATGGCAGTACATAGACTTAACTTTTCCATCTTTTTCAATGGCTATTGTGCTCCTCGTTCCCATTGTTTAAACACCTCTAAAGTTTAAGCTTTTGAAAACGGCGTCCGTTAACTCTGCTAGATTATCCGCGCCCAAAACTGCTAGAAAAATCTCTTCTCTTAACATTGTCTCGGTGTGGTAATAAGTATCTAAATAGAAGGGTAACTCTACTGCGCGGTTGTTTTTCCACGTGCAAGTATCAATCAATTCAGGATTAATATTTTTGTGAAGAGCTTTCTCAATACTTTGAGAAACTTTTCCGCGCTCCTGTTCTAGTTTAGATAACTCAGCTTTAATCTTTTTCCATTTTTCAAAAAGCGGTTTAATTTCCTTTGACTTATAAAGATTGGTTTCCATCTTAGGCAAATCTTGCTTAATCTTTCTTTCCAATTTTTTAGCCAAAGCCCTAGTTTCGTTCTGGTTTAATTTCATAATTACCTCACTTTTTTATTAATTAAACTGTAACTCATTTTAAAAGATATATCCTTTAAAGTCAAACAGAAAAACAACTCGTTTAAACGCTTTTGGTATAAACTGAATAACATGGCAAAGCCAGAAACTAAATTCTGGAAACAAATTAAAGCTAATTTGATTTCCTTTCGTTGGGTACGCCTTGAAAGTTGGGCATCTCAAGGAGTTCCCGATCTTCTCGGCGCTACGCCCGACGGTGTCTTTTTTACTGTCGAATTGAAAGCAACAAAAAGCAACCGAATTAGTATCTCGCCTCATCAAATATCTTTCCATGAAGAGCATAAAAACTGTCCTTCTTTTTTCTTGGTCAAGACCCTCACGGATAGCGACCCCAAAAAATTCAGCATCTTGCTCTTTGGCGGTGGTCATTCGTCCTTGTTCCTTGAACATTCGATCAAAGACCTTGAGCCCTTGGCGACTTTTCAATCGCCAATTGATTGGGTTGAGCTTGCGTCTGTCCTGTCGAAGAACATACACATACACTGCGCCCAATCGGCCGGAAAATAACCACCACGTTTAAACGCTGCCCGGACAAGGCCCGGGCAGGTTGTGAGGAACCATAAAAATTATTTTTCATAACTGTTGACATTATAGGATATATAGTCCAATATACAAGAATAATCTTTTACGTTTAAACAAATGGAGGACATATGAAAGATATTGAAAAAATGAGCCCGGACGAATGGACAAAGAAAGCCGTAGACTTTTTTAAAGAAGACTACAAGCGCGCTGGCTACGATGTCCCAGAGTTTTACATCTCATGGGGATTCACATCGGCCGGCTCTAGAAACACCCGGGTTGCGGGGCAAGCTTACAGCCCGGAGTGCTCCGAGGATAAAAAGGCGCACATCTTCTTAAATCCTAGTTATGGTAAAGGGGATGAGGAATCTTTGCTCAATACTATCTTACATGAGATAGTCCACGTGGCCGTGGGCAATGAACATGGCCACAAAGGACCTTTCATTAAAGTATGTAAAGAGTTAGGAATGAAGAGCCCATGGACCGCTACTCGTTGGACCGATGACGGATTGGAAAAGGCAAAGCGAGTCATAGCGTCCGTTGGCGATTTTCCTAGGGCAAGATTCATCAAGCCAAAGACTAAGAAACAATCCACCAGAATGTTGAAGGCCCAATGCCCAGAGACATACGGCGAGTGCGGGTATACGGTGCGCTTGTCTAAGAAGTGGGCGGATGAGGGATTGCCCGATTGCCCGCTTTGTAACGTGTCGCTAATCGTCGAGGATTGACGCGCGCCGGGACCTTGCTGCTGTTATCTTGATAACGCTTGCGGCTCGGATCCCGGGCTTGCGCCCATACCATCAAAAACAAATAAACAATCCAACCCAAAATCTAAAACCACTAAATCAAAGGCGGTTATTAATATATATATATATATATTAATAACCATGTCCAGATTAATTTTAAAAATTTAAAAGATATTTGTTGACATTTAAAAGATGTTCAGGCAAAGTAACAAAATAATTAATCAAACACATGGAGAAAAATATGTCACACGATTACAAAAAAGAAATTGAAGAGACTAAGGAGCTAATCGAAAAGCTGGAAGAAACCAAAGAAAATGTTTCAGACGCAATCGAAAGCATCAGACATCTTTTCAAAAATAAAACTCAGTTCTCGCCAAAATCATTTTTAGATTACGATCGACAAAAAGAATGGAGAGAAGACTATGAGATACTCGACGCCTATGAGCAAGTATCAAAATCTTTTGATGATGTTTTAACAAGGCATTATGAATTGCATTGCGTTATTACAGACAGGATAAGTGAAGAAGAAAGTAGCCTAGACCAATTGTCTGAATGGTATCGCAACGAGATGGAAGAGAAACTCAGAAACCTAAGCACAGGGGAGGTTCTATAATGTCAAAGATAGCAAGCGAATTGATGATCGAGTACGAGCAAAGACGAGGAGAGATCGACAACTTCTTAAATGAGAATATCAAATGTTGTGAATGTTTCTCGGAGCTCTCCGAAGTATTCAGCAAAAGATTTGGTGAGCAACTTTTATGGATTGCTGAGGAAGACCTCAAAGAAGACTGGCACGAATGGACCAATCATATTTCAACTAAACACGGAGGATACTAAAATGATTAGAGCATTTTTATACGGAATGATGTTTATGCTAGGTATAGCAATGATAATAGATCAAGTACAAAACAATCAATTATGGTTGGGCAGTGTGATCAATATGTTTATCGGTGCAATACTAACAGCGTCAATCTTTCTAGGTTGGCAATCTATTCACGATAGCGTCGCGGAAGATTTTTCAGATAAGTAAAAGTCTCCATGGGTGGCGCGCGTTTAAACGCGCGCCATTTTCTTTTTTACATATATTAAAACCCCCTATCCCCCCCAAACCCACGCGCGCGCATACATATACATAGAAAAAGAAATAGACACAAAAAAAGATATCAGATAAGTTAGCACCCTGACCCCCCTAAATTATATAAATGGGTAGGAGTCCCAGAGCCAGAAAAAAATTTTGTAATGCAAAAACTTTCTAAAGAAGAGTTCGCAGAAATAAAAGAACGCTACCCTGACATAGCACAGGAGCTTATAGAACTAAGCGATGCTATCTCAGCCAGAACTCTACAAAACAAAGGACAAGAAAACTTTATTGAATACGTCAAGCACATGTGGCCAGACGTCATTATCGGCGCGCACCACCAACGCTTTGCTGAAAAACTAGAAGGCGTAGCCAAAGGTGAGATCAAAAGGTTGATCGTCAACATGCCGCCTAGACATACAAAGTCTGAATTTGCTTCTGTCTTCTTTCCAAGTTGGCTGCTTGGTTTAAATCCAAAACTCAAGCTCATGCAGATTACACATACCGCAGAGCTAGCGTTTCGATTCGGTAGAAAAGTTCGTGATCTTATCGACTCGCCAGAGTACAAAGACATTTTCCCTGAAGTTTCTTTGAAAGCAGACAACAAATCAGCGGGTAGATGGGAAACCAACAAAGGCGGTGAGGCCTTCTACGCTGGAATAGGTGGAGCAGTCACTGGTCGGGGGGCGGATTTACTTGTGTTGGACGACATTCACTCTGAACAAGACGCCATGTCACCGCGAGCCCTCGACAATGCGTGGGAATATTACAGTTCAGGACCGCGCCAACGTCTCCAGCCGGGTGGATCTATCGTTGTCGTGATGACTCGCTGGTCGACCAAGGACTTAACGGGCAGATTATTAGCAAAACAAGCCGAAGAAAAGGCAGATCAGTGGGAAGTTGTCGAGTTCCCGGCTATTTTTCCGGATTCAGGCAACATTTTATGGCCAGAATTTTGGAATATGGACGAATTAGAGGGTATCAAAGCGTCCTTGCCAGTCTCTAAGTGGTCGGCACAGTGGTTACAGAACCCAACTTCGGAAGAAGGCGCGATTTTGAAGCGCGAATGGTGGCAAACATGGGAACACGAGGACATTCCGAACATGCAATACGTGATTCAGTCCTACGATACCGCATTTTCGAAGAGCGAAACGGCAGATTACTCGGCGATTACAACGTGGTGCGTGTTTTACCCAAGCGAGGACAGTGGTCCTGCGTTATTGCTCCTTGATGTCAAGAAAGGTCGGTGGGATTTCCCAGAACTCAAGCGCGTTGCCCTAGAAGAATACCAATATTGGGAACCCGACACGGTCATTATCGAGGCAAAAGCCTCCGGTATGCCCTTGACCCATGAACTAAGACAGATGGGGATACCGGTTGTGAACTTCACGCCGGGCAAAGGACAAGACAAGATAGCAAGAGTCAATGCCGTATCGCCCATGCTCGAATCGGGCATGGTCTACGTACCAGAGACGCGTTGGGCAGAAGAATTAGTCGAAGAATGTGCAGCGTTTCCCTATGGCGACCACGACGATTTGGTGGATTCAACCACGCAAGCACTAATGCGTTATCGACAAGGCGGGTTTATAGGTTTAGAATCGGACGAAGATTTAAACGATAATGAACCAAGACAACTGAAAGTTTATTATTAGGAGAGAAAAGGCATGGCGGAAAAGCCAACTAACATAGAAAGAGCCAGCGACTTAATCGATTTAGATATACAGTCGGGGGAGACAGTTGAGATCGAAGACCCCACTCCAGATGACGCAGATGTAGCCGTCGAATTTAACGCCGACGGTTCTGCCGAGCTTAACTACTTTCCCGACGAAGCTGAAGAGCAAGTTCCGTTCGATGCCAACCTAGCAGAGTTCATGGACGATGGACAATTGTCTGGTTTAGCTATGGAACTCATGGGCGACTTCGAAGAAGACCGAGCGAGTCGTCAAGAGTGGGAAGACACTTACGTCAAAGGTTTAGACCTCCTTGGGTTTCAATACGAAGATAGAGACAGACCTTTTCCGGGCGCATCAGGGGTAACTCACCCGATGCTCGCCGAAGCGGTAACTCAGTTCCAAGCACAAGCATTTAAAGAATTACTCCCCAGCAAAGGACCGGTCAAAGCACAGGTCATGGGCGCAGCGACCCCGGACGTAGAACTGCAAGCCAGTCGGGTTCAAGACTTTATGAACTATCAGATCACGACTGAGATGGAAGAGTACACGCCAGAGATGGATCAGTTACTGTTCTATCTACCGCTCGCCGGATCAGCGTTCAAGAAAGTTTATTACGACACCATGAAACAAAGACCGTGCAGTAACTTCGTGCCGGTCGACGACTTAGTGGTTCCGTATTCAGTTAGCGATTTGAATACGTGTGAAAGAATTACGCACATCGTAAAGATGTCGCACAACGAAGTTAGAGCACAGCAGATCAGCGGCGCGTACTTAGACGTCGAAATCAAACCTTCGTACGTCAGCGCGTACGACGATACCCAAGATAAAGAAGACGAACTAGAAGGTATCGACGGTACATCGGACATGATGTACGAATTGTTAGAGTTTCATGTATTGATGGACTTGCCGGGATTCGAAGACCCAGACGGCATGCACCTACCGTACATCATTACGGTAGATAGCACTTCATCGAAAGTATTGTCGATTCGTAGGAACTATCGTGCAGACGATCCTATGAAACAGAAGATTCAATACTTCGTACATTACAAGTTCTTGCCGGGCCTAGGTTTTTACGGGTTTGGTCTTATCCACATGATCGGCGGACTATCGAGGACTGCCACGGCTGCGCTTAGACAATTAGTTGACGCTGGAACACTCTCCAATTTACCGGCGGGTTTTAAGGCACGTGGTTTAAGGATCCGCGACGATGAGACCCCTCTAGAGCCCGGCGAGTTCAGAGATGTCGACGCTCCGGGCGGCGCACTTAGAGATTCACTGATACCGCTACCGTACAAAGAACCATCAGGCACTTTGTTTCAGTTACTAGGCTTTTGTGTCGAGGCTGGTCAAAGGTTTGCCTCGGTGACTAATCTAAGTATCGGCGAAGGTAATCAAGAGCTACCGGTCGGCACGACCATGGCACTCTTAGAACAAGGCACAAGAATTATGTCGGCAGTGCACAAACGTTTGCACTACGCACAAAAAACAGAATTTAAAATACTCGCAAGACTGTTCGCGGAAACCCTGCCACCGGAGTATCCGTACATGGTCGTCGGCGGTGATCAAAGCATTAAGCAAACCGACTTCGACGACCGTGTGGACGTGATACCCGTTAGCGATCCTAACTTCTTTTCTATGTCTCAGCGTATCTCGCTCGCGCAACAAGAACTTCAGTTAGTACAAAGCAACCCGCAGATACACAACATCAAAGAAGCGTACCGCAGAATGTATCAAGCGCTCGGCACAGAAAACATCGAAGCGCTCTTTCAACCCGACCCGCCACCGCCTATGCCTATGGACCCGGCTTCGGAGAACAGCGCGATGCTTATGGGTATGCCAGCAACAGCGTTTCCTGAACAAGATCACGGCACGCACATAGAGATTCACTTAGCGTTCTTAGAAAACAAATACGTGCAAGCCAATCCAATGGCGGTCAACGCTATCGTAAGTCATGTGTTGCAACACGTATCGCTCATGGCCCAAGGACAAGCAGAACAAGAACTGCAAATACAGATGCAACAAAATCCAGAACTAGCGATGCAGCTGCAACAACAAGAGATGATGAACCAGCAGGCGATGGCCCAAGGACAACCGCCTATGCCAAATGCGATGTTAGAAAACATCAAAGCCGGTATAGAGTTACAGTTGATGCAAGAACTTATGCCTAGACTAGACGAGATACTTAAAGTAGACTCCGATCCTATAACAGCATTAAAAGCACAAGAACTACAAATAAGAGCACAAGAGAACCAAGACGACAAAGAAATAGCAGAAAAACGTATAGAAATTGACGAAGAAAAGATAAAATCGCAAGAAGACATCGCTGCCATGAAGATACAAGCTGATCGGGAGCGCAATAGCGGAGGCTAAAATAGACGAACTTAATTTCGCGCAAATGGTTCAGCGCGCCATCTCTTCAAAAGAAGAGCAGATAAAAGAGATAATGCTGTCAGGTTCAATCGAATCACACGAACAGTACCAAAATCTTGTCGGTCAAGTGCAAGCTTTAAATTTCGTACGCGAAGAAGTTAGAAACCTTTTAAAGAAAATGGAGACGTTCGATGACGAAGACGACACTTGAAGAAAAGTGGGCAGAGAAGAAGCAAGGCAAACTGCCACTTGAAGAAATATACGAAAGCGGAAAGAAAGAAACAGATCCGCAAACATTAAATCCAGAAAAGATAACAGACAGTGTCTTGGACCAACTACCCGCGCCAACAGGTTGGCGTATCATGGTGTTGCCGTACCAAGGTAAAAAAGTTAGCGACGGTGGGATTCACCTAGTTAGCAAAGCACTCGAAAGACAACAAGCCGCTACGGTGTTGGGCCTTGTACTAAAAACAGGCTCGCTCGCGTACGACGGCGAGAGATTCTCTAAAACAGGTCCATGGTGTAAGGAAGGAGACTGGGTGCTCTACGCGAGATACGCAGGCTCTAGAATCGACATCGATGGTGGAGAAATCAAGATACTAAACGATGATGAAATCATTGCAACGGTATCTGATCCTGAATCAATCATTCACAACTTTTAAACATGGAGAGGACCATGCCAGACGATAAATTTTCAAACCTAAGTCAAGCAGACGAAATGGTACCTATGGATACAGAAGGCGACGGAGTAGAAATAGCATTACCAGAAGAAACTGCTGACGAACCAGCTGCCGTAGTTGAGGAAGTGCAAGAAGAAGCTGCACAACCTGAAGTATCAGCTGCCGAACAAGAACAAGAAGAATATAGCAAAGGCGTACAAAAACGAATCGACAAACTAACAGCGAAATTAAGAGAAGCAGAACGTAGAGAGCAGGCGGCAACAGAGTTTGCTAACAACGTAAAGCTAGAAAACGATAATTTAAAAACAAGAACACAAGAACTAGATACCGATTTCATTAAAGCAGAAGCGGACAGAATTACCGCAGAAACAGAAAAAGCAAAAGCCGATTTAAGAAAAGCTAACGAAGAATCTGATATAGATAAACAAACCGAAGCGCAGCAAAAGCTGGCTACACTAGCAGCCGACGCACAACGCGTAGAAGGTTTAAACAAGGAAAGGGAAGCTGCAAAACCCGTTGAGGCAGAGCAAGCCCCTACAACTGAAACCCCCACATACGAGCAACCTCAGTATCCAGACCCTGATCCAAAGGCGGAATCGTGGGCAGAAGATAACCAATGGTTCGGGCAAGACAGAGCTATGACCATGACTTCTTTTGCGATTCACGAAGATCTAGTTAAAGAAGGATTTGATCCGAGTAGTGATGAGTATTATACTGAAGTGGACAAAAGGATTAGAGATGAGTTTCCTCACAAGTTTGACGAAGACTCATCCACTAAAAACCGACCCGTTCAAGCGGTTGCATCTGCTAAACGCAGTGCAAAAACTGGACGCAGCAAATCTGTGAAACTCACACCTTCACAGGTATCAATAGCTAAGAAATTGGGTGTGCCACTTGAAGAATACGCGAAGTATGTTAAATAACGTGGAGATAACATAATGGCAGATAAAAAACAAAACGACGAAACTCGTGAACCACGCGAGGCTCAGTCTAGAGAAAAAACTTCTCAAAGAAGACCTTGGGCCCCTCCTTCCGCTTTGGATGCACCAGAGCCACCCGCAGGCTACGTACACAGATGGGTACGAACCGAAGTCAGAGGATACGACGACACTAAGAACGCAAGCGCCAGACTCAGAGAAGGCTGGGAGCCCGTTCGTGCTGACGAATATCCTGACTTTGAATATCCATCCATCGGTGACGGTAAGTATGCAGGTGTAATTGGTGTTGGCGGTCTATTGCTTTGCAGAATCCCAAGGGAAACTGTAGATGAAAGAAGTCAATACTTTCAAGCAAAAACTAGAGATCAAATGCTATCAGTAGATAACGATTTGATGAAGGAAGAAAATCCAGCCATGCCTATTAATAAAAATAGACAAAGTCGCGTAACATTTGGCGGAAACAGAGGAGAGTAATCGAATTTGTTTCTTAATTTTAATTTGTAAAAAGGAAAAGTTTAATGGCTAATGTAGATGCAGCTTTTGGTTTAAGACCTTACAAAGGGCTTAACCCAGCAAGTGCTGTCCCATCCGCTAATAAATACTTAATTAATCCATCAGGTTATGGCACTACTATCTTCCAAGGTGACCTCGTTAAATTTAACGGTGGTTACATTGAGCAAGCTGGTGTAAGTGACGCTAACATTGTTGGTGTATTTAACGGCGTGTTTTTTCAATCTTCAGACGGACCTGTATACAAAAACCACTATGTAGCAAGCACTACTGCTAGCTCAGGTGACATTGAAGTATACATTTACGACGACCCTAACACTTTGTTCTTGATCCAAGGTGATTCGGCAACGAACACTGCTCAAGCAAACGTAGGGAAGAACGCTGATACTGTTGGAACAAGCGGAAGCACTACAACTGGAATCTCCTCCAGAGAACTTGACGTTTCGACTATAGCAACTACTCAGGGCTTACAGCTCAAAATAGTTGGTGTAGACCAAGGACCAAAAAATGATGAACTCGGTACAACGCACACTAATTTGATTGTTCAAATTAATGAGCACGCGTACAGAGGTCCCGTAGCAGGTACATAAGATGGCAATATCTAGAGCACAATTAGTAAAAGAACTAGAGCCCGGATTAAATGCCCTTTTTGGATTAGAGTACGACAGATACGAAGATGAACATGCCGAAATTTTCGACACAGAAACTTCAGATCGTGCCTTTGAAGAAGAGGTAATGCTATCCGGATTTGATGCAGCACCTGTTAAGTCTGAGGGAGCAGGAGTGGCTTTTGACACAGCGCAAGAATCATTCACAGCTCGTTACACTCACGAGACAGTTGCCTTAGCTTTCAGTATCACTGAAGAAGCGATTGAAGATAACTTGTACGACAGATTGTCTGCAAGATACACAAGAGCTTTGGCTAGAAGTATGTCAAACACCAAGCAAATTAAAGCAGCCTCAGTTTTAAATAATGCCTTCAACAGCAGTTTCGCTGGTGGTGATGGTAAAGAGCTTTGTGCTACAGATCACCCCACTATTAGTGGTGGTAATCTTAGTAACGAACTCTCTACTTCAGCTGACCTAAACGAAACTTCTCTTGAGCAAGCATTAATTGATATTGCGGCGTTCGTAGACGAACGTGGACTAAAAGTAGCAGTACAAGGAATGAAATTAATTATTCCAAAAGAGCTACAGTTCACAGCTGACAGATTGCTTGAATCAACCTTGAGAACAGCTACTTCTGATAACGATGTAAACGCTATCAGAAACATGGGTATGCTGCCTGAAGGTTACGTAGTTAACCACTATTTGACAGACACTGATGCTTTCTTTATTAAGACTGATGCACCAAACGGATTTAAAATGTTCGCTAGGTCACCAATCAGAACTTCAATGGAAGCAGACTTCGATACTGGTAACGTTAGGTACAAGGCTAGAGAAAGATACTCTTTTGGATTCTCGGATCCAAGATGTGTATTCGGTTCTCCCGGAGCATAACAGTTCAATTCTAAAGGAACCTTTGCCGGGGGTTTCTCACTCAACCCGGCAACTTTTTTCTTGTATTCCCTTAATTTCATATATAATCTTAGTAATCAACTAGGGATAAAATTAATTGTTTATCGACTGCCCTAGCAGACTTGCCAAGACGATAAACGTAATTAAGGAGACTTAATATGGCGAAATCAACATTTTCAGGACCAGTCAGATCACTAGCAGGTTTTATAACTGCTGGTAATGCGACAGTGGTCAGTTTAACAGCAGACACAACTTTAACTGTGGCTGCACACGCGGGGAAAATTTTAACTACTAACGATGCTGACGGTAAATTTACTTTACCTAGTATTGTTGCTACTGCTCCGGGCAGAGACGACGATGCTAATCAATTAAATAATTTAGGAGCTAGTTTCTTCTTCGTAGTAGAAACAGCAGCTACTGACATGGATATCTTAACCGATGGTACAGATAAGTTTGTCGGTGGTGTTTACGTGGGTAAAGACGATGCTTCAGGTAAAGTATTTATTTCAGGTGCATCTAATGACGTTATTACCATGAACGGTTCTACCAAGGGTGGACTCGCAGGTAGTATCGTTAAGGTAACTGCTATCGCTTCTGCTAAATATGCAGTAGAAGGAATCATCTTAGGTTCAGGCACTATAGTTACTCCATTTGCTGACGCGTAATAGGAGATAAATTATGGCTGATACAGTAACAAGTCAAACTATTCAAGATGGCGGCAGAACTGCCATCTTGAAGTTTACAAACGAGTCTGACGGAACAGGAGAGTCTTCTGTTAAAAAAGTAGATGTTTCAGCACTAGCAACAGACAGTGACGGTAATTCGTGCACAGCTGTTACTATCTCAAGAATCTACTGGGCGTGCAGAGGTATGGGCGTTGACATCGAGTTCGATGCGTCAACTAACGTATTAGCAATCCCTTTACCAGCGGACAGCACAGGTGACGAATACTACGATTTATTTACGGGTATTCCTAACAATGCTGGATCAGGTAAAACAGGAGATCTAGACTTTACAACGGTGGGACACTCAAGCGGCGACGCTTATTCAATCATTTTAGTTTTGACAAAACATTTCTAAAGAGAGAATATTTGTGATCGTTTGAGTAACCGGGTAACTGTTCTTGCCCGGTTACACCACAATAGGAAATAACATGGCTACTTCAGGATCAACAGGATTTGACTTAACAATAGACGAGCTCGTAGAAGAAGCATACGAACGTTGCGGCCTAGAGCTTAGAACAGGGTATGATTTAGATACGGCTAGAAGATCTTTAAACATTATGATGGCCGATTGGGCTAATCGTGGTTTAAATCAATGGACCGTAGCACAACGTAGTTTTACCGTTACTCAAGGCACGATAAGCTACAGTTTAGATACAGACGTAATCGACATAACAGAAGCTGTCGTAACAAGAGGCAGTACAGATATACAACTAGAAAGAATCAGTAGATCGGATTATTTGTTCACGCCAGAGAAAACTCTACAGGCTAGACCTAATCAGTTTTTCTTAGACAGACAAACCACTCCAGAGATTAAACTATTTCCTGCTCCAGAAAATTCTACTGACATAATTAAATACAACGCACTAACCAGAATACAAGACGTCGGTGATTATACAAATAACATGGAGATAGTATTCAGGTTCATACCGTGCATGGTATCCGGGCTGGCTTACTACATAGCTATGAAAAGAGCGCCAGAGAAGATACAGATAATGAAACAAATTTACGACGAGGAGTTTGATAGGGCAGCGTTTGAGGACATAGATAGTGTTAGTTCAAGATTCTTGCCTAACAGAACTATTATTTAATGCCTAGAAAAAAGAAGGACCCAAGAGTCGGCACAGGTAAAAAACCAAAAGGCTCAGGCAGAAGACTTTACACAGACGAAAATCCCAAAGACACAGTTAGGATTAAGTTTGCTACTCCAGCAGACGCACGTGCCACCGTG
>TARA_B100000963_G_scaffold293822_1_pt1 | contig 14144 bp, 13 predicted proteins | sample TARA_B100000963 | Tara Oceans TARA_B100000963 (sample SAMEA2622097) | marine metagenome | biome: marine biome (ENVO:00000447); feature: surface water layer (ENVO:00002042); material: "saline water (ENVO:00002010), including plankton (ENVO:xxxxxxxx)" | depth 5 m | reverse complement strand
AAATCATTTTTTAATAAATCATATCTATTATTTTGTTCTAGAGGATGCGGCCTGAATAATATTTTATAATTATTGTTTTTACAAAATTTGATTAACTTTGTTAGAAGAAAAATATAATCTATTTCATATTTCAGGTAATCTCTTACAAATTCATCTTCGTATCTTCTATTAATAATATGTATTAAAGAGTTTGTGTGTGGGTTAGCCAAATATTTGTTTGTACTTGTCAAACCAATTATTTTTTTTTGGTTACTTTTTCTTTGTAATTTTTTTTTCAAGTTAAAATACTTATAATGTCCAACAAATTTGTAATTTTCAAAATTATTTTTTTTCAAAAATTCACATTCAATTTTTGTATGACAAAAAATTGAATCTATATTTTTTAACTTACTTATGGGATATTTTAATTTTAAGTAATTTTCGCTCTCCTCAAAACACTCGGTATGGTAAACATATATTTTTGGAACATCTAAATGTTTAGCAATATTAACAATTTTTAACCCTGTTTCCCACAAATTTGGGATAATTAAAGCTGAGAGAGAATAGCTTTTAATTCCTAATTCAAAATTAAGTTTGTTAAAAAAAACTAGCTTAACCTTTTTTTTTTTTAATTTTTTCTTTAGTGAATAAAGTCTTGGCAATTCTCTGTATTTACTATCTATTATCCATCCAATATTAATCATTTATTTTAAACAGTTTTTTATCTTTAATTTCGTAACTAATATTATCTAATTTTACCAGGTCTTTATCATGTGTTGCTATAATTATCTTTTTTTCTTTACTAATTTCTAAAATATTTTTAATCAATTTTTCTTTACCTTTTGCATCAAGATTGTTGCTAGGCTCATCAAGTATTAAAATCTTAGAATTTTTATACAAAGCTCTCGCAAGACCAATTCTTTGTTTTTGACCACCTGATAAATTTTTACCTGCATCTGAGATATGATGATTTATCTTATCTGAAAAACCTTCTATAAATATTTCAAGATCTGCGAGCTTGATTACTCTGAGTAATAAATCTTCATCTACTTTTTCTTTATTAGAAAAAAAATTCATCGTTATATTCTCTTTCAAAGTACCATTAAAAAGAATTGTATCTTGCGCTGACAAAGAGGTCAGGTCTATCAAATTTTCAAAATTTAATTTTTTATTATTATAAATACATTCTCCTCCCATAGGTTTTAATATGCCAGTTAGTAGATTTATTAATGTGCTTTTACCTGAGCCGTTTTTTCCAAAAATTAATGTAATATTTTTCGAAACAGAGGAAATTTTAAAATTAAGATTATCAAAAACACAGTTGTTATTATACGCAAAATTAATATTTTTCAATTCAAGTTCCTCAAATTTTTGATTACCCAAATCTTTAAGAATGTTTTTTTTAATATATGATCCAATTATGTTTAAATCGTTAAAGGTTTCATCCACACTAGCTGAGGAAAATAAAATTTTTTGTCTTATTGAAAATAAATTTGCTAAAATCGGCATAGCCCTAACAAATAAGACTGCATAAAAAATTACCAACGGTAAGTAATTTTCGAAGCCAAAATTTCTTTCTCTCACTAGATATATTGCAAAAATTAATATGACACAGGCAAGAAAAAATTCAAAAAAATTTTTGTTGTTCTTAGTTAAAAAATTAAGTTTTAAAATTACTCTAAATTTTTTTTTTATTTCTTGTGAAAACCTTTTTACAATTTTATTTTTTAAACCAAAAATTAAAATTTCTCTCAAACCTGGTAGAAACTCAACTATAGAATTGTTGATCCTATCATCTGCATCCACCCTTTCTTTCCCAAACAATATCAATCTTTTTTTTATGAAAACATTATTTATAAAATGTGTTAAGATTACTAATGGTATAATGAACAAAATAGATATTTCAAAAATTGCCACTCCAAAGCTAAGATATAATAATAATAATATTAAAGATGAGAAAAAATCTAAATGACGAAAGAGGTTGTCGATAAATATTGGAACTTCTAATGTTACTTTTCTACTAATTGTGTGTGCTTTAGTTTTTATCAATTTTTGATAGTCTAAATTAGCATAATAAAAGAAAACTTCATTGGCTATACGCGAATTTAGCTTGTAATACAAAAACTGATTAAAAAAATTTGCTGAGATTAAAAAAATATTTTTAAGTATAATCAAGCTAATAATAAAGATTAAAATTTCTGACGAGGATAAATCTTTAATAGAATCGAATATAAAATTAAAATTTGAGTTTTCTAAAAAAGATTTATCAAATTCATTATTACTCAATAAAGGTACAATAAGTCCAATTCCTATTAGTTCAAAAAGATAAGATAAATAAAAAACAATAAAATAAATAAAAAAACCAATTTTTTCTTTTAAAGTTAAAAGATTAAGATGTTTAATAATTTTCATTTACTTTTGAGAACAAATCTAATGTGATTTGAAAACCCTATATCATCAATAAACTTTTGAAAAAGTGTAGAATTCTGATTTAAAAAATTAGAAGTTTTCTTATTACCTTTTTCATTTATAAGTGCATAGATATCGCCAACATCTATACCTCTATATTGTGTTTCAACTATCTTTAAATTTATTTTTTCGCATAGATAATTGAAAGAGTGTTTATTGAAGTAAAACAAATGATTTGGGGGACACAATAAATTATTATTGACACCTAAATATGAAAAACCTAATGAATTAAAATTAGGTGTGTATATTAAAATTATTCCATTTTTTTTTAATTTTCTTTTTAGTTTTTTGAGAAGGCCTAGTGGATCAGGAACATGTTCAATTACATCAAACGCCGTGATAATATCAAATTTTTCTTCCTTAATATCTTCTAATGTCTTAAAAGTTTTTATATTAAATTTATCTTGCAACCAATTCCTTATAGTGTCGCTGTATTCAACACCGTAGGACTGAAAATAATGTTTTGCACCCTCTAAAAACCAGCCAGTACCACATCCAAAATCAAGTAACTTACCCTTTTTTTTATATTTTCTTAAAATTTTTATTCTTTCATTGCCAAATCTTTTAATTCTGTATTTTCTATGTTTATCGTAAGACAATATTGATTTTTTTAGATAATCATTTTGACTATAAACGTCATTAAAATTTTTGGGTTGTTTTGTAGTGTAAGTTAGATCACAATTACCACAGGTTACGATAAGAATATTATATTTAATTATATAATTTTTTCTTTTTAAACTTTTGCACACCGGACATTTATTTATATTCTTGTTACCTGATCCTTTTTCAACATTTTTTGCTAATTTTTCTACACTTTTATAAAGATAAGAATTGAAATTCTTAGGTCTCATTTTTTTTAGGTCAATCTTCATATTTTGTCTAAATCGTTAAAAGTTTTTTGTATATTTAATTTCCAAAATTTTTTTCCCAAAAGTATTTTTTGTAACTTTTTATCACTATTTCCAGAACCAAAGTCTTTATCTTTGTATTTAGACTTTTTAATTTTATTTATTTTATTAATACTATTTAATATCTGAGAATAATTTTTAGAATTGTAAATTAATTTACTAAATTTTGCTCTATTATTTTGTCTAGAACCAACATTTACACATTTTACACCATAGAAAGGGGCTTCTCGAACTCCTGCACTAGAATTTCCTATTATATAATTAGCTTTTTTTAGAAATGCCAAAAAATACTCAAATCTCATTGATGGAAAAGATATAAAATTATTATATTTATTTAACTTTTTATATAATTTAAGAAAATTAATTGAACCTGGATCATTATTAGGATTTATACAAATAAAATTTTCATTCTTTTTCGAGCTTATTAATTTCTTTATAATTTTCAAATTATGTTTGTTTTCATTATTATTTGTAGTCACTGGATGAAATATCATTATAGAAAAATTATCAAAATTAATACCATAAAATTTTTTTGCATCTTTAATGTTAGGTAAATTTTTTCTTTTCATAATATCCAAATCTGGTGATCCAATCACAAAAATTGTATCTTTAAATTCTCCCATTTGTATCAATCTCTTTTTTGATTGTTCGTTACTAACAAAATGAAAATGAGATAATTTACTTACTGAATGTCTGATAGACTCGTCAATTGTTCCTGATATTTCACCACCTTCAATATGACCTACATGTATATTATTAAAAATACCTACGATAGCTCCTGCTAAGGCTTCCATTCTATCTCCGTGAATTATCACAAGATCTGTTTTATTTTTTTTTAAGTGTTTGATTAAACCATTAATTGTCAGAGATAAACTCTCTGTCATTGAATAATTTTTTTCTTTTTGATTTTTAAACTTAAAAATATTTTTAATATTTGACCTATATATTTCATTGACTGTAAAACCATAGCTCTTTAACAAGTGCATTCCAGTCACAAATATATTAACTTTAAATTTTTTATTTTTTTGGAGAGTCAAGATTAAAGATTTAAGTTTTGAAAAATCTGCTCTAGTAGATGTTAAAAATAATATGGTTTTTTTAGACATCTTTTTTTTTAATCTGCTCGTCCATAGAAATATTTCTCTTTGATCTTTTTCCAATTATCTTTTTAAAATCACAGGCTAGAAAATCACCTGTGCCTGGTCTTTTAGGACATATATTCTTTAAAGAAAATTTGTCATATCTTTTAATATTTTTAGATGCAACTAAGGAAGCAAAAGCAAACTTGCTTGTAACTATTTCAGAAGGATGCAGGTATTTATGTCCTGGTATTGATGCTCTAACAATTTTTGATGCTTTAATTAACTCTTTTAATTCTGATGGATCCATTGAACAAATTATGTCAGGACCTTTAAATTTTTTATGATCAACGAAATGTTTTTCCACAATAAGTGCACCGAGGCTCATTGCTATAATTGACGGATAAATTCCAATTGAGTGGTCAGAATATCCTACAATATTCTTTTTATATTTATTTTTTAGTTCAAGTATAGAATTTAATCTTAAACTATTAAAACTTGATGGGTAAACATTTGTACAATGTAGTAATGCAAGTTTATTGTGATATTTATTAATAATTTTTACAGACTGATCAACGGATGACATGTTGTTCATTCCAGTGCTTAATATTATAGGTTTATTTTGTTTTGCAATATAGTCTATCAATATGTGATTATTACATTCACCAGATCCTACTTTAAATGCTGGGACTTTAAATTTAATCAATCTATCTACTGCTTTAAGTGAAAAAGGCGTGCTTATAAATATTTTTTTTTTCTTTTTAATGTAATTCATTAATTTAAACTCTTCCTCTTCATTTAAAGAGCAATTTTTAATGATGTCAAAAATATTTTTATTTGAATTACCAGGTTTTATTTTTTTTGCATGAAAAGAATATTCATCGTCAACAATATGAGTTTGATGTTTTATGACCTTGGCGCCAGATTTGATGGCTTGATCAGCTATATTAATTGCCCTTTCTAAACTTCCATTATGATTAATTCCAATTTCAGCAATTATGAGTGGATCTTTTTTTTGAGAAATATTAATATCTGAAATTTTAAAATTCATTAAATTTTTTTAACTCTTAAGATATTTTTAGCTAAATTTTGATAATTTTTTAATGACTTCTTCAAAGATATTGGAATAGCAATTGATCCTTTAAGAATATTTAAAGTTTTTCGTGAATTTTCTATATCTCTTTTTTTAAAAATATGATCCCAATAATAACTACAATGCCATTTTATTGCATCTGGGAGATTCTTTGTTCCAAAATTACTATCTTTTATCAACTTAAGAATTTTTTTTTTTTCATTTTTTTTTACGAAAAAAATAAAAGTATCGTAATTTGATGAAGATTTTTTTGGTACCTCTCTCAATTCAAAAGCTTTGGATAAATTTCTCTTAAGTATTTCAAATCTCTTATGGTTCTCTTTTAAAATAAAATCGACTCTTTTTAATTGCTCTTTACCAACTACGGCTTGCATTTCCGTCATCCGATAATTAAAGCCATAAATTGTTTTAGTATCCTCCCCTCGTGGTAGTTTTGGATTATTTTCATGTCCATGGTCATGATACTCTTTCATATATTTATGATATTTCTTATTATTGGTTAAAAGAAGACCCCCTTCACCTGTAGTAATAAATTTCCCGAAATCTAGACTGAAAACTCCAATATCGCCTAGTGTGCCCAAAAACTTTTTTTTGTATTTTCCCCCTACAGACTCACAATTATCCTCAAGTATTTTAACTTTTTTTCTTTTTGCAATATTAAATATTTCATCATTTCTGCAAGAAACACCCAACATATGGACTGGGATAATTACTTTTGTTTTTTTTGAAATTTTTTTTTTCAACTCTATAGGACACATATTTAAAGATTTATCAATATTAACTAAAACAGGTTTAGCACCACAATCAAGTATTGCCTCAATTGTTGCAATAAAATTAAAAGATTGCGTGATAACCTCATCACCTGGCTTTACACCTAGAGCTTTGAGACCAATTTTGATTGCGGAAGTGCCCGATGATACAGCTAAACAATATTTTGATTTAAATTTTTTAGATATTTCTTTTTCAAACTCTCTAACATGATAATTTTTTCTTATATTGTCAAACCCATGTGCAAAAAGTATTCCCCCGTCATCTATTAATTTTGTTAAAGCTTTTTTTTCTTTTAATCCAATTAATTCAAATCCTGGCATAATAAATTCTATATCACAAACTTACGAAAAACTAACACTTATTTTTTAGATAATATACTTTTTATCAATTTTAATTCAGAATAATCATTTAAATCTAGAGAGTTCATTTTTTGCATTACAATAAAATCACTCTTAGAATAATCAATTACTTTTCCTTTTTTAATTAAATCCTTAGAAGTTATATATATAGCTCCGTTTATAAAATAACTTTTACGATCGAAATCTTGTCTCCTAAAGTATTTTTTCCCCTCATTTAAAAAAAAATAAAGTTTCTTTTTTTTACCAGTGAAAACAGTTTCATACGGATGTTCCATTGACTCAGAAAGACTTAATAAACATTTTGATCTCTTTTTATTCACTTCATCAATAGATCTATTTATATCCATAAAGGAACGAAGCGGTGAAGTTGGTTGTAAGACGATTAAGTAATCATATTGAATTTTACAAAGTTCAGTCCACTTAACAAAATGATTTAGTGTTCCAAGAAGAGAAGTTTTGCTTGTTGATAATTTATCTGGTCTAATATAGTCAGTATTAATATTATTTTTTTTTGCAATTTTTTTTACTCTTTCATCATTTGTGATAACAAAAGAATTTTTTGAATTCAATTTTGATTTATTTATTTGATCAAAAGTATATTGAATTAAGGGTTTATTTTTAATTTTAATTATATTTTTATTTTTAATAGACTTCGAACCTCTTCTTGCAGGAATTACAGATATAAACTTCATCTATATTTTCTTATATTTTAATTTTTTTCTTTGAAGTTTTTCTGATTGTAAAATTTCCTTTTTTTTATAAGTCATGACTTTTGGTAAACTTATCAAATCTCTATTTAACCTTCTTATACCATCTGGCTCAAGTGAGGCCGCATGATCAGTACCTTTCAAAGTTCTATCTAAAGTAAAATGTCTTTCAATCCATTTGGCGCCCAATGATGATGCGGCAATATCTATTGCAATTCCATTATGGTGTCCTGAAAAACCAATTTGCGCTAATTTGCCAAATTTTTTTTTTAATCTTTTTATTTCGTAGAGATTAACATCATCATCTTTAGCTGGATATGATGAAGTACATGCATAAATAATTAATTTTTCTTTATTTCTTTTGAATTTTTTAGCAATTTTAAAAATATTATTCTCCTCTTTTTTTGTAGTCATACCCATAGATATGTGAAGATTATTTTTAAAATTTTTGAATAAAAATTCTAATAATTCCGAATTATTATTACAAGCAGATGGGATTTTAATGTTTGTACAACTAGTTTTGATAATTTGTTTTGCTGATGTTAAATCCCATACAGACGTACAATAAGTTAATCCAATTTTGTTACAATATTTTATCAATTTTTTATGGGTTGAAATATTAAATTCCAAATTTTCTCTGTGTTCACCATAAGTTTTTCCAAAAGAATTTATTGGATTAGGGTGCGGCGAGTTATACTCTTTGTCAGTTAAAAGTTCCTTTGGTGTTCTTTTTTGGAACTTAACATATTGGACTGAACAAAAATGCTTTAATGTATTTAACATTTTATAAGCAGTATTCAAATTTCCCTGGTGATTACAGCCAATTTCAGCTACTAATCTTGTTTTAGAAAATACGTTTTTTTTCATATGTTTAGATTTATATGGTAATTCAAAGTCATATCAAGGAATTTCAAAAAAAAGGTGTGGTGGTTCTGAGAAATTTCCTTTCCAAAAATGAAGTTGAAAAACTAAAGCTTAAACTGGATGATTACATATCTAAAAATAAAGATAAGCTTAAAGGTAAAGATATAAATTTTATTAATGGAGAAGTAAATTCTTTACATAAAATAAGAAGTAAATATTTCAATGAATTTTGTAGAAGTAAAAAAGTTCTAAACACTTCAAAAAAACTTCTAAATGTAAAACCAAAGTTTAAACATTGTGAATATTTTGCAAAACCTGCCAAAATCGGTCTCGCAAGTCCAATGCATCAAGACAATTATTACTGGAATCTTAAAAATCCAGACGCAATAACAATGTGGATTGCTTTGACACCAGCGACAAAAAAAAATGGTACACTCGAATATCTTGTTGGCTCACATAAGCTTGGTAAAGTACCTCATGAAGCATCTTACGCTCCAGGTAGTTCTCAAAAAGTCAAAAATTTAAGAAAATATAGTAAATTTAAGAAACGATCCTTTAACCTAAAAATAGGCGATTGTTTAATTCATCATTGTGAGATTATTCACGGAAGTCAACCAAACAAATCAAATAATCCTAGAAAAGGTTTTACAATCCAAATTATGGATAAAAATACAACCATTGATAAAGCTGCTTTTGCAAAATATCAACTTTCTTTAAAAAAACAGATTAAAAAAAGATCGAAATTAAGTTAGTTTTTTTAAATAACTTAAAAATAATTTTTTATTAAAACCCAAAGCTTTGTCATCGAAATACACATCAGCACTTGGTTTACCAACAAATAACTTCGTATATTTTAAACCCCATTTATTCAATTGACTCTTTGTGAAAAAATATCCCTGTTTTCTTGCTTTGGTAAAATTATCAGAATTTCTTCCCATAAACCTTGCTGTGAAAATTTTCACGATATGACCTTTTTTATAAAGTTTATTAATTAATTTAATAATCTGTTTGTTTGGTTTTGAATTTCTATAATCCAAACCTTTTGTTAAACAAATTGTATTATCAACATCAAAACAAAAAATTTTCTTTTTCATTTACTAACTGAATAAATGTTTTTTCCAATAATTGAGTCTACAATATTTAACAAGATCAAATGATGGATAATTTCGACAGAATTATATGACATTGAGTCTACCCAAATATAGTTTTTAGATCTATTGTTTAATGAATTATTTTTTTTATGACCTGTCAAAGAGAAATATTTTATACCTCTTTTATCACATGATTTAGCGGCATTTAAAATATTCTTGGAATTACCGCTCACACTTAAGAAAATTACTAAATCTCTTTTTAAAGCATATAACTCGATTGTTTTTCTGACCCAGTTTTCATAACCATAGTCGTTACTAAAACATGTGATTAGGTTGTCATCAGAGTAAGATACTGTCAAAACTTTTGCATTTTTCGTCATATCTATCGCAAAATGATTTGCAGTTGATTGGCTCCCACCATTTCCAAAAATATGTACTTTTCCACTTTTTTTTCTTGTTTTTAGAATTAGTTTTTTTAAATTTTCAACCTTATCAAAGTTTATTTCCTCAATTAGATCTTTAATTTGTCCTAAATATTGTGAAAAATTTTTTTTACTCATTAAAATAATATTTACTATTTATAGAAGAATGCCCAAATTATTTAAATATATATTCTAAACTTCTTTCTATATCAAATTTTCTTGCAACATATTTATTACCCAAATTATCAACAACAAAAGAAGAAACTATAGATGAAATTAACAAAGCAATATTTGGATCTATTTTATTGCTTAGCAAAATAGATATTACTGCGAGAATAGAATCTCCAGCACCAATTTTGTCTACAGGTTGTAAATTAAAAGCTGGACAATAAAAAACCTTGTTTTTATTATCAACTAAAACAATTCCTGAGGAGCCCCTTGTGATAAGTAGAAAATCTAGTTTCATTTTAGCAATTAAAGATTTAGCTAATTTTGTTATTTCAGATGTTGTATCTTTAATTTCACTTCTCAACTCACCTTCATTTATGCAAATTAAATTAAAATTTGATAAATTTTTCAAATTATAAGAACTTGAATTATTTGAATTTTTTTGAACCATACCGCATTTAAAATTTCGTGCCTTTTTTATTTCGCTAAAGTCTTGGTCTGTAAAAAAATTATTAGAAAAGTCTGCAACAATTATTAAATCGTTTTTTTTAACCTGTTTTTTAATTCGATATGAGAGTTTTTTCCTAAAAACTTCACTATTTAAATTAGATAGTTCATAAGATCCAAATAACTTATATCTTGTTAGAATATCAATAAATCTTGTTTTTACAGAGCAATTATTTTTAGATCCTGACGATAGATATTCTCCTACAATGTTTTTATTAAGTTTTTCTTTTAACAATTTTGAAATAGATTTTTCTCCATTGTGATCGGTTATTAACGTAACTTTATTTACAAAGTCAGACACATGGTTTGCAACAGCTGCAGCTCCACCAACATAATCTTCCTTGTATGAGTAGTTACTAACTAAATGAGGCTCTTTACTAGATTTTCCAACGACATGCCCATAAATATATCTATCAACGATAAGATCACCTAAAACTATAACTTTATTTTTTTTTAAGTTACGAATAGATGAGAGAACCAAATTAATATCAAATTTTTTTTTAATTTTTTGAATAAATTCCTTTTGATCAATTGTTAAAGATAAACCCAATGAGTTAATTATTTTTGAAGAGCTCATATGCTTTTTGTCAGTAAAAAAAATCTTTCCTTTATTTTTTTTTAAAGCTTGGATTTCTAAAATAATATTTTTGGTTTTATCATTTTTAATCATTTTATAATCGCTACCCTTAAAATAAAGATCTGGTTTTATAAGGTCAATACTTTCAACGCCACTTTCAAAATCCGAAATTATTACATGATCTATATACTCAATATTTTCAATAATTTTTTTTCTTTCATTCTCGTTATGAATAGGTCTATTAAAACCTTTTTTAACAAATCTGTCTGCTGTTATCGATACAATCAGATAATCACAAATACTTTTAGCTTCCTCGAAATGTTTGAGATGTCCGTAATGTAATAGGTCGAAAACTCCATGGCATAAACCTATTTTAAGTTTTTTATTCTTTAATGTTCTAATCTTATTAATTAATTGTGCTTGTCTCATTTTTAAGAAATCATATTTTCCAAGTAAAAATCGGGGACATAAAAATCATTGCATATCATACATTCAAAGTTATTTAAGTCAATTTTTGTGATATATTTTTTAATATAATGATTTCTCATAGACTTGAATTCTTTTAATAGTTTACTATCAGGAATATCTTTTTCATAAATTTTTTTATCATAAAAGTCTTGAAATTGATTATATATTTCATCTGAAGTATTATCTTTTAGAACATAACCTTGTCTCTCTAAATTTTCTTTTCCAAATTCTATTTCAAAACATAAACTAATTTTTGAAAAAATTTCCTCAAATTTTAAAATCCTTTTGTCTTTCAATGAATAAATTTTTTTAAAGATTATTGAATTTTTCTTATCGAACAAACCAACCCTTAAAAAAGCAACACTATTACTTGTTATTGAAGGTTTGTTATATAACCTTGATAAAGCTAAATTGGACGCACCCGTTCCAATGTAGAAATTGGAATTCCTAAATGCATTATCCGATAAATAAAAATAGTTTTTTTTTCTTGTGAGGTCTTCGTAAAAAGGATTCACATAATCAAATTTTTTCATGAGTGGTTCACCAATCCGAGACACAAATATATTTTTTGAGTTGATATATTTTAATGTTTTTTTATAGTTCTGAATTTCTGCAGTGTAATTAACACTAATTTCTTTTTTTTCTGAAAAACCAGTATCTTTAACACCCAAAACTATATTCAGATTATTATGACTTTTTTTAGTTATTTCTTTTGAAAATTCACGATATAAATCTGTATAAATCTTTTTATCACCTACTATCCTGTTTATTTGGTTTATATTTTCTGATCCCCACGAAAAAATTTTGTCATGTTTTGTAATTAAAGGAAAATATATTATTTTTCTAAATATCAATGAGATAACATAAATTAAATTATAAATGACAGATATAAAAATACTTAAAATAAAACATTTTAAAGAATGTTTTAACAACAAACTTATCACTAAATTTGTGCCATAAAATTCTTTTTTTTTGTAAAAAAAATCTAAAGGATACATCAAGATTAAAAATTTTTTTTTCATTTTTATAGAAATGTATATTCCATAAAATAATGAATTATAAAAACCACCAAAATTGTGATATCTTGGTTTAATAACTTGATATTTTTTTGATAAAAAATTAAAGAGCATTATTTTTAAAATTATCTTATTTAAAAATATCAATTAATATATAAAAATCACTTTAAATATGAAAAAATATTTAATCATTGGAAGTAATTCTTTCTCAGGATCTAATTTTGTTAACTTTATTTTAAAAAATTCTATAAACGAAATATTTGGTGTTAGCAGATCTAAAGAGTTATCCAAGGAATTTTTAGCTTATAAAACAAATAATAATTTGAAAAATTTTAAATTCTTTAAATTAAATATCAATAAACAAATTGATCGAAAAAAAATTGTAAATTTAATAAGAAAAAATAAAATTGAATATGTTGTGAACTTTGCAAGTCAAGGTATGGTTTCTGAGAGTTTTGCAAATCCTTCAGATTGGTACAATACTAATCTGATATCAACAGTTGAGCTTATAGAGAAAATAAAAAAAGAAAACATTAAGAGTTTCCTCCATGTTACTACTCCAGAAGTTTATGGCAATCTTAAAACAACAATTAATGAGCGTTCAATTAAAAGACCATCTACACCTTATGCAATTTCAAGACATGCTATGGATTTACATCTTGAATTAATTGCCCACTTAGATAATTTCCCGGTCAAATTTTCAAGAGCGGCAAATGTTTATGGTGCAGGACAACAGCTATATAGAATTATCCCAAAAACAATCATGAAGATTTTTAAAAACGAGAAAATTGTTTTACACGGTTCTGGGCTCTCATATAGATCATTTATTCATATAAACGATGTGAATAGAGGATATATGAAAATACTACATAAGGGCAAAACAGGTTCATCATATCATTTATCAAATCCAGAAATAATAAGTATTAAAGATTTGGTTAAAAAAATATGTAATAAATTAAATGTAAATTATGAAAATTTTGTTATTGATAGTAAAAAAGACAGAATAAATAAAGATAAGATTTATAAACTATCTTACAAAAAAATATCAGAAGAATTAAATTGGAATCCCAAAATAAAGCTAGATAAAGGTTTAGATATGACAATAAATTGGGTTAGAAAAAATTTTTATTATCTTAAAAAGCTTGATTTAGAGTATATTCACAAAAAATAAATTTATTAAAATTTTACTATTACCCTGTTAGTCTTTCCAGAAATTATTGCTTTAAAAGCATTATCTAAATTGTTGATATTAAAAAAACTAATTTTTGCTTTACTGCTAAAAATGTTTTTATTATCAAAAAATTTAAAAATTTTATTAATATCATAATCTAATTCACATCCTCCACCCCATGAGCCTAAAATTCTTTTACCTTTTATCAAATCATGAGGATCAATTGAAATTTTTTTTGAGTGTTCCGGGTGAGATGCAAAAATGAGTTCACCAGAACTATTAATCAATTTGAAGCCATGTTCTATCATTTTTGAATTTCCTGAGGCATCAATACAATAATCAAATTTATCATAATATTTTTTTATTTTAGATAACTTGATAAAGTTTATTTTAAATTTTTTAAGAGAAGAAATTTTGAAATTATTTTTTTCAATTAAAAAAATTTTTATACTCTTTTTTTTCAGAGCTAAAAGTGACGCCATACCAACACCACCT
>TARA_B100000963_G_scaffold361650_1_pt1 | contig 14160 bp, 7 predicted proteins | sample TARA_B100000963 | Tara Oceans TARA_B100000963 (sample SAMEA2622097) | marine metagenome | biome: marine biome (ENVO:00000447); feature: surface water layer (ENVO:00002042); material: "saline water (ENVO:00002010), including plankton (ENVO:xxxxxxxx)" | depth 5 m | reverse complement strand
CGCCCACCCCCTCCTTCGTCTCTCCGACAAGACCCCTATCCGGGGATTTGATCGTGCCGGGTCAGGAGGATACGGACACTCCAAGTCTTGAAAGTCCCGTGAGTGGCATTGAGGAAACCAAGGATAAGATTAATCTGCGACCCTCCGATCTAAGCATATACAAGATCCAGAGGGGAGATACCCTCTGGGGTATCGCTCGTAAAAACGGTCTCTCTATGAACGATCTTCTTCGTTCGAACCCGAATTTGGACAAGAGTTCGAAGTTGTCCATTGGCCAGGAAATTATGATTCCCGTAGGAGTTCCGCAGGCATCCCAAGCCCCTGTAGTGAATACTTCGCCAACCGCTGCCGCAACCGGAGTAGGCAATACCTACATCGTGTCGAAGGGAGATTCTCTATCTCGAATTGCAAGAAATAATCGGGTAAGTCTTTCGGCTCTTATGCAAGCGAACGCATTAACGAAAGATTCGATCATTCGACCTGGTCAAACTTTGCAGATTCCTGCAGTCGGAGTGGATCCAACACCTGTCGCGCCTGCTCCTATCGTACCTTCCGGCGCCACTTCCTATGAAGTCAAGAAGGGGGACAACCTAACCAGAATTGCCGCCATTCACGGAACGAGCGTTCGGCAAATCATGGAATGGAACAACATGGCTGATGCCGGAAAGATTCGAGTTGGTCAGAAGTTAATTGTCTCTAAAACGACGAACGAATCAATTCCAGTTGAGGAAATTGATTCCGGTTCGGAGCAGGCACCCATCGTACCCGTTTCTCCTGAGAGCGAAGACTCAAGCGTACAGGATTTCTTTAAGGGTCAAGTGGAGGAACGTCCGATCATAGATGCTCCTGAAAACCCTTGAGTGAATGAATTTTTGAAAATCGTGGAGGTGGAAGGGAAAGGGTGGCGCAGGCAACTTTAAGTCAATCCGTATCAAGATCAACCAATTGGGTTTCCGTATACGTACTTGCGGTTGCCCTCAGTTTGACGACTTTGGGCTTGGTCATGCTTTTTAGCGCCGGAGCCGTCCGAGGAGCCGAACAACTTTTGATCAAGCAAATCGTTTGGGTGGTTTTGTCCTTGGGGCTTGGGCTCTACGTTTCGTTCATTAACCTCGATTGGCTTGGTCGAAAGACATGGTTTGTTTTCGGACTGTGTTTGGTTGCCCTGGCTCTGACCTTGGTTCCGGGGATTGGAGTAAAAGTCAATGGAGCACAGAGATGGATTGGTTTGGGGAGCCTGAGAGTTCAGCCTTCTGAGTTTGCCAAGATTGGATTGGTTTTGGTTTTGGCTTATTATTTTTCCTCTCGTCAACGACACACCGGGACATTCTGGCTGGGATTCATGCTTCCCTCAATGATTACCGGAGCGGTTTGCGGTCTTATTATTCTTCAACCGGATTTCGGAACTTGTTTTCTCTGTGGAGCGGTTGCCGCCACCATGATGTTTCAGGCAGGAACGAGCTTGAAGTGGTTGCTTCCGGTCGCGGGCTTGGCAGTAGCGGGATTTTCGGCTCTGGTTTACTTCGACCCTCATCGGATTCGTCGCGTGACCTCCTTTCTCGACGTGGAGGCGAATGCGGACGACAGCGCTTATCAGTTATGGCAAGGGATGCTCGCATTCGGAGTGGGAGGCGTTGATGGCGTAGGTTTGGGAATGGGCAGGCAACAAATGCACTTCTTGCCCGAAGCTCATACGGATTTTATTTTTCCAGTAATTGGTGAGGAGCTCGGACTCCTCTGTACTTTCACGATCGTTCTTTGTTTCGTTTTTCTTTTTGGATTCGTTTATTGGCGACTTCGACAGGCACCTCGCATGTACGAATATTTGGTGGCTATGGGTTCCATACTTTTCGTCAGTCTCCAAGCGATCATAAATATGGGTGTAGTGACGGGTTCCATGCCTACGAAGGGCATGTCGTTGCCGTTCATAAGTTACGGGGGATCCAACCTCATGGTAACTTTCATCTTCCTCGGACTGATCGTAAACGTATTCAGGCGATGGGATAATCCAAAAACCCTTCATCCAAGAGAATTATGAGAAACATTGTCATTGCATGCGGTGGGACGGGCGGACATTTGACTCCGGGAATTGCCTTGGCGCAGAGCTTGGAGGAAAAAGGTTATCCCTGTTGGCTCTTCATCAGTCAGAAATCCGTCGATACCCGATTGTCCAGCAAGTATCCGAAACTCAGTTTCGAACCGATGCCCGGCGCGCCACTTACAAGGACGCCTCTCGGCGTAATGAAATTTGGAAAAGGCTTTCTGAGCTCGTTTCTCCGTTCTCAGTCATTTTACAGGAAGGTTGGGGCTGATGCTCTCATTGGGTTTGGTGGATTTTCAACTTTTGGTCCGGCTATTGCCGCACGATCCAAGGGCATCCCCATTTTTATCCACGAAGCAAACAGAGCGGTGGGAAAAGCCGTACGATTTTTGGCCAAGCGTTCCACTCGCGTTTACTTGCCGGAAGGAATGAGGATGAAGGGGATTTCACCGGAGATCGTTCGAAACATGGGTTATCCTCTGCGACAGGAATTCCGCCGTTTGCCTAGAGAGCGCGCTCGCAAGCAGTTGGGTATTTCCTTAAGAGATCGCTTGCTGGTTGTTCTGGGAGGAAGCCAAGGAGCTTCTTCCTTGAACAAATGGGTGAAAGGGAATTTAACCGCTTTGGCGGATGAGGGTATTTCCATTTACTGCCTGACCGGAATGAATAAGGAGAGTTCCGGAGTGGTGCAATTGGATGGCCCGAACGGGCAAACCGTGACCAGTCGTTTCGTTTCGTTTACGGATGAGATGAACGTCGTGCTTTCCGCCGCGGACTTGGTCATTTCTCGAGCAGGAGCTGGTGCAATCGCTGAAATCGTTCGCTGTCGAGTACCATCCATTCTGGTGCCCTATCCCCATGCCGCGGATAACCATCAATTCCTGAATGCGAATTTTCTGGAAGGCAAGGGAGGGGCTATCGTTTGCGAAGAGAAAGATTTGACAACATCGATGATGGAAGAGGTCCGCGAAGTGATGTTCAACGAGGAGTTTCGGGCAATTCTACGTAGAAATTTGTTTTCTCTGGATGAGGGAGACGCAGCCGACAGGATGGTGAGTGACATATCCCAGTGTTTGAATGAAAAACCATTGGTTGAAGGCCTTCAGCAAGGATCCTTGCGCGTAATTTCATGATCGAACCCAAAACAGTTCTTCTACTTGGCGCCAGTGGCATGGGAATGGCCCCCTTGGCCCTTTATTTGCACGGGGCTGGGGTGAGCGTTGAGGCATATGACGATCGTTTTTGCGAACCTTTGCGTTCGATGATGATAGATGCGGGAATCACCGTGCTTAGCGAAGCCACCCCTACGAGGAAACCTGATTGCGTAATCCGTTCGAGTGCCATCGGTGAGACCGATGATCGAGTGGGATTCTTTCGACGGCAAAGTGTACCGATTTATCGAAGGGGGGAGTTCCTAAGCCGATTGCTGGAGGGCAAGCGAACGGTCATTGTGGTCGGTAGTCACGGCAAAACCAGCGCCACGGGAATGTTGGTTTGGGGGCTTAAGCAAATTGATTTTTCATTTTCTTACCTAGTGGGCGGACGATTTAAAGAGGATGTTCTTCCACCAGCAGAATTCAACCGCTCGTCTTGGGTCGTTCTTGAGGTGGACGAAAGCGATGGAACGATTGATGGATTTGCCCCGGATTATACCTTGGCCTTGAATTGCGAATGGGACCACGTGGATCAATATGACGATTCGCAGGCATTTCTGAAAACCTTGGGAGATTTGTTTGAGCGAACTCGGAAAGCAGTGGTTTTTCCTGAGAATTCCAACATCGATAAGCTAATCAAAAAGCTTGATTTAAGCGAAGACGTCCATCGGTTTCGACCTCACGAAAATCCAGCATGTTTTGAAGAATCAAATCAGCGTGCGGTCCAAGCCTTGGCGAAATCCATGGGGGTCGATTTGAGCAAGGTTGATTTTTCGCTCTTCCCCGGAATGGAGAGGAGGCAATCCCTACTTTTCGAATCCGAACAAAGGATGATAATGGAAGATTATGCTCATCATCCTTCGGAAGTTCGGGCATTTCTGGCTCAACGCCGTTTTGCGGGCCCGAATGATTTGCTCAGGGTAGTCTTTCAACCTCATCGGTTCAGCAGAACGCGAGCCCATGCGAAAGGTTTTGCGGAGGAATTGTCGGTGGCAGATGAGTTGCATCTAATTCAGACCTATGGCGCCTTTGAAGACTTTGACGCCGAAGGTACGGTTGAGGCACTGTCGGGACATCTTCCTCCCAGGTTGCGTGAGGATGCGAAGGTCTATGAGGACTTTCCCGAATTGAGAACTGCCCTAAGAGGCAAACCCAGGGGGAAGCTCAAAAGAGATCAGGTTTTATTCGTGGGGGCAGGGAATCTCGATCGCTGGGCTCACGCCTTCGCCTCATATGAAAAAAGCAAGGATGACCGTGACAAGGCTTTTGCGGATTATCTTGCTAATCGTTTGTCTCCTGCATGTGACCTTAGGTTCAAGGAATCAATGTCCTCCAAAACGACCATGAGGGTGGGAGGAGAGGCTCTATGGTATGCCGAGCCCGGAACCTTGGAAGATCTTCTGAATCTTGTCGAAGCGTCTCATCTTTTCGAATTGCCACGAGCTATGATTGGTCGGGGTTCCAACCTCATTATTCCGGATGACGGATATGCGGGGCTTGCCTTGCGGCTCAAGGGATCCTTTTGGAGTGAGGTCTCTTTGCGTTCGGAAGCATTGGTGGTGGGCGCCGGCGCATCCTTAAGGGAAATTTGTCGGATTGCCTGCGCCGGAGGATTGAAGGGGTTCGAATTTTTGGAGGGAATCCCCGGAACCTTGGGAGGTGCATTGCGTATGAACGCCGGAGCCATGGGGTGGGAAACCTTTGATTTGGTTGATTGGGTCTTATTTCTTTTGCCCGACGGTTCGATGCGAAGGATTGACGGCTCGGAATTGAACGTGGGCTATCGATATTGCAGGGAAGCCGTGGAAGGCATCGCTCTGCGGGCCAAGCTACGCTCCGAAGGCCGTTCGGATCATCGAGCCATTCGAAAGGCCATTGATAACATGGCCAAACGAAGACGGAAATCCCAACCCAGAGAGGCAAGCGCCGGTTGCATCTTCAGAAATCCCGGCGAAGAATCCGCGGGCGCTTTGATCGATGAGGTTGGATTGAAGGGTGAAAGGGAAGGGAATGCCGTGGTTTCCGACGTTCATGCAAACTTTATCGTGAATGAAGGGGGAGCTTCGGCGGAAGAAGTGATAGAGTTGATAAGAAGGGTAAGAAAAAGGGTCAAGGAGTCCAATGGCATGGAACTTGAGCCGGAAATCGGAGTGTTGGGTAAGAATTGGGATGAGTATCTCTCTTAACAAAAGGATGAACCAACAACCGACAATCACGGTTCTCTCCGGTGGATTCGGTGCGGAAAGGGATGTCTCTTTGGCCTCCGGGCAGGCATTGGCGGATGCGCTGGAACAGGATTTTTCAGTGGATTTGATTGACTTGAGGGAGGCGGTTCTGCCAACCGGACTGGATCCTTTGACAACGGTGGTATTTCCTGTGGTTCATGGAACTTTCGGAGAAGATGGAACTCTTCAGACGCTCTTGGAGCAAAAAGGCTTTTCCTATGCCGGAAGCGATCGGATCTCCAGCCAACTCTGTATGGATAAGGGTCGAGCCAAGACCAAGGTTGCGGAAGTTGGAGTCAATGGTGCCCCTGATTGTTATTTTCAAGATCCGGAAAGCGTGGACCTTGAAAACATCCTTTCGGAACTTGGCAATGATTTGGTGATCAAACCCATTGATCAGGGAAGCAGTGTGGCTCTTTTCGTGATTCGGGGCAGAGAGGAATTTCAGAATGCCTTGTCCACGATCGATGAGGGGAATTGGATGATTGAAAGAAGAATCTTTGGTCGTGAAATGACCGTGGGCGTCTTAAGGGGAGAATCGATGGGTGTCGTTGAAGTGATACCGGATGGCGGCGTATATGACTTCAAGAGGAAGTATTCGGCGGGTGCCACGGAATATCGATACCCAGCGGTGCTCCCGCTCGATCTTGAAAATGGGCTGAAGCGAAATGCGGAGATCGTTTTCCAGCATTGCGGATGCAGGGATTTCGCCCGGGTTGATTTCATAGTCTGTGAAGACGGGCATGCGCATTTTTTGGAGATCAATACTTTGCCGGGTCTTACTTCAACCAGCCTTTTGCCCAAGAGCGCTTCTTGCTCAGGATACGATTTTCAGTCTCTCGCAATGAGATTGGTGGAACCTGCCGTTGATCGTTTTGCCCAATCTGTGGGTAACCTTTTAGAAAAATGAGAAAAAAAACCAAAAAAGAAAGTTCTCAAGGAAGCGGGTGGAAAAATCTTGCACCTCGTTCATCCCGTAAACCCGCATCCGCCGCCGCCTTCCGCAAGCAATTGCAGACTGCAGGAAAGCTCGGACTCTTGTCTCTATGTTTGGCTACGTTGGTAGCGGGTTTGTGGTGGTTCGACAAGAAAATCGATTCTTCCGTTGATCCGATTGAATTTACGGGTTTGGGGGCTCCGGTGAATGAAGTCATTTTTCAGACCGATGGGGTGCTTTCAAAAAGGTGGTTTGGAAATTGGTTTGGTCCCATGCGATCCCGATCACTGATGCAGCTTGATATTATGAACATTAGAAGCGAATTGGAAGCCGAACAACAAGTGAAGGAGGTGACGGTGCGGAGAGAATTTCCTTCCACTTTGGTTGTGGAAATGAAAGAAAAACAACCGATTTTGGTTTTGCGCTTAAGAGCCAAGGACAATGGGGTGCAGGATTGGATGGTAGCCGGTGATGGTTCATTGTACCAAGGAGTCGGATATCCCTCTTCCAGCTTATCCCTTTTGCCTTCACTTGCCATTCATCCGAGTCTGCTCCGGTTGAATTCGGACGGGGAAGGCTATTGCAAATTGGAAGGAATCCCAAGGATCGCTCCCCTGTTGAATCTCGCCCGAAAGGACTATCCGGAGCTATACCGAGATTGGCGGGTCGTTTCCTATGAGAGACCGGATCAATCCGACCCTGGGGCGCATGTCTTGGTTCGGTCGGGGAAGGTTCGTTCCATACGTTTCGCTCCGCGGGACTATGGAGCTCAAATGCAGAGATTGAAGTACCTGCTGAGGCAACCCGACTTTAGAATGAAGAGTAGCATCGAATCGGTCGACCTTTCGCATGACCGATCGGTTTACGCCAAGATTTGAATGAACCCGTGAGAAAGGAAAGCCCAGCATGAGCAAAATAATCGGAGCCGTCGAAATTGGAACGTCCCAAGCGAAAGCCTTGGTTGGCGAAGTGGGTGAGGATGGAAGTCTTAACGTAGTGGGAATGGCTTCGCGTCCCAATGAGGGAATGAGGAAAGGAGAGATCGTTGACTTCAGGAAAGCCGCCGCTGCAGTCCATGCGGCGCTTGAGGAAGCGGAGAAAATGTCAGGAACAACGGTTGATTCGGTTTACTTGGCACAGACCGGCGCTCATTTGGATGGACAAATGCTCAGGGGTTCTGCCTTTGTTGCATCTTCCGACAATCGTGTGGCGGTCGATGATTTGCAGAGGGCCGAATCGGAAGCGAAAAGGCGCCAGCCCGAAACGGGGAGATCTTACGTTCATCATGTTCGCACTCCGATTGTTCTTGATGAAAAGGTTGTGGAAGATCCCGTTGGACTGATTGGTAAGAAAATTGACGTGGGTTATTGGTCGATTGATGGCGATGATCAGGCGATTCGTTCCGCCCTGCACGTCATTTCCAACTATAGTTTGGAGGTTGACGATCTGATCCTTTCTTCCATTGCATCCGCCACCATGGTTGCCGGACCGGACCTTAGGCGGGCTGGCTCCTTAGTCATCGATTTGGGCGCGGGAGTCACCGATCTGGTTTTGTATCACCAAGGATACGTCGCTTACACTGGGGTCATTCCAGTAGGTGGCGATCACGTGACCGGAGATCTTAGCATGGGCCTGCGCATTTTGGAGCCGTATGCCGAGAAATTAAAGATCGAACATGGCAAGGCCAGTCCCGATCCCTCCGACGATGAAGAAGACGTCTGGATCATAGGGAACAAGACAATTGGAGATCGTTCGGTTTCCCGAAAAGCCATTTCCGACGTCATTCACGTTCGAGTGGTGGAGCTTTTTGAAATCATTCGCAAGGAGTTGGGATCCTTATTGGATGCAAACGAATTGAAAGGAGGGATCTTGTTGACCGGAGGCGGATCTCAGATGCCGGGCATCGAACAGGTTGCCGGCAAAGTGCTTGGCTTACCCGTCCGTAAGGCAGGTTTTCCTCCGGGGATCGAGCCGGAGTTGGCTCAACCTGAAAATGCCACGGTGTTGGGTCTTCTCCATTATGGGCTGCAAGATCACAGCCTGCCCGGGCAAAAAAAAGATCAGGAGCAAACCGGATTTCTTGAAAAACTTGCCCATACCTTTGGGATCGGATGACAAAACCAGACTAACTGAACCATAACCATTCCTTAAACGCCATGACACAAGATAATTTTCTAGATCAGGACACAGTCTTCTCCAAAACGAATGAAACTCCCGGAATCCGAGCAAAAATCATCGGAGTTGGAGGAGCCGGATTGTCTTTGGTGGATGGTCTGAGGCTGGACAATTTTCAAAGCGTCGAGCAGTTGGCCGTAGACGTCGATTCAAGAGCCCTTTCGGAATGCATCGCTTCTGAGAAGCTGGCAATCGGAAGAAGGCATACTCGTGGAATGGGTACGGGAGGAGATTTTGCATTGGCCAGAAAAGCGGCGGAAGAGGAAAAGGATTTGATTCGGAAAAAATTGGATGGAATGGATGTGGTTTTTCTTTTGGCTGGTCTTGGGGGAGGAACGGGAGGCGGAGCCGTTTCAGTCATTGCCCGTCTGGCGCGTGAGGCAGGAGCCTTGGTCTTCGCATTCTGTCCCTTGCCTTTCAGTTGGGAGAAGGGCAGGCATGCTCAGGCAGAGGATTGTATGACGGAGCTTAGAAAGTTTGCCAACGCCGTGGTGCCCTTACCCAATGATTCTCTTCTCCAAATCGGAGGTGCGGATGCAACCGCTCTCGAATGCTTCGCGGAAGCGGGGCGAAACGTCAGCAAGGGCATTTCCGCCATTTGCTCGCTTATTTTTCGCAAGGGCATGATCGACGTTGATTTCGTTCATTTGCGAAAGGCCTTTTATCGGAGAGCGGGACGTACGCTCTTTGGTTATGGAGAAGGAGAGGGCGAGGATGCGATCCGGCATGCATTGCGTGAATTGATGCTTTGCCCAATGCTTCACCTGCCCGAAGTATCCAAGGCCGCCGATGCCCTTTTGATTCTGATTACGGGAGGTACGGGAATGGGAATGTCCGCTTTGCAGCAAGCGGCCCTCGAAATCAGAGAGGAGTTCAAAGCGGGAGACCATGTTGTATTTGGCGCCCACGTTGATGAGAACATGGGAAATCGCGTTCAAATCATCGTACTGGGAGCCACCGATTTGGAGGCAGGCGTCAAAGCGGACGTGGCTCCGGTTGCGGATCAGGTCATCATGGCCAAACCCAAGTCCAAGCAATCCCATGCTTCGAAGCTGAAGTCCAAGCCCATTGCCGATTCAACGACAAAGGGAAGCAAAAAGACCCGGACTGGAAAAAAGGACCAGGTCGATCAAAACACCTTTGAGTTTATGGAGGAACAGAACCAGAGAGGGATCTTCGATGACTTGTCTTCGCGAAACCTCTACGAGGGCGAAGATTTGGATGTGCCCGCCTACCTTCGCAGAGGTGTGAAAATAGCAGTTTAGTCAAACTTCGGCTTTTCTTTCTTGTCTGAAAAGTCTGAAGATTTGCTCAATGCGTTTTGTCCGACAAAAAAACTGTATATTTGACGTATTTTATTTTAGAATAACGCTAATTACCATTGATCGACTTTTTTTGTGAAATTTAAATCGACCTAAACTAACCCAAACCACTTATCCTTCATTTTGCCCGATTTCCTGAAAATGCTCTAACTGCTTGGTTGGATGACATTTTGATTAACCGCTGTGGAATTGCCCTTTCAGCAGCACTAGGGTTTTGTGCGATTTTTTCGGTATCCCATGCGGCTTCTCCCAGCGTTTCCGTTGGATCCGCCACTTCGGTTACAGCGAGCGCCGCCACCGTAAATGGCGCTCTTAATTCTTATGAGGGAGCTGATTTGCCGACCGTCACTCTTTTCTACGATGACGACCAAAATTATTCCTCGCAAAGACCGGATCCGTTCGTTCCCTTGAACCATGCGTCTGATTTGGCGCTTTGGTTGGATGCAAACGATACCTCATCGGTCATACAATCGGCGGGAGTCGTCAGCGAATGGAGGGATCTAAGCGGAAACGGCTTGCATCTTTCGCAATCCGATAGCTCGAAAAGACCGCTCACCGGTTCCTCGACTCAGAACGGACTGAACGTTTTGACTTTTGACGGTGATGATTATCTGCAAAGAGCCTCCGTGGCTTTTCAAGACGAGGACCAACTTTGGTTTGTGGTCACGGAGATCGATGCTGGTGGAGTCAATCATTCGGCGGATGGAATCATTACCTACGGCGGTTGGGGCGCGGGTAGATGGCATATTCGGGCCAACAACGGCACTCAATTCAGAGGAAAGGTCTATGTTGATGGCAATGCCTTGGGAACGACGAATTTCAGTAACTCGAACATCAGTGGTTACCAAATGTATACCATTGGGTTCAATCGTAGCGGGAGCAAACATTCCAGTTGGCGTAATGGCGCGATCAATGACAACAACATCACGCACAATACGGCTCGGCTTACCAACCAAGTCCTCCGAGTCTTCACCGGAAGCAATGCAAGTTACAGCCCGGTGGGTAAGATGGCGGAAGTGATTTGCCTTAAAACTTCTTCCAACTCGGTTCGTCAGAGAATTGAGGGCTATCTTGCCCATAAGTGGGGAATTCAATCCGATTTGGATGGTTCTCACCCTTACGCTTCGAGTCCACCGACCTCCAACTTACCTCTCCGAAAAATTTCACTGGGTACCCAAGCAGTCGGCTCATTCTCGCAGAACCTGAGCGGTTTGCCCATGGGAACGAATCACCATCTTCGCTTTTTAGCCAAAAATTCCGAAGGAATTGCCTTCTCTTCCATCGGCACCTTCAAAACCATTGGCCCGGCCTCTTTGATCACGGTTTTCCCTGCGAACCTTACTCCAACCGGAGCCACTCTTCAAGCGACTTTACTCTCCACAGGCGAAGAGGATCCGAGCGTTACCTTCTATTGGGGGGACAACAATGCCAGCGATAACGCGGGCAGTTGGGACTTTTCCCAAACCCTGTCGGGCACTCACGGAGTAGGGCAGTTATCCCACTCCATTGCGGGACTTTCCAATGGCACGACCTATTTCTTCACCGTCAAGGCAGTCAACTCCGCCGCAACCGCATGGGCGCCCGTTACCACTTTCACCGCCAACAGCAACCTGCCCCCCAATGACATCCAAGCCGGTTCCCCCTTGGTGATGAACGAAAACCTGCCCATCAATTCGAACTTTCTTCATTTCACCGCAACGGACCCGGACGCGGGAGCCACCATTACCTTCGGACTTTCCGACTTGAACGGAACCACGCAAAATTCCCTTTTCAGCATGGACTCCAACGGCACATTGAAAAATGCCACGTCCTTCGATTTCGAAAGCAACGCTTCGAGTTACCTGATACGCGTACGGGCAAGCGATGAGTTCAACGCCTTCCGCGAGGAAGAATTCACCATCACCCTTCAAAACGTCAACGAACCTCCAACCCTGACTTCCTATTCGGCTTCCGCTTCCGTGGCCTTGAACCGATTGGAGGGCGAAATCGAAGTCGCCGTCGTATCGGCATCCGACGTTGATTCGACGCCGAACTATTCAATCAATGGCGGCGCGGATCAGGCGCTCTTTGAGGTCAATGCAAGCAGTGGAGTAATCCGCTTTTCCCAGTCTCCCGATTTTGAGACTCCTTTGGATAGCGATGCGGGCAATGATTATAACGTCACGGTTCGGGCATCGGATGGAAGTTTCCAGGTGGACCAAAGTTTCGTCTTCAGCATCGTCAATACCGAAGATCCTCCTTTGATCGATTTGGTGGGCGTATCCTCCATCACCGCGACCACCGCGGTCATCGAAGGAAACCTGACCGCATTCAATGGTGCGAACCAACCGCAAATTCATTTGTTCTACGACGATAATGCGTCCTACCATTCGGTTCGCCCCGATCCTTTCGTTCCGAATACCATTAGCGGGAAACTCTCCTTGTGGTTGGATGCCAACGACTCCAACACCATCACTCAAAACGCCGGTAAAGTCAGTCAATGGACGGACAAGAGCGGCAATTATCATTCTCTGACCCAAGACGCCAACGACTCCAAGCCTAGCACCGGCGTGGATACGCAAAATGGATTGAACGTTCTGACCTTCGACGGCAACGATATCCTGAAACGCGGATATTCCAACATTTTGGATTACAGCCAAACCTGGATCATCGTCGTTCAAATTGACGTGGGTGGAGTCAACAACAATGGGGATGCGGTGCTGTCCTACGGTGGTGGATTGGACGGGCGATGGGAGTTGCGATCCAACAATGCCAACAACTTTCAGTCCAAAATCGCCAAAAACGGAAGTTGGTTGCAGGGAACCCTGACGAAGACCGTGACTTTGGGGGCGTATCACATCTTTACGATCTCCTTCGATCGGGCAAATGGAACCTTGTCCAACTGGGTGGATGGGCAATTGCGAACCAATGCCCTTCTGGATCCGCTGGGGCTCGCCGAAAAGCAAAAGATCACCTTGATGGGGAATCGAGCCAATACTCCTCAAAGTCCTGCCGGTAAGGTGGCTGAAGTCATTTGCATGAGAACCGTGGATGCAAACGACCGTTTGCGCATGGAGGGCTATCTTGCCCATAAGTGGGATCTCAACGGAACCCTTGATGCCGGTCATCCCTACGTCTCCTCAGCTCCGACTCTCAACCAACCACTCTCCCACGTTGCCCTTGGCACCAAACCTTTGGGTACCTTTTCGCACACCCTGACAGGATTATCCGCTTCCACTTCCTACAAATACCGCTTTCAGGGTGTGAGCGGTTTTGGCCGGGCCTTTTCCTCAACCGGCTCCTTCACGACCGCCGGTCTTGCCCAAGTCATCGGAGTATTCCCGACCAACACCACACCGACTTCGGCCACCATTCGCTCCCAGATCCTTTCCACGGGGGGGGAGGATGGCACCCTCACTTTCTTCTGGGGAGATGACAATGCCAGCAACGTCGCCGCCAATTGGGACAGTAATCATTCTCTTACGGGTTTGAAAGGAGTCGGATTGTATGGTCATCCCATTTCCGGTTTGTCGGCAGGGGTGAACTACTTCTACACCTCTCGAGTGGTTAACTCCGCAGGAGCATCCTGGGCGCCCGTTCGCACTTTCCTAGCCACCAGTAATGATGCTCCCAATGACATTATTCCCGGTCCCTCGCTGTCCATGCCCGAAAACCTTGCCCTCGGTTCGGCGGTGGTCGATTTCAATGCCACCGATCCCGATGCCGGCGCCACGCTGACCTTAACTCTCAATGACCAGAATGGAACCACTCAAAACAATCTGTTCACCCTGGACTCAAACGGCACTTTGCGTACCGCGGCGAATTTCGATTTTGAAAACAACGCGAGCGCATATCTCATTCGCGTGCGGGCCACCGATCAGTTTTCCGCCTTTCGGGAGGAATCCTTCACCATCTCCCTGACGGACGTGAACGAAGCTCCTCTGCTTAGCTCTTTCGGTGGAGCCGCCACATACACCCTGAACGTACATGAAAACCAAAGGGGGGTCGCAATCGTCAGCGCTCAGGATCCCGAGGCTTCTTCGCTCACCTATTCGCTGAGCGGTGGAGCCGATCAGGCTTTCTTTGAGTTGAATGCAACGACGGGCGCTCTGAGTTTTGCCCAAGCCCCGGATTTCGAAACCGCGCAGGATGCCGGAACCAACAACGGATATGAAGTTGCGGTGCAAGCTTCGGATGGAGTCAATGCAGTTACCCAAACTCTCACCGTATCCGTCACCAACCTCAACGAGGCTCCGATCGTCCAGATTCTTCCCACTAGGGCAATTACGGGTACAAGCGCCACCATCGAGGGCAATCTCACCGCTTA
>TARA_B100000963_G_scaffold51991_2_pt1 | contig 14196 bp, 13 predicted proteins | sample TARA_B100000963 | Tara Oceans TARA_B100000963 (sample SAMEA2622097) | marine metagenome | biome: marine biome (ENVO:00000447); feature: surface water layer (ENVO:00002042); material: "saline water (ENVO:00002010), including plankton (ENVO:xxxxxxxx)" | depth 5 m | reverse complement strand
GGTATGGCAGTTGTATCCATGTTAGCATTAGTAGGTGCATTGGCATTAGTAGGTGCAATAATGATGAGTGGTGTTGGGGCAGTTGCGATTCTCGCAGGTGCAGCCGCAATGTTAATCATAGCCGCAGCATTATTAGTTCTTGGATACGCAATACAAGAAATAGCTAAAGGATTTGAAATGATGGGTAGTCTTACAGAATCCTTAACAGGTCTGATTATGATTGCACCTGCATTAATACCATTAACCGCTATATTAAGTATACTTGGAATAGGAATGGCGGCATTGGGTATTGGATTACTTTACGCAACACCAGGTATTCTTGCATTTGGTATAGGTGTGATGATATTATCAGCAGCAATACCTACAATAACATTATTAGCACAAGGATTATCCACATTAGTTGAAATAGCACCAGGTTTAGTTTCATTAGCCGCAGGATTGGCGTTAATAGGGGCATCCTTACTACCACTCGCAGGTGCACTATTGATGATAACACCATTACTTGGAACAGTATTAACATTAGGACTTATGTTACCTCTTATTTCAGGCGCATTAGGACTTGGTGATGGTGGTGGTGAAACCGCAGGCGGTGGTGGTGGTGATGGTGACCCATTATTAGAAGAAATTAAAGGATTAAGAAGTGATATTCAATCTCAACCAATACAAGTAGTATTTGACAATAGAGTAGTTAGTGAAATAACAAAAGTACAACGAGTAAGACAGAGTAGGGGAACATAATGTCATTAAAAGACTTAAAATCAAATCTTGGTGATTATAGAAAACCAAAAAGTGAACCTCTTGAAGTAAAAACAAGAATAGAACCTTCTGCGTTTAATACTACACCATTAACTGATAAAATAAAAACAAGAAATGATAAAAACATTTCTATTCAGACTCCTGAAAAAGTAGGTACTTCAAAAACTAAAATAACTCAAGGTGATAAGTTTAAAGGTGAAACTTCACCTGATAATGTAACTCAAGGTGATAAGTTTAAAGGTGAGACTACACCAACTGAAGTAAATCAAGCAGAAAAGTTTAAAGGTGAGACCACACCTAAACCAATGAGTTTAGAAGAAAGATTTTTAGGGCAAACAACTCCTACTGAAATGAATAACTCAGAACAATTCTTAGGTGAGACAAGTCCAAATGAGATGAACAATCAATCTCAGTTTTTAGGTGAGACAAGTCCTAATACTTTTGACATATCCTCAAACTTTTTAGGTGAGACAACTCCTAATGAGTTTAAATTTACACAACAATTCTTAGGTGAGACAACCCCTAAAGACTTTTCATTTACACAAGAATTTTTAGGTCAAACAACTCCTAATGCATTTAATATATCACCAAATTTCTTAGGTGAAACTACACCAAGTCAATTTGCATTTAATCCTAATTTAGAATTACAAGGAAAAGAACCAGGACAAGTAGATTATTTTAATAATGAAAAAGCACTTGGATTCTCACCATTCTTTATTAATAAAAATTCAAGTAAATTTGTAGGTATTAGTGGTGATTCGCCGGGCTCATATGCGTTTGAATCGGCTCAATCGTTATATGGACAATTAGGATTTGTTAATTATTTTCCTAATATTCATGTAACAAGTGGATTTACACCTAATCAACAACATAAGTCACCATCAAAATTTGTAGGTGTAACAGGTAATGGTGAAAACTATCAATACACAAATCCAGTAGATTTACATCAAATTAACGATAGTGTTGGTGCATTAACTACTGATAATTTTGGAAATACTAATCATAGAGGATTTCTTACAAAAAGAATTCATAAAGACAAGACCATGTATCTTGGTGCTAATATGAATAGTCTTATATATACTCATACAGGTCCTACTGAAATAGGTGTAACAGGCACAACAACAGATTATTTTGCAAATACTCATGCAAATGGATTTACTTCTAATCTTGAACATAAAGGACCATCACAATATGTAGGTGTTAATGCAGATGGGACTGAATTTACTTCTACATCATTATTAGATGGTTATTTAAACGCATTTGTAGGACTTTCATTCCAAGCAGGATATAATCAATATAGAGTAGGTCCTCTGACTGGAGAAACACCAAGATATTCACCAATCGGTGATAGATATCAAAATGATAATGGTGAATTAACTTATGCAAGTATCGGTGATTTGATGGAACAACGATTTTCACCATCATTTTTAGATGAAATGTATTCTAAATACAATCTTCAGGATCCTGAGGCAAATAAATTTAGTTTAATACCTCAACCATATGTTTTAAGAGGTATTCAAAGAGCAGATAAACCCGAACCGCAAAATTGGGGATTTGGTAATCCTATTGATGATGGTTTAATTAGAGGTGGTATAACTACTTCAACTGAAAGAGCGGCATTAGATTTAGTAAGATTGGGTTCATTCTTTTTATCAGTAAAAGGTATTTTATGGTCAGCTACACAAATAGGTTTACAAAGAAGTAATACATTTAATAGAACATGGACACCTGCAAACTTCTTAGCGGCAGTAGGTGGTCAACATATAGGATTTAAACCTGATAGAAGTGGTATTATTGGATTAGATTTAAAAGGAAGATATCAAAAAGTAGCAAGCCCTGCCGAATACAAACATAAGTTGGAAAGCTTGTATTTAAAAGACCCAAATTTAAAAACTAATGTACTTGGACCATATCCAACACAACTATTATCTGGTGGAACTGACTCAGTATATGGAATAGGGATTACAAATACAACAAGATTTATAAATACTTTTTCAAGGTTATTATCAATAGACCTTGACGCAGCACTCGCAGGTATTCCACCTTCAGCTGGTGGTCTTGCAGCTGGTGTTCAATTAGCAAATGCAATACAGAATCAAGTTGCAGCAGGACAAAAAGCAGGACAAACACTTCAAAGGTATTCTGCTTTTACAGTAAAAGGTAAGTTTGCAATAACAAATGACAAACCTGATATAACATATGGTCAAGATGTTATTGATGATAAACATGATGGTATAGAAAGTGGTCAAACTGACACAGACATAGATAAAAACTTTAAAAACCGACCAAATCTTTTAAAATCAGAAGGAAATACCAAAGGTTTAAATAATGATATCGCTGATTATAATATGTTAGCGTATGATAAAATTAAAGAATTATCTAATGATAGAGACACTAATGGTACAACTCAAGATTTTAGAAAGAAATTAGAGAGTGGTACAAGAGGAGAGTTAAATTCACAAAAAACGGATTATTCAACAAAAAATATAGAAAATCCGACAGATGGATTTGGTTTTGGTTCGCCAGGTAAAATGATGGCGGCAGGAACAGGTGGTACTACACCAACTTTAAGAACAGGTCAATTTGATGTTGATTTTAGAAAATTAGCTGAATTCAAAGGTCACTATGATGAAGTTCAAGTTCAAACAATAGGTACGGCAAACGCTGCATTGGATATTGTACCATTAATATTCCAATTAGGTTCAGAAAAAAGTCAATTACAATTTAGAGGAACGATATCAGGACTAACAGAAAACTTTTCACCAAGTTACAATGAAATAAAATATGGTGGTAGAGCAGAACCTGCTTATGTTTATGATTCTTTCAAAAGAGATATTTCTTTTAATTTTAAAGTTTATCCAACATCAAGAGTTGAAATGCAACCATTGTGGAGTAAATTAGAGAGATTAGCAACATACACAATGCCAAGATATTCCAGTACTGGTGGATATAGTGCACCTGGTAACAATGAAACCGATAGTAATTTGTTATTAACAATAGGTAAACTATATGTAAAAACACCAATGATATTAACATCATTATCATACACTTATTCAGATGAAACCGCATGGGATATAGATTTTGGAACTCCAATGGGAATTGATATTAGTGTAGGATGTACAATCCTTGGAAACGACTTACATCAATATGATAGTCAAAAAGTATTTGTTTTTGACGGAAACGGAAAAGATATTGGTGTACAACCTATCTCAACTGACTTTAGAACGGCTTTTGCAGCAGCACCCGCAGCTGCAGCACAACAACAAAATCCATAAGATATGAGTAGATATAAAAACATAGACATAGTAAAAAAAGAAGGAATACGAAAGTATACAAGCACTATTGTATATCCAATATCAAATCCGAGAGTGGATGACATTTATATTATTACTAAAGATGGTGATAGATTAGATAATCTTGCATACGAATATTATAAAGACCCAACTCTTTGGTGGATAATTGCAAGAGCAAACAATATTGGAAAAGGAACTATGTTCCCTGAAGTAGGAACTCAATTAAGAATACCAACAAACATAGGAACAATAGTAAACGAGTATAATGATTTGAATAATATTTCAGAGGAATAAGTTATGGGATTTCAATTAGGTGGAAGAGCTCTTCCAAGTCCAAGTCAACAAATGGAAACGGGTCCTGTAAAAGGGGTTGGAGTACACAAAAGAGCATACGCACAATTAGCTATTTCAACAAATGTAGAACAATTTGTTACTTGTGGTGGTAGTATGACTATCGAAAGTCCAACTAAAATGCAAGGAACTCACGCAAATTTATTTTCAAAAGAAGGTGCACGAGGTTCTCGAATTGCACCAGTACCTTCATTAGAAAGTGTAACTGTATCTTGTGATGGTGGACAAGATATGTCAGACGCAATGTTATTTCAAGCAGACATGACTGTAAAAGTTTATAGTTCAAAAGATTTTGATACACTCGATAAAGCTTTTATGACACCTCGTAGAAGAGTAACGATTACAATTGGATATGTAGCTGGTTCTACATATACATTAGAGGCAGAAATAACAGGATTTAATTTTACCATAAACTCAGATTTAACTTATGATGTTACATTAAAAGCTGCAGGTGCACAAGATGGTTTAATTGAGGCTGACTATACAACACTTAGAAAAGATGGTCCACCTCCCGAAACATATATAGACCCCGAGACAAGGAAAAGGGTTACATCAACAGATGTAATAACAAACTTCTTAGCTAGAATGGCATACAGTACTAGTGAAGCGCGTACAAGGGGTACGGATGGTGAAGCTAGATATGACCGAAGTACAAAAATGTTAGTAGTAAACCATCAAATGGCAGAGGGGTTTGAATTAGTTCTTCCAAATTATTTAGGTGGATTTGGAATAGATTTTAACGACAATGTAGTTACATATATGTCACTTCAAAATTTAATTGATGAGATTAATAAAAATGCAGGTACTGTTGATGGCATACCAGATAAATTATTTGATAGTTCTGAACTAATTTATACTCCAGATACAAGTATAGCGTCTGCGTCTCCAACAGAAATGTTGTTTGGATGGAATGTTAAGTATGGTGATACTAATTATAGAGGTACTCCAAATACAGGTGGTATGTTAGAAAGAGTTTGGATTGGTCAAACATTGATACAAGGTATATATGATGGATTAAAAAAACCACCAGGAAAAGATGACACACCACAAAGAGTATCTACTTCGACATTGTTAAAAAAGGTATTCGCATCAATAGAAACAAATAGTGGTGGGCATATGAAATTATTTTTATACGCTGACCCTGATAAATGTGAGGATGGAAGGTTTTTAATTTTGAATAAAGGTAAAGCTGCTAAAAAAGGACCTTCACTAACTACTATTAATGTAGCAGATGGATACAAAAAAGGTGTTAGAGATATTTCCTTAACTTCAAATCTTGATTCCGAACTTATAGCATTAGCAACCGCAGCTGCGATGGACGGTGAAGGTGCTGGACATCTTAATACTGTTTTTCCTGGTTGTTATGCGGCCGCATCGGTGAGTAATAGAGGAACTACTAAAGCGGACTTAAAACAGAAAATGTTAGATGTTCAAAAAGCAATAGGTGATGAAATATCTGATAATGAAATAGCCCAACTTAAAGCAGCTACTAAAGCATATGTTCGATTTCAGGATAAAGAAGTAAATCCTGTTATTCCGTATGGTTTAGAATGTGAAGTTACTTGTGATGGTTATGGTGGTCCAAAATATGGTGACGCATTTACAGTAGATAGACTGCCAGCAAGATTAAGGGAAGATGGTATTTATTTTGCAGTAACCAAAATAGGGCAAAATTTTAGTGGTGGTGATTGGACAACTAATTTTAATGGATTAATGATGATAGGTGCTTCATAATGGCGAGAAGAAAAAGAATATATTATCCTGAAGGCTCTATACGAAAAGGTCTATACACAAGTGGTCAAGAGTGGATGTTTGAAAATGGCCAAGAATATCAAGGGCAATATCATACTTACACAAATACAAAAGAAGTATTTACAGAATCATATTTTATAAAAGATGTATCTCAAAAACTAATACCATACTACAATCTTAATGTTGATTATCAAAAAAATACATTTCAATATAATGTTCTAAAAGAAAAAGTAGACGATTATGAACCATTATTAGAAGTACCAGACCCTTATTTTCTACAACCAAGTCAAGAAGACTACGATAATGGGTTTGTTAAAAGATATTTTTACAAAAGAAAAGGAAGTCTTACTATAAATGAAGTAGATGAAAAGGGATTTGGTAAAATAGATAGTCCATATTATCAAAAACTTGAATTAAAGTGGAAAATAGTAGGACCATATAATGATTCTGCAGATGGTGAAAAGGGTATTATCGATACAAATAGAAGAACAATACAAATATATCAGAATCAATTCACAGGAATAGAAAAGTATCTTACAAATTTAACTCAAGCTGCAAAAATACCTTACGGAAGTTAAAATTTAACAATTATTTAACATTAAAAATTTGGATATCTCGACAAATTGTCGTACTTTAGTAGTGTAAGATTAAGAGATATGATAAAATCAAAAGAAAACAAAAAAGTAGGAATCGAAATCGATTTAACAGGACCTGATGGTAATGCTTACGCAATCTTAGGTTTAGCTAAAAGATTGTGTAGAGAATTTGATATTCCATTTAAACCACTAATGGATAAAATGACAAGTGGTGATTATGAGAATCTAATCAAAGTATTTGATGACAAGTTCGGTTCGTTTGTAACAATGTACAGATAAAATGAAAAATATGAGTAAATACGGAATAAAAATTACAAAACCTTGGTCAAATGAAATGTATGACCACAATGACAAGGTATCAGACCTTATGAAAGCTGAGATATTACTTAGTATCAAAAACAACAAAGATAATTGGGACAACCTAAATGAACTTATGGTTCTTTGTGGTGGTATTCAATATGGTGATGGATATGATATTTCTGACTTATACAACGATGTAATAAGTGAAGTAGACAATGTTCAAAACTATTGGTTAAACGAAGAGTATTCTTACTATGTTGAAAAAGGATTAGTAAGTGATGTTGATTTAGAATTTATAGGATATTAATATGACAAATTTAGAATTAAAAAAAGAAAACTTAAAATTAAGGAATTTAGTATCAGACATTTGGAGTCTATGCTATAAGACAAATATGGATAAATCAAGATTACAAATCATAGACTTGATAGAAACCCATATAAATTTGGAAAATTCATAAATATTTCGTATATTAGTTACGGATGAAAATTGTAGATAGCAACAAACAACTTAGGAAACATATATCCCAACTCCAAAGGGAAAAGATATTGGTGTACCCTATACTCACAAGTTTAGAAAAACACTCCATACATACACGAGTATCCGCACTAATCATATCAGATGGTACATTGGACCTATTTATCAATTACAATAACATAGACGCAACTAAAATAGACCAAAAAGTAGAGTTTCATAACTTCAAGGAAGTGTATATAGTAGGTATGAAAGATTTCTTGTATCATTATGACTTTTTACCAAATATGTACGATTTAGAAATGTCACTTTTTTGGCAAGCTAAGAACTTTGATGTAGAAGAGAAACCTATTTACACTATCTTCAGAAGACGACAGGCACCTAAAGCAAATGACCTTATTCCTATATGGAAACACTACGAACAATTCGAAGATTGGAAGAAACTTTTTGTCGACTCAAAAATTTCTAAATTCTCACAACTTTATCCAAAGAGTTTAGGTTGGGTAGAAAAGAATGGGTTGTATACTAATATGGGTTATGAATATACTCGTTACAATCCATTGACAATAACATCAAGACCATCCAATACATTTAAAGGAACAAATTATGCGGCACTTAAAAAAGATGATGGTGTTCGTAGTAGATTTATATCAAGATTCGAAAATGGTAAATTGTGCCAATTAGATTTCGATGGATATCACATTCGACTTATATCAAAACTAATTGGCATAGATATTCCATTAGATAAGAAAGCACATGAATGGTTGGCAAATCAATATGGAAAAGATATTAGTCAAGCAAAGGCAATCACATTTAGACAACTATATGGTGGAGTGGAAGATGAATACTATCACATACCATTTTTCAAAAAAACATCAGATTACATAAACTCACTATGGTTAGATTTTTTACGAAATCGTGAAGTGGTTACACCTATTTTACAAAGAAAAATTAGATTTGATGAGAATCTAAATAAAAATAAATTATTTAATTATGTTTTACAAGCGCTTGAAACAGAAAGAAACATACTTATATTAGACAAATTGTCCAAAATCGATTTGAATCAAAAGTCAATACCTGTACTATACACATATGACTCGATTCTATTTGATGTAGATGAGGGTGAAGACAAATATATTAGGGAAGTAAAGAAGATAATGGAAAAAGATGGATTCCCTACACAATTAGAGATTGGAAAAGATTACGATAATATGGTTAAGACCAATATTTAGATATTTATAGTTATGAATAAATCCCAAGACATAGTAGATAGAATATTAAAGAAAGTTTGGTCTGATATAGGACTTAAACTTAATGAAGGTATATATACCGAAGAATTCTTAAAATCATTCTATTATCACTTGATTGATGAGGTTGGTGAAAAGAATGCAGATATCCTAATCCAAGAATTTCAAAGAGAAACAGAAAACGAAGAAGAAGATTCAGAAAACGAAAAAGAAATTGATAAATTTGGAATGTTAACTCAAATTGAAAAAGAAGAGTTAAAAAAGAAAAAAGAAGAGTCAATATCTAAATTAGGTGAATTACTATCTGAGGCATCAATATATGATTCTAAATATGCAGAGGGTGATAAGTTTTTACCATTAACTAAAACTGCAGAACTATTTAGTAAAGGATTACCAAAAGGTGAAAAAGTACCTAAAGGTCCATTTACAAAAATGGGACAATCTGATGATTTTGTTGAAGTAAACATCAGCGCAGGTAAAACTGTATTTGTAAAAGGTGATGATACTAACAAAGTATACAAAATAACCGCATCGGATAATACATTCAAATCTTTATTTGGTAAAATGAGAAAAGGTAAATCCGTAAATGATATAAATTGGGATACAGAGACACTTGAGACCGCAGCTTGTATGGGATTATATGTAAATGGGTTTAGTATACTTAAGGATTTAAACTCAGCAAAAACACAAGACGAGTTACCATCCATAATTAACTCAGTAAAACAAAGATTTATAAAAGCATTAGGTATGAGTGGTGAGTACGCAAAACCTAATAATATTTTAAGTAAGATAGATACAATGCCACTTGGTGATTATTTCTTAACTGCACAATTAATGGCAGGTATGACTAAGTTTACAGAGGATTTAAAATTTAAGGGTGCACATCTGATTCACAAAAATATAAAAGGATACTATAATGCTACTGAAAGGTCTGACTTAGTTGATGGTGTAAAAGATAATACTGCAGATTGTATTGTATCAAGTGTGCCAGGTAATGAACTAATATCAAAATTAGGTGAAGGATTGCCAGTAGAGTTTGATTCAAAGGGTGTTTGTAAAATAACAGGTACAAACATAAAGTTTTTACAAGTTTCTCTTAAAAAAGGTAAAGAAGAGGCTCAACTTGGTAAAATATATGGATTCTTAAAAGATAAATACGGATTACTATCAACAGAGGATGTATACAATTTATCAATTACAGAAGGTCTGAGTGATTTCTTCAAAAGAGGTATTGATTTCATAAAAAATGTAGGAACTAAGTTTATGGAAAAACTATCTCAAGTTGGTGCACTATTATCTGGTTTTGGAAAGAAAATATCTTCAGCATTACAAAAATCACCTACTAAAGAAGTATCATCATTAGAAAAACAACTTCAAAGAGCAGGAATGAAAGGTAATTTGAAAGAAGGACTTTTAGGTGAAGCGAAAGTTAGTATGTGGGATTCTTTAGGTGAGATAGCAAATAATCAAAAACTTTTAGACATCGTAACTAAGAATACTAATGATAAACTTCTTGAACTTAAAAAAGCTGCAGCAAAAAACCCAGCGTTCTATTATGATGGGTATAAAAAACTAAAAATTAAAGCACCAATACAACAAGATGATGTGGCAAAGTTATTAACTAACTTCCAATCAGCAATAGTCTTAAAGAATATGTTAGGTGACTTAGAATCTGATTCAAAAACATTATATTCAAAAATGATTGAATTAGAGAAAGAAATGATTTATGGTAAATCTACATTACCACTATATAAAGTGTATGGAGTTAAGAAAGATGGAAGTGGTACTGCATATGAGCAATACCCAGGTGCACAGAAGTATGTAGAAGAAAAATTAACAAAAGATTTATCAGATGTCGTTGTGTTTTACTTATATACAGGTCAACTTAAAAATTATTTCTCAATGAGAGGATATGGATTAAGTGGGATATCTGAAAAAACAGGTGACTTGAAATACTCACAATTTAGAATGGGTACAAATTCAAGTGGAAGATATAGTTACAATTTTGAGGGTGTTAGTGAAATACCACTCGGAAAAGTAAAAAAATCTTTGAAGATAAAGTAAGGGAGTATGGGTGAGAACACAACTATTATGTACATTTACTAATGAGGCTGAATTTGAATCAGTTTTGCAAAACATCAAAGACTCATTTATCCTTTATAGTAGAAAAATATTTATATTAAAACTAAAACCATCACAAGAATTAGTGATTAGTTATAACATCATACCAAACAACGAAAGAAAGTTCTTAGGAAGTACTATCTTGGCACATCGTAAAAAAGAATCAAATACTATTTACACGATAAACGCACTAAATAGATTGATTGTTGACTTAAATGGTGGTGTAGAAGATAAGTCTTACAAGATTAATTGGGAAGACTACAAAAATTCTATGATTCTAACGGATGGTGATGGTTATAAAATATTATCGACAAGTTTATTCAGAATTGTTAATGCAAATTAAGGTTTATGCAAAAAAGTTATGATAGTTTTAAAGAACTTCTAAAGTTTTCACATCAATTTTACTTAGACAAAGAACTATTTCAGTTAGGTAGTGGTAAAAAATTACCTGAAAAGTTTATAACTCCAAGATATGCAGTAGTGATTGGACATGATGAAGAGGTCCAAAATATTCTTAATAGGTCTAAAATATTTTCAGAGGTTTATACACAAAATACCACAGAAATGGACTATCCACTAAACTCTATTGATTTTTTATATATAAATGTTCCGATTGAAAAACAAGAGGAAGTAATAGTGAAAATGTATCCATATGCTAAATGGTTTTTGACAGGAAATAATTTTGATGAAGAAGTAACAACAAATATTTGGAAACAATCAGAAAGTGTTAAATTAAAGTTTGACAAGAACTGGTTCTTTTTGTATGAACAACACGCATGGACTTGGCAAGACACAATAAGAAGTAGAAATGTCGCACATTTAAAAACAGATAAACTGTTTGAAAGTTATGAACATGACCCTCGACTTTACTACAACTATGATGGGTATAATAAAGAGTTTAAAGAATACAACGAAAAGATTAACTATACTGATTTCAATAAATTTTCAGATAGTGAATGCATATATTTCAATAATCAAAAATTTAGTGCATAATGCAGTTATTAAATATTTTTACATATTTATACCAGTAGTGATAACTGCAAAATAAAAAAAATGAAAAAACATTTGGATTTGTCAACTAAATGTTGTATATTAGTGACTAACATAAATAAATAATAATTAAAAAAGGTAAATTATGGCAATTGATTTAAACGCAATCCGCAATCGTCTGAACTCTCTTCAGACCAAAGTAACAAAGACCGACAACTTGTGGAAACCACAACCCGGCAAACAACAAGTAAGGATTCTTCCTTATGTTCACAATCCCTCTAACCCGTTCATCGAACTTTATTTCCATTTTGGATTTGGTGGTAAGAATATTATCAGCCCAAGTTCTTTTGGTGAAGCAGACCCTATCTTAGAGTTTGCAGAAAAGTTGAAAGCAACAGGTGATAGGAATGATTACCAACTTTCAAGAAAGTTAACTCCAAAGATGAGAACTTATGTTCCTGTCATCGTTAGAGGTGAAGAGTCTGAAGGTGTTAAGTTTTGGGGATTCGGTAAGAATGTATACCAAGAACTTCTTGGATTCTTCGCTGACCCTGATTATGGTGATTTAACTGACCCCGTAAATGGTAGAGATGTAACAGTAGAATTTAAAACTGCTGCAGAGTTAGGTAAAACCTATCCTGAAACTTACATCAGAGTAAAACCAAATACATCAGCTATCTCAGAGGATAAGAATGTATTAGAAACCGCTAAAGACCAAATCGTTCTTGGTGATATGTTCAAAAAAGTTTCTTATGAAGAAATGGAAGGAATGTTAAAAGAATGGTTGGATACAGGTGAAGTCTCTGATAAAAAAGAAGAACCTAAAGTTGAAGTAAAAGAAACTACAACTGCAACTTCCCCAGCGAGTAATGTAAAAGAAGCGTTTGACGACTTATTTAACGAATAATCTATGGCAAAGAAGAAGAAAGAATCAGTTCGTGATGAACTATCTTCAATCTTAGCTGATAACCTCAACAAGAAGTTTAAGTCCGCCCACAAGGTGGCTTACTTCTTGGATGGTGGTGAACAAACTCCTACCGACCTTGATGGTTGGATTTCGACAGGTTCACCGATGTTAGATTTGGCGATATCAAATAGACCAAATGGTGGATTACCAGTTGGTAGACTAACAGAGATTACAGGTTTAGAAGGAAGTGGTAAATCACTATTGGCAGCTCACGCAATCGCAGATACTCAGAAAAAAGGTGGTCTTGGTGTTTATATAGATACTGAGAATGCTTGTAATACTGATTTCTTAGAAGCGATTGGAGTTGACATTCAAAAAATGTTGTATGTTCCTCTTGAAACTGTTGAAGATATCTTTGAAGGTATTGATTCAATTATAGAGTCAGTAAGGTCATCAGACAAGAAAAAGCTAGTAACTATTGTAGTGGATTCTGTCGCAGGTGCTTCAACTAAGGTAGAGATATCCGCAGACTACGACCAAGCAGGTTATGCTACTCAGAAAGCTATTATTATTTCTAAAGCTATGAGAAAGATTACAAATCTTATAGGTAGAGAAAGAATATCTTTAATTTTCACAAATCAATTAAGAACAAGATTAGGTGTTTCTTTTGGTGACCCTTGGACTACAAGTGGTGGTAAAGCAATAGCATTCCACTCTTCTTGTAGAATTAGGTTAAAATCAATGGGACAACTTAAATCTAAAATTGGTGGAGTAGACCAAGTAGTTGGTATCAAGACTCGTGCTCAAGTTATCAAGAATAGAATGGGGCCACCTCTTCGTTCAGTTGACTATGATATCTACTTTGATAGTGGTATCGACAATTATGGTTCATGGTTACAAATGATGAAAACATATAAGTTGGTAACTCAAAGTGGTGCATGGTACACTTATGTCGACAAAGAAACAGGTGAGGAAATAAAATTCCAAGCTAAAAATTGGGAAGACATACTCGAAGAAAGACCCGAACTAAAAGAGACTATTTACAATGAAATTTGTAATTCATATATTATGGCTTACAAACAATCAAGTGAAGAGGCAAATATTGATAATGTTGAAGTAACAGATTTTGATGATTAATAAATACAAAGAGCTACTCAAAGAAGTAAGTAAAGAACATAATACAACAAAAAACGAATCCCTTAATGATAGAGTTCTTATCATTGATGGTCTTAATCAATTCATTAGAGTATTTGGAGCAGTACCTGCTTTGAATGATGATGGTGAACATTGTGGTGGTGTGACAGGTTTTCTCTTGTCCACTGCTGCAACGATTAGAAGATTAAAACCAACTCGTGTCGTTATAGTCTTTGATGGAAAGGGTGGTTCTAATAGAAGAAAGTCCGTATATAAG
>TARA_B100000963_G_scaffold306781_1_pt1 | contig 14198 bp, 16 predicted proteins | sample TARA_B100000963 | Tara Oceans TARA_B100000963 (sample SAMEA2622097) | marine metagenome | biome: marine biome (ENVO:00000447); feature: surface water layer (ENVO:00002042); material: "saline water (ENVO:00002010), including plankton (ENVO:xxxxxxxx)" | depth 5 m | reverse complement strand
GTTCTCCATCTTAATGATAAATCTTTTTCTGTATCAACTAAATTAATACACTCAATACCATCTTTTTCACACATATTAATAATTCTATTTACAACCGCCCTATTGAACTCTCCTTCAAATAACTGTGTACCATCCTCCCACTTAGGTGATCGTTTACCAGGTGTCTGATATACACCGTCTATAATACCTCCATGTCCATTATCTAATATCCATACGTACCCATCACTTTTTTCTATACTGTTGTTTCTACTTTGTATCTTTTTCCATGTCTTAGGTCCGACTATACCATCAGTTTTTAAACCGTTTTGTGCTTGAAATCTCATTACTGCTAGTTCAGTTGCGGGACCGAAATCACCATCAACAGTAATATTTAATAATTTTTGTAGTTCTTTAACATCATCTCCTTTATTTCCTTTTTTTAATAACATATTTTTATTTTTTTCTTCTATTATTGGTTTTACCGAATTTACCCCTTCATCTACCTTATTAGATGGAGACAATTGGGTTTTCTTTGTAGTAGTGTAAGATGTCTTCATCCCATTCTTCAATCTCATCTTGTAATTGTTCAATAATGAAATTAAAATATTTTTCCAAACTTTCATCACTTAAATCTTTTAATCTTTCTTTTAACGGATTTGGTATCTCAATAGTATCAATAATATCTTTATATTTAGACACTTTAATTACTTTCGAAAAATAGTCACCTAAACCATCTTCATTGTGAGTAATAATTTCACCCTTCAATTTATTACCTTTTAAATCTAATAAATTAATAAATATATGTTCATACTTACTATTAGTTATAAACATAGTCATTAAATCCTCTTCAACCATACTAATTGGATCTTCCATCATTTCTATTGTCCATCCCGGATAAATTTCCCTACCTACTAGATTATTTATATAATATTTTGCAATTATAAGTTTAGTTGTATCGTCATAATCTTCTTCACTATATGAAAAATCGTCAAATGCTTCTTCATCAAATAAAACATTACCAAATTTCTTATAAAAATTCCACATTTTAAAAACATAGTCATAATCCTTTAATTCAAAGGTATCAATTAAATCATTGATTCTTAATGCATCACTTGCTTCCATCTCATAACTACTTTTACCAATTGTATGATTAAAAGTTTTTTTACCCATAGATTGGTGGATAAACATAAGAACCGCTTTATCCATTCTAGTTAAAGTTTTTAATTCATCAATAATAGATTCTAATAATATGTTTTTAAAATTAAGTTCCATTACATATAAATATAGTTAAGGCATAAAAAAACCCCCACTTTGTGGAGGTTTAATGTTTTTATTGATTTATTAATCTGATAGTAAATCTTTACCTTTAACTGATTCCATTAATGTCTTAAAAACTTTAGTTTCTTTAGTGTAATCATTAGTTTTTGTATTGGTATCTCCGTATTGGAAGTCATATAACTTTTTCATTTTATCAACATTCTCATTAATAGATTTTTCATTTCTAAAATTTAAAACTGTTGCTTCATTTAAAGATTTATCCCACCTCATTTTATATGTTTGGTTTCCATCAGTCATTAAAAAAGTATGTTCATCTACTTTATAGTTTTCAGGTATTAATTCTTTTACTTCTTCTACTGAAGTAAATTCGTTTTTAAAATTTAATCTTTTCATTTTATTACTTTTTGATTCGTTTGTTACCCTTACACGTGGTGTTTGGTGTTGTGGATTTTCACCATCATATTTATTCTTTTTATATTCATCAGAAGCTTTGGTTAACTTTTCGTAAGTATCGTTTTTTTCGTCAGTTTCACCAAAACCATCTTTTGTACCAAATTCTTTATCATATTCAGAAGTATCGTTTAAATCATCCATTCTTTTCATAAATGTTTTAAAAGTTTCACTACCTTCATCATCATATTTTAATCCTTGCATTCCAGAACCTAATGCTTCTACATCATATACGTTAACATCACCAGTAGATTCTTGTTCTCTATCTACCTTTAATACTGGATCTAATTCTTTTAATTCGTCACCGTAGTAATCTTCTAACTTTTTCCCAATTGCTTTTAAAGCATCCTTATTAATAGTTGCATCTTCTTTATGAACTTTCTCATACGTTTTTAAACCATTAGGAGATGTCTCTTCTTTAATTGTTACTTTAGTATTCTTAGTTAAAAATTTATTTTTCATTTTATTGTGTCTTTATATATAAATATACATTAATTAGATAATGTATTATTTTTTAAGTTTTAAATTACTTTTTTTAATTATTTTATGTTCACTAAATACATTATCAATTTCCATATCTGATGTATTACTTGTATAAACACTACCAGCACCTTGATTACAGTATGGGTAGGTTTTACATTTTTTCTTTATGTTAACGAATTTTCCACCTTTATGTGTTGGTTTATTTGCACCTCTCCATTGACTCTTATTTTTAGCCCACATTGCTGGTGTAACATATGATCCTACTGCAGCACCATAATCTACCGCCTCTTCTAAATCTTCATCTTCTTCTAAAACAGTAATTTTACTAATAGGTTTAGTTATACCATTTTTAGAAACAGGAATATCACCTTTTTTAAATGTTCTAACAATAGGTCTATGGTTAATTGGGGCAACAAATGCACCAGCACTACTAGCGCCAGTGGCTTCATCTATGTCATCTCCTTCTGTTTGGTGTGATATTTCCATATCATCCATTATTAAAACGTCTTTTTCGATTTTACTTTTTTCATATAAATCTTTTTCTACTCTTATAGTTTTCTTATTACCATTTTTACTTTCTACCGCAATTACACAGTAATTGGGGTTAGTATAGTAATCTGGTGTATTATCTACATTCTGAGTGGCTAAAGTAAGTGCATCATTATAAGGTAAATGATTTTGTTCTATTTGTGTACCAATATTAATTTCTTCTTCTATTGTTGTTGCCACTTTTCTTAATTCTCGTTGTCCACTAGCATTTAGAGAATCTCTAAATTCTTTACCTATTTCAGAAATTTCATTTACACCTTCTACTTTACCCTTTTTACATTTTAAACTCATTAATTTAATTAATTGCCTCAAAATATTAATTTGTTTAGTAGGTATTTTATCACTATGTTTATCTACTAATTTATTTAATACTTTATCTGCAACTTTTAATTGACTGATATTATTACAAGACATTATAATGTCTTTTACTTTGTCGTAGTCTCTTTTAATATTTTCCATTACTTAATTGCGTTTTTCCAAAACATACGTCTCATCCATAATTCTTTATAAAGTTGTTCTAAAACATCTTTACTAATTTTAACTACTTCTTTTTTAAACTTAGTACCTTTTAATTCTTTATTAACAATATTGGTAACTTTTTTCTCTAAATCACTACCAAATGCATCTTTAATCTCTTTACGAATCATAACACCAATTTTATTTTCATCGGTTTTAGTTAACGCTTCTTTAATTATGTGTTTTAATTCAATATCGTTCATGGTATTACATGTTTATTTATAAATATTTGATATTATGAAAAAAATCAGACTAGAATCAATATTGCAATAATTGGAAGAATTACTGACCCGCCAAAACCTAAAAACTTTAAAAATTTTTGTTTTCGTAATTCTTTTTTCTGTTGTTTAATGGTATCTTCTTTCATACCTAATTCAGAATTTTTATTGTCTAATATCTGTTGGAAATTGTCTATTTGACTTTGTTGATTATCTGACTTTTCCACTAACTTAAAAATAACCTCTTTTTGTAGTGTTATAGTATTAGTATTAAGACTATCTTTCTCTTTATAAACAGTTAATAAACTATCTGCAATCTCATACTCCAAAAGATCGTTAAGTATTACCTTAGCGTCCTCTAAATTCATAATAACTAATGTATCACCATTATCAACGATTGTTCTGACCTCTCCTTTGGAGATAGTCTGAGAGAGTGTTGGTGACACCATCGCTATCCATATTATCAACGATATTAGATACTTCATTTCTTTTTCTTTCTAATTCTTTTAATTTATCTTCTGTTTTTCTAAGAACAACTTTAGTACTGTCAATTGCATATAAAATAACATCAATCTCTTTTTGTAATTTTATATTTGCTTTAATAATACTATCGTTTGATATTAGTAGTTTTTTATTTTGTTTTTGTAAAACACTAATCTCTTCTTCATACTCTTCTATTGGTACGCTAGGTCTAAATATTAGACTTAGGACTAACGCAACTGCTAACCCTAATATTAAAATTGCCTTTAAGTCTATATTAATTTTAAGCATTTTCTTCAGTTGGGTTAGGTATAGATTCTCCTTCACCTTCTTCCCCAAAATCAGGTGATTCTAAACTTTCTGGACCTTCTTCTTTATTTTCTTCATCTGCTTCTAAATTTTCATATTCTTCCGCAATTCTATTAGCCCATTCTTCCGACCAAGTTTTATAGTAACCTATTAATTTTTGTAATAGTTTCATAGTATCTTCTCTTAATTGTAACATATCTGTAGTTACATAGACACCTTGAGTATCATCTAAAGAGAAAAACCACTCTACTCTATTATCTGTAAATTCACCACTGAACTCAACATTTTGTGCTTCAGGATATAATTTAAATCTATTAAATTTAACTCTAGGTGTTACAGTATCTCTAAACTTTTTTTCTTCTTCTTTAAGTTCAGTAGGATCTAATTCACCTTTTTGTTCTTGTTCACTTAATAAAGATTTACTCAATAAAGGTTTTCTTTTATTTTCTCTTATTAAGTTTAATATTTTTCTAGTTTCATCGTGCTGGTTCATTTTGTTTTATTTTTTTTCTTCTATTTTATTTTTAAATTTTTTAAAGTCCCAAGCTGGACTAACATCAGTTAAATATTTATTATAATTACTTCTATAGATTACCCCATTAAAGTCTTCTATATTTTTAATATAAGTATTGTGACCCACACATTTTTTATCAATATTGTGTTTTTCACATAAAAAAGTAACTAAATCTACACAAGAATTAAATTGTTTAGTAGTATAAGGTTCCCAGTATCTAAAACCTCTCCATCTCTTATCTATTACTTTAGCTCTTCTCTTATAAATATTACCTACCCAATCAATATATCTATCTTCTAATAAATCTTTATTTAACCATCCTATATTTTCTAAAGTAATACTAATAATACTTTTATCTAAATCATCTATACCTACACTTTTAGAATAGTATTTATCGTCAAAATGTTGATATGTATTTCCTTTTTTATCAATAGAAAATGTTGTAGTTTTTTTATATTTACCACCATTTCTTTTTTTCCACCCTGAAATATATTTTATATTATTAGAGTACGAATTACCAATAAGAATTTGTGTTTTTTTAGTTTCCTTATCTATGTAGTTTTTATTAGTTAGTATAAATGTTTTAAAATCCACAACCATTAGTCAATTCTTTGTATGTTTTTAGAACCACCCTTATCCTCCTCAATTTTATTTACTTTACCAGTATCTGTTTGGATTTTTTTCATTTGTGGTTTTACTTCGTTATATTTCTTTATTGCTTTTTCTAATATTTCATCCTCATTCTCAACAATAGAAATATTTTCGTCAGTAACATCATCTTCAAAATTAATATCACTAAGTATAACTTCTTCATCTACATCATCATATATTTCTTCAGTTTTCTTAATTAATTCTTCTGCTTGTTGAATGGATTTTTCTAAATTATCTCTATTAGCTTTTGTTTTTAATAAATATTCTGTTTCATCTTCTGGTTTTTCAGTAAGTGTATTATATTCATCTACTGTAGAATCATTTTTATCTTCACTAATACTATTATTTTCTTCTTTTCTTTTATCATAATTTACAAAAAAATGTAATGATGTTAATGATATTATTGGTAGTAAACCACCTTCTAATAGTGCTAACCATCTTTTCATACCTATAGTATCCGTTACATCAGTACCCATCATCTCCCATAAAGGTGATGTTAATTCCACCCAAGATTTAAATAATTCACCGTTTTCATCTATTTCTTTGAAACAAAAAAATACGTTACCTATTACTTGAATTAGTGTAACAATACTAAACATAAACCATATACCACCCTTAACTCTTGTACTAACCGCAACTAGTGCCGTCATAGCTGCGATTTCAATCGCAACAGATAGATAAATTGCCCAATTTAAAGGATTTGCAATATCATACCATGTAACAACATGAGATATAGAAATTATTGCAACTAAAATAATCGGAATTAGGAACATTGTCCTATTAGGATTAGTACTTACCCATTTAATTATCTTCATAATTTTTATTTTTCAGATTCGTTTTTTAATTGGTTAATTGGAACTCTGTTTTTATCAGATAGTTCCTCTAACTCTAATGATTTCCAAAAAGGGGTTTCTTTTATTAATTTAACCATTTCTTCATTAGTAATAGTATTTTTATTAATCCTATTTACTAAACTATCTAATTTATGTATTTTAGAATTAATTTTTTCCTCACTTTTCTTTATAGTATTATTAGTATTACAAGTTTTGAAGAATATTAATATCACTAATACAAAACTAATTATTGTACCCCAACTATTCACAAATTTTTTTACCTTTTCCATATTTTTTAATTTTAACTGTTATTATATAAATATAATTTATTCTAAAAATACTATAAAATTAAAAAAAGTGTATAAAAAAAAGGGGTAAAACCCCCTTTTTAATATTTTATTTTATTTTCTAATACTATAAAAAATCCATTAATTCACCCACATTATTACGTATTTTACGTATTGCTGATTGTTTTATTTGTCTTATTCTTTCTTTAGTTAGTTCAAATTCATCTCCAATCATTTCTAACGTCATAGGTTCACCATAAATACCAAAATAACAATTTACTATATCTCTTTCTCTAGGACTTAAAGTTTCCATAACTTTTTTTAATTGACTTTTTAGTGTTTGATTTTTACTTATAATATTATCTGGTTGTCTAAAGGTATCATCTTTTAGAATACTACATAACTCATCACCATCTTCATTTATTGTGTTATTAAGTGAAGTACATGATGGCACATGAGGCATTTCTACTTCATGATGTGCAGGTGTACGAGAAAACTCTTTCTCAAACTGCTCAATCTCTTTTCTTATTTTAGATAATTTATTAATCATATTTGCAGGTAATCTAACCATTCTAGAATTGTCATTTAATGATTGTAATATAGATTGTTTAACCCACCATACTGCGTAAGATATAAATCTAAATCCTTTAGTATGATCGAATCTCTTTGCTGCAGTTATTAACCCATAGTTACCTTCAGATATTAAATCAGCTAATGGTAATCCTTGATTTTGATAATCTTTTGCTATAGATATTACAAATCTTAAATTAGCCATAACTAATTCGTCAATTGCACCTTTTTCACCATCAGCAATCCTTTTAGCTAATTCTAATTCTTCATCTATTGTAACTTGTTCACTTTTTCTAACGTCTTTTAAGTATATTGACATTGAATCTTCTTTAGTATTAATATATCTATTATTTGTCATTTTTATTTGATTGTTTTTTTAAAATTTCTTTTTCTTTATTAGTTAATTTATCTATTCCTTTATCAGTAATTTTATCTAAAATTTCATCTACTGTTGGTTCTATTAATATTGCTTCTTCAGTATTTTTTATATTGGTTTGTAATTCTTCTAATATACCTTCCATATTATCCCCACTAAATTTTTTCATAGTATGTTCCATATTATTTCTTACATTAAATAAACCTATAAACTCACTATTATCAATTTTACCACCAAACAATGTTTTTTGGAATTTTTCTAATATTAGATTAGCTGAAAAGGTTGCAGGTAACATCTCAAATATAATAAATGCCCTCTCATTCATATTTAAAAATTCCTCTATTTCTATTATATTAAGTGCGCTACCAAATGTTGCTATGATTAAATTTTCTCCTGTTGCAAAATTAGCAACACTATCAGAAATAAATTCTAAATCTTCTTTTATCTCATCAATATTGTCCATACCTATTAAACAATATTTTCTTAAAGTTATTTTGTTTTTACTCATAAAACTACTTATTAATATATATTAACAAAATGAATACCATTACCCATTTTTCACAAATATACAACAAATTATTTGATTTGCAATGACGAAACGTCATTATTTTTTTCAATTGTGATAATTTTGTCACCCCAATCTTGTGTAATAGGATTATGTGTAATTAATAAAATAACTTCATACATCTTTTTTATTTTATCAAAAAATATTTTAACATAATCTAAATTTATATTAGCAACTTTACCTAATACTTCATCAAATACTATAACATTTGGTTTAGGTAGTGTTGATATCCTACCTAATACACACCTAAGTGCTAAAGATGCTAATGTTGTTTCTAACCCAGAACCAGACTTTAACTTTTTAGTGACATCTTTTTTAATTATATTAAAATCTACTTCATTTTTATCATTAATATCTAATTGTACTTGAAAATCACATACTTCATCTAATAATCTGTCTAATTCGTAATTTATTATAGGAATTACTGAAGATAAAACTAATTTAGATATACCATTTTTACCTATCATTCTATTATAAATCTCAAATATTTTTAATACTTCTTCTTCTCTAAGGATCTGTTCTGTCATTTTTTGATTTTCAATGTTGTTTGTTTTCTTAATTTTATTATCATTTTTTAAATCTTGTATTTCATTTCTAATACTATCTCTTTTTTTATTTAATTTTTCTAATAACTGATTATAACCTAATATTTTACTTTCTAAATTTCTATTCTTTTCAATATAATCTATATTACGTTCATAGTTCTTTTGTAGATTCATTTTTTCTTTCAAATCAACTCTTAACCCATCAATCTCTACTTCTAATCTATCTCTACTTAGTTCTAACTTATCTTTTTCATCAGAGATAGTTTTTAACCTACTTTGTTTATCTAAAGACTTAAGTGTAACACCTAAGTCTTTTTGTATTTCTTTTATTAAATTTTTAATTATTTTTAAATTTTTCTTCTCCTCTTTTATCTCTTCACTGTGATCAACATCTTCCAACGCTCTTTTACACGTAGGACATATTTCACCCTCCTCTAAATTTTTTATTAATAATTCTTTTCTATCTTTTTTACTTTCTTCTTTACTTTCTTTCAATAATAAATCTTTTTCTTCTAATCTAAATTCTTCGTGAATATCTTCATCATACTCAACTTTACCTATTTTATCTATATCTTTTATAATTTTATCTAAAGATTTTTTCTTAGTTATACCCTCTTTAGTTAATATATCTATTTCATCTTTTAATGTCTTAGGATTAACATTACTCACTTCCTCATCTATCACATATTTTTCTGACAATAAAACTTCTTTCTTAGAATTAGCTTCAGAAATTTCTACATCAATTTTTTGTAATTTGTTATTATTTTCTTTTATAGAGTTATTATTTTCTTTAATTTTTTCTATATTGTCTTCTATCTCAAACTCTAACTCTTTAGTGTTATAAACGTTGGACTTCATTTTACTTTTAAAGTCAGACATTAAACCTTTATTAATCTCTTCTTTTTTCTCAATGATTTCTAAACCAATAAATTTAGTTAATAGTCTACCTCTTTGTGTTGGTTTGGTTTCTAATAAATCTTCTAAATTCTTTGCAGTTGCAACTATAGTTAACATAAAATCATCATAACTACCAATAGTTTCAGTTATGAGTTTATCAGTCTCTCTACGTTGTTCACCTTCTAAATTTTCATAACTACCGTCTGAAAGTACCCTAAAGAAATTTAATTCAGATGAAGTTTTGTAATTACCTGATTTAGTTTTTTTCCTAAATAATTTTCTTTCAATTATATATTCGTCACCATCTATATTAATTTCACCACTAACCATTACTTCATCTTTGTTAGTAAAAGTATTAAATATTTCTAATGCAGTATCAGTTTTTGTTGTTTTACCAAAAAATAAAAACAACAATGAATCTATACTAAATATTGTCTTCCCTCCTTGATTTGCAGGTAAAGAATTGACTATCGTTAATCCTTTCAAACTATTATAATCTACTTCATTTTCTGAACCAAAAGATAAAAAGTTTTCTATTTTTAAATTGTTTATACTCCATCTTCTATATCTTATGTCTTCTTCTCCCAAATTTACTAAAACATCATTGACTTTATCATCTAATCTACACAATCTTTCAAAATTAATATCTACACCGTTAATATCAATCCATTGTGAAAATAGCTTCCTTTGATATGCACTATCCATTATATTATCAATCAATCCATCGGTAATATCTATTACTTTACCTGTACTATTTTTTAATATGGGTATAAAATTAATTTTAATAGATGTTTTATTAATTCCATATTTATCAGAAAAATAAGTTTTGACTCTATTTATTGTTTCTATTGTTCTATTTTCAGGATAGTCTTGCCAATCAACTCTTATTAAAGCATTTTTTGGTACTTCTATTAATTTTTTAGTTCTTACCACGTCAATTTGATTTTCCATATTGTTATTTTTTATCTGTAAGGTTTGAACCCCAATGTCCTCCTTTATTCCATTCTTCATCATAGATATCCCTAAAAGGTCTACCCTTTTCTGATGTAGTGTTATTTTTAAGATTAGTGTTTTCTTTTTCTATATTCACTATTTTATCTTTTAAATTTTTTATTTCTACATTTTTATTTTTAATACTTTTTTCTAATTTTTTAACTTCATTATCTTTTTGTAACCACTCACTATTTTTAATATTAAATTCTTCTTCTTTAATTTTATATTTATTCTTAACATCAATATATTTCTGAGTGTCCTCAATTAATTTACTTTTTAGTGATTCTATCTGTTCTACTAAATCTGTTATCTTTTCATCATCACTAACATATACTTCTTTTTCTAATACAATTTCTTTTATTACTTCTTTTTCTACTGGCACTTCTTTTATTACTTCTTTTATAACCTCTACTGGTTTTTCTTTTTCTACAATTATTTCCTTAATTGTTTCAACAGGAATTTCTTTTTCTACAATTATTTCTTGTATAAAAGGTGCATTACCATATTTTTCTATATTAAATCCAGTTACAATATTTTTTAAAATAAATTCATCTATATTAATAATATTGTTTAGTTTACAGTATTCTTTTATTTCTTGTTCTATTTTTTTAGGTAACTTCATTAAGAATTTGTTAAATATTCTTTACCTACTTCTAAGTCTTCTAAAGAATTTATTTTAAAAACATAATATCCATATTCTGTATCTATATCATGTTCCGTGTAATCTAAATGTTCTACATCCCATATTAAGTAACCGTGTTCAGATACCCTCTCACCAAAATCTTGTTGAATAAAACTACCACAATATGTTATATTTATACCTTTATGTATAAAATTTTGTCTGTGATGGATATCACCCATAATTACTGCATCACACCCCTCGAACTGCTTTAACTCTGCAGATTCATCAAATTCGAAACCTACTGAAGTAATTGCCCCATTAACTGGTGCGTGAAACAACCCAATATATTTTTTATCATTACCATACTCCTTACGACACGCATCTATGTCGGGTCTGACATTCTCTTCAAATATAGAGTAACAACACCAAACTATGTTTTCGTCTAAATAACACTTACTTTCAGTCATATAGTTAACATATGGGTTATTCATTATTTCTATTATTGGTGTTAGTGAATCTAATCTATCTTTATTATTTTCTAACAGATCGTGATTACCTGCAATTAAAACCACAGGACATAACTCACTACATTTATTAAGAAACCAAGAAACTAACATTGTTAACTCATTTGATATAGTAATCTTTTGGTGTACTATATCTCCAGCAATTACTATTCTACATTCTTCAAAAGATAAGTTGTTATCTTCTATATAAAATTTAACTTCATTGAGGAATTTATTACAGACTTCTTTACATTCATTATGTCTATTATAGGTTCTAAAATGTAAATCTGCAATGTGAAATAATTTTTTTATCATACCTTAAATATAATGATTTTTTATTAAAAAGACAACGCGATTAGGCAGGAATTAGAGTAGTTAACATATTATCTACATGTTCACTATAATCTGCACATTTGATAACTTTATAATTTGGGTTGTCTTCGTTGAACCAAACTAAATTACATCTACCTACCTTTAAGTTAGTATTTTTCTCAATTATTTTTTTATAGATATTAAGTTGTAAAGAATATGTATTAAATTCACATTTATCTAACATCCATAAACACTCCTTCATTTTATTACCATAATCATCCTTCATATTTAGACGAGTATTAGTCTTCCAATCCCATATTTCTAAAGTACCATATCTTTCATTCCAAAACAACTGATCCACCATACCACATAACATATAGTCTTTATCACCTACTACCAACTCTGATTTAATAGGCACTAACTTACCTTTAGCTACTGTATCATTGTAAAAGTTATGAAAATATCCTTCCATAATCTTATATGTTTCTTCTATCTCACTAAAATCCAATCCTTCAGGACTTTTAGTTGGGTAAGGCATTATTTTATTATTTAGATAATTTTCAATATAATCGTGAAGTGTTGTACCCTCAAAAGTAGCATGATTATTTTTATACTTCCATAACTTTTTGATATCTTCTTCACTTATACATTCTTCTGATGGTTTAGGTTTAGAGTAATCAGGTCTATCATACGGATCTCCTTCCATAGGGTAAAAGTTTTGTTTATGTGCGTATTTATCCGCCATACTTTTAGCCTTATATATATGTCCTTGTTTTTCCGCCCATTTATCTGGTTTGTCTACATTAGACTCAAAGTCTTCTTCAAACTTATGAATGAAACCAGTACAAGATATTGTTTTCTCCCCATCAATATAATACGTATGAGGTTCATCATAGTATTTTATATTGTTAAAGACTGATAATTCTTTAATGATCTCCATTTTTTGCATATTTATTATTACAAAGATAAGCATTTATTTTTAAAAAAACAAATGAAATTAAAAGACATTATAAGAAATACTACTGATACACAACCGTTCAATAATTTTGAGGTTGCAGTATTAAGAGAAATATATAGAACTTTAGAAGGTAGAGTAAATAGTAATAAAAAAACTGATATTAACCTTTTAATGGATTCTAATATAATAGGTAACTTAGCATTAGATAAGGATATACTTATGTATTTTTATGCTTTATATAAAAATAATTTATTCAATGTTTTAAATAAAGATGGTGATTTTGCTTCTATAGAAGAAGTAGTTGTACCACAAATGAAAGAGTATCAAATTAAATTTTATCAAAACATAAATTCTTGGAGAGAAATCAAAAATACTGTCGTGTCAGATGATAGTGATACTGCCATAGACGCAATGGACTGGGAATTCGATTATGGTAATGTAGTGAGTCCAGAATTAACAACTCACATAGATGATGAAATACATCAAGGAGATTATGATGAGGTTTTTGATACAGAAGCAGATGTATTACGAACTATAAATGAAAGTATTACTAAAAGAAAAATTATTATTACTGAAAGTCAATTATCTAAAATAGAAGAGGATTTAAAGTATTGGAGTGTAAGTGATGCAAACCCAAACAAAAACAAATATGAAATGGGTATGGAGTTAGAAGAAGAGGTAACTAGTATTCCAATATATAAAAATAATAATCCCCATAAAAGAATATATGAAAAAATGAGGAGAGAGTTTCCTGATACACCAGAATATGTTTTACAAGATTATTACAGAAATATCATACTAATGAGAGCACCAGGTCATCGTCCAGCAATGAAAGATATTTTAAACACTTATAATGGTGATCCAATACCTTATATTAAGGGTGATGGAAATGGATGGTGGTATAACTATTTAAAAGGTCCGTGGAAGTTGCAAGTTTTAAATGTAAACCCAATGGATTTTGATAAACGTACAATAAGAGCGTTTGAACAAAGAGATTTCGGTAATATAAATGCATATAACGTACCAAACGATGAAGAACGAATGGATACACAAATGAGTATGAGAAGAGATGATGGAATGAACGAACCAGTTATTATTCTACAAAATCCCGATGGTACTTATCAATTAGTAGAAGGTTGGCATAGAACAATGTCTATTTTAAAAATGGGTGATAAACCTACCGAAGATTATTATGATGAAGATGATTATAATGATGAATTGTGGGATGAAGAAACACCTACTGAGTTAAAAGATTGGGATAAGGTTAAACTCAGAGCATTTGTTGCACCAAATCCAGACTTTAAAGAAAA
>TARA_B100000963_G_scaffold360598_1_pt1 | contig 14225 bp, 13 predicted proteins | sample TARA_B100000963 | Tara Oceans TARA_B100000963 (sample SAMEA2622097) | marine metagenome | biome: marine biome (ENVO:00000447); feature: surface water layer (ENVO:00002042); material: "saline water (ENVO:00002010), including plankton (ENVO:xxxxxxxx)" | depth 5 m | reverse complement strand
TCTTGGACTGCAAATGGCAGCGGCTCAGGAGCAACTCAAATAAATGACTTAACAGATGCTGAGATTAGTGGTCATGCAAACTCCCAACAAAATTCCAGTATAGGAATAGGGACATTAATGGGTTCAGGATCTGGCCCAAGAAATACAGCATTAGGAATAGGTGCATTTTCCAGTCAATCAGGAGATGGTTCTTGGAGCCAAGCCATAAATAATACAGCTATTGGATACAATGCATTAAAATCATTGACAACAGGTGTGCAAAATACAATAGTAGGAGCAGAAAATTCAGGCAGCCTAACTGGGAGTAGAAATGTTGTCTTAGGCGCTCAGGCTGGACTAAACCTATCCACTGCCGATCGTAATACTATTATCGGTTATAGATCTGTTGAAAATTTGACTACAGGGGACTATAATACTATAATTGGAAATGAAGCTGCACAAAGCACAGCGGATGCTCAAAATCAAATTGTAATAGGTTCAACTGCTACTGGAAAAGGAAATAATAAGGCAGTTATTGGAAACACATCTGTAACGGATGTTTACATGGCAGAAGATGGAGATGCCTCTGTGTATTCATCAGGAATCACCAGAAGATCATCTTCAGGAACGGATACAGCTGGTTTAGACCTCACCTTTAAGTCTGGCGCTGGAACAGGAACTGGAGATGGAGGCTCAATTGTATTTCAAGTGGCTGACGCAGCGGGATCTTCAGGATCCAGTACAAATTCACTTTCAACGGCAGTAACAATCCAAGATAATGGAAATTTAGTGGGTAGCTCAGGTAGTATTTCAGGGTTTGACACAGAACTGAATGCTGTCACTTCTTTTTCTTCAAACGATTATACCCTTCAGACCTCTGATAATGGAAAAGTAGTAACCTTAGACAACGGCACAACTGCTTCAACTTTATCAATTCCCGAATCACTTGGGGATGGATTCAATTGTATAATTGTACAAAAAGGAAACCATGAAACAACCATTCAAATAGCGAGTGGAGCTTCGGCTACATTGTTAAATAGAAGTAATGAGTTCAAAATGGCTGGCCGCTATGCAATTGTTTCTATTGTTAATATTGGCTCAGACACGTACATTCTCTCTGGCGACACAAAAAATTAAATGAAAAAGTATCTTCTTTTAATTTGTTTTTGCATTCAAAATGTAATGTCCCAGTCAATGATTTCAAATGCTGCAGTACATCATCACAAAGAAACAGTAGAAACAAATTATGCATTATCATTTGATGGGTCAGGTGATCACATAGTAGTAAATGGAGGAACAATTTCAAATGCATGGTCGTTTGAGGTTTGGTTTAAAAAAGCAGGTAATAGAAACGGAATGAATTTAACCAATAATACGAATTCTAATAGTTCGGGAACTTGGTCACTAAGACTTGCCCAATGGAGTAATATCAACAAAGTGGGTATTACAAAATATGGCGTTTCAGACTATTATATAAATAATTCCAAGGCAACACTGGAAACAGGAAAATGGTCACACGTAGCATGGACCTATCAAAATAATTTAGTTACAGTTTATGTCAATGGTGAGAGTTTAGGAAGTACTTTTAGTAGGGGTCCTTTGTCTAGTGGAGCTAAATTGCACTGGAATATAATCGGGAAAGGAAACAGTCTTTCAATATATGGGGAAATAGATGAGGTCAGAGTTTGGAACGATAAAAGAACAGCCAGTGAAATTGCAGATAACATGTTTTTAGAGCTCAGTGGTAATGAGGCAAATCTTGTGGCTTATTATAAAATGTCAAATGGGTCTGGAACAACAGTTGATGATGACAGTTCCAATAGCAACAATGGCACAATGACGAACATGAGTGAACAAGATTGGGTGACTTCACATATTCCATTGGGTGAATTAAAAGACAACTACAAAACAAATATCAAATCCATCTGGAAAGCTACAGGCACTTCTTCCTCATTTGAATCTGATGGATTATCAATGAGTGTTTCAAGTGAGTTAGCTGAACAAAACTTCGTGGTTTTTGGAAATAATGGTTCAACCTCTACAACCACAAACGATTTACCTGCCGGTATTACAAAGAGATCGGCAAGGGTTTTCCAATTTGATCTAACTGGCTCGGTTTCAGCAAATATTAAAATCGATATTGGAGACGTCAGTGGATTTAGCGGGACGCCTGGTGCAACTTCTAATTACAAACTTTTGTTCCGGCCAATTGGATGTACTGGATCATGTGATTACAGTATTTTAGCAACGGCTGCAAGTGTCTCATCAACAGACATTTTTGAATTCACGAATATTTCCATTCAAGATGGGTATTATGCAATTGGGTCTACAGACTCTAATTTGTAAAATTCTTTAACAGTGGACTATATTTTTATGAATATTTTCCTTTTGTACATTTCATTAACAATAAAATAAATTACAAGAGTGTAAAAAATAGCCCATGCGAGTGAAAAAAGCTGAGGATCAATATTTGTAGAAAGGCCAAAATCCATCCAAGTTTTTTGGATTCCATTTCCGTTTATAACAGGAACTCTAAACACTCCTCCAAGAACAGAATGCAGCACATAAGCGAAGATTGCATTGGAGCCAAAAACGATTCCAAATCTGATATTAGAATGGGTTTTTTTATGGTCTATAATCCACATGCAGCTAGCTAAAAAAATCATGGCAAGACCTGACGAAAAAAGAACATAGGAGCTGGTCCAAATGTGTTTATTTATTGGAAAGCTATAATCCCAAAGAAGCCCCATACACATACATATACTTCCAACCAAATAGATTTTTATAATCTTGTCTTTTAAAGATTTGGATTTATTTATAATTAGGTGTCCACAGAACATTCCAGAAATACCTGTTGCAACAGCAGGAATGGTGCTAAAAAACCCCTCAGGATCCCAAGTTTCTCTATACATTCTTCCGGGTGTAATAAAACGATCAATCCATGCAGCAAAATTGTTTCCAGGCTCAAGGACACCAACTACTGAATCCCCAAAAGGGACATGTATCATAAAAGCCCAATAAATTATTAGGCATAGAAACCCAATCCAAATCTGAACAGACTTATTTGATTTTAAAAAGATAAAAGAGCAAAACATGTAAACAAGCGCTATTCTTTGCAGAACCCCTGCAATTCTAAGATTCTCAAAATCAAAGCTTGGAAAAAGTGCCAAAAGCAGTCCAATTCCAAAAAGAATTAAGGTTCGTTTTATGATTTTGAAATAGACAGGAGATCCAGATTTTTTTAGTTTCGAAAGAGATAGAACAATGGAAACACCAACGATAAAAAGAAAAAAAGGAAAAACCAAATCAGTGGGTGTGGCTCCATGCCATTCTGCATGTCTCAAAGGCGCATAAACGTAAGACCAGCTGCCAGGATCATTGACAACAATCATCGCTGCAATGGTGAATCCTCTAAAAAAATCGAGAGAAGTTAGTCTTTTAATCATTAGATTAATATAGCGAAAAAAGCCTTTATAATCCTAAGCCTTTGATGTCTTCCGCCTCGTCAATATCCTTCTGAACAGGCTTGATACTTTCACAGTCGATGGGTATGTTCAACTCTTCTGGAGCCAAAAAGTCCTCAACTGAAATACCGAGGGATTCATTTTCGTAACATTTTTTCATGAAAAGTCCCCATATTGGAAGAGCCATTGTAGCTCCCTGTCCGTATGCAATGGTTTCGAAGTGAGTAGCTCGATCTTCAGCGCCCACCCAAACACCAGTTACAAGGTTGGGCACCATACCCATAAACCACCCATCACTTTGGTTTTGAGTTGTACCTGTCTTGCCTGCAATTGCATTTTCAAACTTGTAGGGATATCCTGTAACAACATCACGATAAACAGGGTTTCTCTCATCTTCGGGAATGTCATGGCGAAGTCTCGCACCCGAGCCAAATTTTGTTACGCCTTCAAGTAAGTTTACTGTTACATAAGCAGACTCTTCACTTATTACATCTTTTGTTTCAGGTGAGGATTGGTAGAGTAAAACACCGTTTTTGTCTTCAATTCTGGAGATCATAGTTGGTTTCACATAAATGCCTTGATTTGCAAAAGCCCCATAGGCTCCAACCATTTCAAAAACACTTAAGTCAGGTGTACCAAGGGCAATGGCAGGCACGTCTGGAATGAATGACTCAATCCCAAGATTTCTAGCGAGATCAGCAACAGGCTTGGGGCCTACTTTATCCATTAACTGAGAGCTAATCGTATTTTTCGAGTTAGCAAGTGCATTTTTTAGAGTCCTCAAACCTCCGTATTTATCACTTGAATTCGTTGGACACCAAGGTTCAGGATTACCGAACTTATTTGGTTCAATGCAATAAATTGCATCTGGTAAGGAATCACAAGGTGAAAGTTTTAGTTGATCGATTGCAGTTGCATATAAAAACGGTTTGAAGGTAGACCCAATTTGTCTTTTACCTTGTTTTACATGGTCATATTGAAAGTGCTTGTAATTAATACCACCAACCCATGCCTTAACATGACCTGTTTGAGGTTCCATGGACATCATACCTGCTTGCATAAAATGCTTGTAGTATCTGATGGAATCAATTGGTTTCATTATCGTATCGATGTTTCCGTTCCATGAAAAGATGCTCATAGGGACTTCCTTTTCAAAAGATGCAAACATTTCTTCCTCAGATTTTCCCGAAATTTTCATCTTTCTCCATCGTTCTGATCTTCTCATAGCTCTTTCAAAAATCAGCTCTTCTTCCTCCTCCTCTATTTCTAAAAATGGAGCTGTGGGATTTAGTTCAGGTGTGTTTTGTAAAAAAAACTCTTTTTGCAAGTTTGGCATATGCTCTTTTACAGCTTCCTCTGCATATTGTTGCATTTCATAGTTAATGGTCGTGTATATTTTAAGACCGTCTAGATAAAGGTTGTATTTTGAACCATCTTCCTTTGAATTTTCATTGGTCCAAGTCTTCATAAACTCTTGTAGATAAGCCCTAAAGTAAGTAGCGAGTCCCTCTCTGTGAGATTGGGGTGTATACCTAATCTCCATTGGAATTTGTTTTAGCGAGTCAAATTCTTTTTCGTTTAGAAGTCCATTTTTTTTCATTTGCCCAAAAACAACATTTCGTCTTGACTGGACTAATTCGGGTCTTCTTAATGGATTGTACAATGAGGAGTTTTTTAACATACCCACCAGCACTGCGGATTCTTCAATATTTAAGTCGATTGGTTCTTTTCCAAAATAAATGTTTGCTGCTGATTTAATTCCATCTCCATTGTATCCAAAGTCATAAACATTTAAATACATTTTAATGATTTCTTCTTTGGTATACTGTCTTTCAAGTCTTACAGCAATTACCCATTCTTTTACTTTTTGAGTCAATGCTTCAAATATGTTTTTTGATCTTACACCAACGAACAATTGTCTAGCCAACTGTTGAGAAATTGTACTTGCACCTCCTCGTTTGTTTAAATAAACGATTGCACGAACAGTTGCCCTGAAGTCAATTCCAGAATGACTGTAGAATCTTTCATCCTCAGTAGCAATTAATGCATCGACTAAGTTTTTTGGAATTTCGTTGTATTCAATGGGTGTTCGGTTTTCTCCAAAATGAAATTTTCCCAGGATTTTGTTATCTGATGAAATGATTTGAGAAGCAAGATTGGTATTGGGGTTTTCAAGTTGTCTAAAGTCTGGCATTTCACCAAGCTTACCTGTTGATGCTGAGTAAAAAATGGTAAAGACACTAAAAATCCCAAAAATAAAAATAGCCCAAAAACCATAGTAAAATAGTCTGTATTTTTTTGGAACTCCTCTTTTTTTTGTTCGTTTCCTAGCCATTAGTTAACAGGTTTAATTAACAGACCAATGTCCAAAACACTTTCTAAATTCTCTATGGGGGATATTTCACTATTTCGTCTCATAGAATTTCTTACAGTTAATGTGTTCAAGCTGTCTTTAATCAATGTAACATTGTTTTTATACTTCAAAATGTGTTCCACAGTTGATATCTTGGTTTCACCGTTCCATTTTCCACTTGGCTGACTTAGTGTATATTCTATTGTATCAATCACATTTTCTTGTCCGTTCAATTTTAAATTGGAGATCAAAAATATATTGGAGAACTTATAGCTTTTTTCATGTCTTAAAACAAAAAATAAATCATTGTCTGGATTGTCCGTATTGTTTGAAAAATTCAGTTCAACAACTTCATTGTTTTTCCATCCATTTACAAACTCATGTCTTACAATTTGACCATCAAAGGAGCAGCTAATTTCCAGCACTAAAATAAAAATTAACAAAAAAAGTTTTTTAAATTTCAACATGTAACATTTTTGTAAGTAAGAACTTCTGATCTGCCTTTTTTGAAGATTTTATTGCTGTTTTTTTGACCTTTTCTTAATTTTTTTTGTTCCTCAATTGGCATTGCATCTATTTCCATACAGTTGACTGAGCAACATTCGTTGAATTTTCTTGAACATTTTTTACATTGTATAAAAAGAAGATGACAAGCTTCATTTGAACAATTGACATGAGTGTCACATTTTGCTCCACATTGATGACACCTTGAAATGACATCACCAGAAATTGACTCACTTCTTCTGTGATCAAAAACAAAGTTTTTACCTATAAATTTGTTTTCCAAACTATTATTTTTTACTTGTCTGGAATACTCGATAATTCCACCACTTAATTGATAAACATTTTCAAATCCTTTATGTTTTAAATAAGTGCTGGCTTTTTCACAGCGGATTCCACCAGTGCAGTACATAACAATATTTTTTGTTTTTTTATGCTTTTTAAGACTTTTTTCAACAATGGGAAGAGACTCTCTGAAACTATCTACATCAGGTAAAACTGCATCTTTGAAATGTCCTATTTCGCTTTCATAGTGATTTCTCATATCAACTAAAACAGTATCGGATTTTGATACTAACGAATTAAATTCTTTTGCATTTAAATGCTTCCCGCATTTAGATAAATCAATTTCGCCATCTTTTAGACCATCCGCTACAATCTTATTTCTCACTTTGATTTTAAGCTTTAGAAAAGAAAAATCATCTTGTTCGATTGCAATATTAAGTCGGGTGTCTTTTAAAAAACTTACCCCATCAATTGTTTTTTTAAAATTGTCTAAGTTTTTGGAAGCGATTGATAGTTGTGCATTGATTCCTTCACTTGCCACATATATCCTTCCCAAAACATCCAATTCGTTCCATAAAACGAAAAGATGATCACGAAATAATTGAGGGTTGAAAATTTTATGGTATTTATAGAAGGATAATGTCAACCTTCTGTCACCTGCTTTTTCAATTAATTCCCTTCTTTGATCAGCGCTTAACTTATTAAATAATTCCATATCTCAAACGAAATTAATGATTTAAAATTTATAAGAAAAAACTGCATATTTCTATTATGACTTCTTTTAAATAAATTGTACTTTTACTAGTAACCTTAATCACACTATTACATGAGTACAGATAAAGAATCAAAACAAAAAGCTTTACAGCTTACATTGGATAAATTAGACAAAGCTTACGGCAAAGGTACTGTAATGAAAATGGGGGATTCAGTTGAAGAAGAGGTTGAAGCAATCCCAAGTGGTTCTTTAACACTTGACTATGCTTTAGGTGTTGGGGGATATCCTAAAGGGAGAGTGATTGAGATATATGGACCGGAATCTTCAGGAAAAACAACTCTGACTTTACATGCAATTGCCGAGTGTCAAAAAATGAGTGGAATTGCAGCTTTTATTGATGCTGAGCACGCTTTTGACAGGTTTTATGCTCAAAATTTAGGGGTAAATATTGATGAGTTAATCATATCTCAACCCGACAATGGAGAACAGGCCCTTGAAATAGCAGACAATCTTATACGTTCCGGAGCAATTGATATAATTGTGATTGATTCGGTAGCTGCATTAACACCCAAAAGTGAAATTGAGGGTGAGATGGGTGATTCAAAAATGGGATTACATGCAAGATTGATGTCTCAGGCACTTAGAAAACTTACATCCAACATCAGCAAAACAAATTGTACTGTGATTTTCATCAATCAGTTAAGAGAAAAAATTGGTGTAATGTTTGGTAATCCTGAAACAACAACCGGTGGTAATGCTTTAAAGTTTTATGCCTCAGTCAGATTAGATATTAGAAGATCAACTCAAATTAAGGATACAAACGGAAATGTATTAGGCAACAAAACAAGGGTAAAAGTTGTTAAAAATAAGGTTGCCCCACCTTTTAAACTTAGCGAGTTTGATATTATGTATAGTAAAGGCATCTCCAAAATGGGTGAAATCATAGATTTGGGCGTGGATAACGGAATTATTGAAAAAAGTGGGTCATGGTTTAGTTATGGAGAGACCAAATTGGGTCAAGGCCGAGACGCTGTAAAGTCGATTTTAGTCGATAACCCAGATTTATGTGAAGAATTAGAAGCTAAAATTGTTGAGGCGTTAAAAACCTAGTCGCTTAAATCTTTCCACATTAAATCATATACCTTTTTTTTAAGGTCATCCATATCATTAAGTGTTTTGCCTTTAGTACTGATGTGATTATAAACACGTACCCGTAAAAAACCAGGCCCTCCAACAAAATGATTGTAAGCGAAATGATAGGGATATCTTTTTTCACAATCTAAAAACGTCATTGGTACGATTGGCATTTGATAGTCTAAGGAAAAGCGAAAGGCACCATTTTTAAAAGGAGCGAGTTTAACCTCAGGGCCAAAAACACCCCCCTCAGGAAATATGCATATACCCAAGCCTTGACTCAATCTTCTCTCAGCGTGTCCATATACAGCTTTTCTACTTTTCTCACTGTCACGGTTTACCATAATAGCAACTCTTTTGTAAAAATATCCAAAAAGAGGAAGTTTAAGCAACTCCTTTTTACCAACAAACACAAAAGGGATAGGGCTAACTTTAAGCATAAGCATTACATCTATCATGCTTTTATGATTCGCTACAAGCATGTAGCTTTTCCCTTTTTCAAAAGGCTCTTTATATTCAATTTTAGGAATTAAACCCATACCATATAAAATTATGGTTGACCAGATATTTCTAACGAACCAAAAAAAGTAGGGATACCAACTTTCTCTTGCTGTTGTTATTAAAAGAATGGGAAGAAAAATAATAATACTAACTGTAGCTAATGTGTAGAACCATACGTTGTATAACCCGCAGAGAACCATTTTAACAAATCGTAGCATTGGTGTAAAAGTAACTAAATCAATAATATGTTTATTAAATCCATTACTTTTGTTAAGATAATTTCACCTATGGCAAGAATTTTAACAGGTGTCCAAAGTACTGGAACTCCACACTTGGGTAATGTTTTAGGAGCGATTCAGCCTGCCATAAAAATGGCAAACGATCCTAACAATGAATCTTTTTTGTTTATTGCTGATTTGCACTCTCTTACTCAAATCAAGGATCCAAATGAGCTTAAAAAAAACACATATTCAACTGCGGCTGCTTGGTTAGCTTGCGGTCTCGATGTTAAAAAAACAATATTTTATAAACAAAGTGATGTTCCTATTGCTACCGAATTAGCGTGGATTTTATCATGCCACTTCCCTTATCAAAGATTGACTTTAGCCCATTCATTTAAAGATAAGTCCGACAGACTTAAAGATATCAATGCAGGAATTTTTACTTATCCAATGCTTATGGCTGCCGATATTCTACTATATGATGCTGATTTTGTTCCTGTTGGCAAAGATCAACAACAGCATCTTGAAATGACTCGTGATGTGGCTTCAAGATTCAACAATCTATATGGTGAAACATTTGTGTTGCCTTCTCCAAAAATTAATGAAGAGACAGAGTATGTGATTGGTACAAACGGTCAGAAAATGAGCAAATCAAAAGGTAATACAATTAATATTTTTCTTCCCGAAAAAGATTTGAAAAAACAAATCATGTCCATTGATACCGATAGTACACCATTAGAACAACCAAAAGATTATAAAAATTGTAATGTATATAAAATATTTTCACTTATTGCAAATGATGAGTCTACAAATACCATGAAAGAAAATTATTTGAAAGGGGGATATGGTTATGGTCATGCAAAAAATGACTTATTGAATTATATTTTAACCCATTTTAATGAGGAAAGAAATAAATTTTCATATTACATGAAAAACACAAAAGAAATTAATTCCATTTTGAATTTAGGTTCTCAAAAAGCTTCTGTTGTTGCCAATGACGTTTTAAGTAGGGTTAGACAAAAAATCAGTTATAATTAATTTATCGAATTTTAAAGTCTAAGCTTAAAAAATTCTACAAAAAAATGTATTTTTGATAGATGCAGCTATCCCTATACATAAGTGACTTACTCTATGAGCACGATTGTGTTACCATCCCTGGGTTTGGAAGTTTTTTGGGCAATTATAAATCTGCTCACTATGATTTGAGTCAAGAAAAGTTTAGCCCCCCATTTAAGCAGATATCATTTAATTCACAGATTAAAGATAATGATGGAATACTCGCAAAATATGTTTCCAAGAAACTGGATATCTCTTTTGATGAAGCGATCAAAGAGATTCACCAAACCGTATTGTCATGGTCAATCAAAGTCAAAACTGAAACGATCGTCTTAAAAAACTTAGGGGAAATTTATTTTAATTCAGATCATAAAATGGTTTTTGTTCCTGACAACTCAGTTAACCATTTAAAAGATTCCTTTGGACTATCTCCAATTTTTGTCAGACAAATTAAAAATAAATCAACCCGTGATGTTGTTGGTTTAGAAAAAAAGAAGCCTATCAAGAGTTTTTATAAGACAGCAGCTGTATGGACACTTCTTATTATTGGTTTGGGAGCTGCACTATATACAAACCAAAGAAATAATTTTATAGAAAAACAAATAGCATTTGAAGAAGAATATAGAAATCAAACGATTGAAGAAGTTCAAAAGGCTGTTTTTAACTTTGGTGAATTACCACCATTGACAATTAATGTCAAGGTCAAGAAAAAAAAATATTTCATAATCGCTGGCGCATTTAGAATCAATCAAAATGCTAAAAACTTAGTATCCAATTTAAAAAGAAAAGGTTATGATGCAACAATTTTAGGTCTAAACGATAAGGGACTGAGTCCAGTTTCTTTTTCAAGTTTTACAAACAGAAAAAAAGCTGTAGCCCAGCTTCGCATAATTCAGAGAAAAGAAAATAAGGACGCTTGGATTTTTGAATCATTTTAAATTTAATGAAGCCTAAAACACCTGAGAATTCCAAAACCATTCAAACAGATATAGTTCTACCAGCCGATACAAATAGCCTTGACAACCTTTTTGGTGGAGAACTTCTTGCTAGAATGGACAAAGTAGCAAGTATAGCAGCAATTAAACACTCAGAGCAGATTGTTGTTACAGCATCAATAAATAATGTAGCTTTTGGTGAGCCAGTTCCCAATGGAAGTATTTTAACTATTGAAGCAAAAGTTTCTAGAGCTTTCAATACCTCTATGGAGGTATTTATTGATGTTTGGAAACAAAACAAGACTCATAAAAAAAGAGTTAAAGTGAATGAAGCGATCTACACATTTGTTGCTGTTAGTAAAAATGGCAAGACCGTAAAAGTTCCACCTCTAATTCCAGAAACCGAATTAGAAAAGAAAAGGTTTGATGCTGCATTAAGAAGAAGGCAGCTTAGTCTTGTTTTGGCTGGAAAAATGAAAGCCAACGAAGCAACAGAACTAAAAGCAATTTTTGATTGATTTGAAGGACAGAATCTATTTAATTATACTTGTTTCTTTTATACAACTAATTGCATTTTCCCAAGACAATTCAAAATATAGTTTAAAAATATTGGGTGTTGTTCAGGATGGTGGGTTACCTCACTTGGGTTCTAATAAGTTATGCTGCGATGAGGTTGAGCAAACAAGATATGTGACTTCTATTGTTTTGATTAATGATGAAAACAACGAGACATACCTTTTTGACGCTTCCCCGGACATTAATAAACAACTTAATTTTATGGGAGATAGAATTAAAAAAGATTTAAAAGGTGTTTTTTTGACCCATGCTCATATTGGACATTATACAGGGTTAATGTATTTTGGAAGAGAAGCTTTAAACTCCAAATCAATTAACGTATATGCAATGCCAAGAATGAAAAAATTTCTTGAACAAAATGGACCGTGGAGCCAACTGGTCACGCTACAAAATATTTCTATTACAGAAATTAATGATAATATAAAAATCTCAATAGATTCTAATGTAACTGTTCAGCCGATTGAAGTTCCCCACAGGGCTGAATTTTCGGAGACGGTTGGTTATAAAATACATGGGCCTAATAAGAAAGTTCTTTTTATTCCAGATATAGACAAATGGTATTTATGGGAGAAATCCATTGTTGATGAGATTAAACAAGTCGATTATGCACTTATTGATGCAACTTTTTATGACTCTAAAGAAGTTAACTATAGAGATTTATCAGAAATACCACATCCATTTGTTGTTGAAAGCATGGAGCTTTTTGATTCATTAAAGCTTGAAGAAAAAAATAAAATATTTTTCATACATCTGAATCACACAAATCCTTTGCTTGACAGCGATAGTGAAGAATATAATTTTGTTTTAAGAAAAGGCTACAATATTGCCAAAGAAGGCATGAAACTAGAACTTTAAATTAAAATTGAATTTAGTTTAATTTCACAATTTAAAACTCCAGAAACTGGACAGTTATTTTTCGCCTCTTCTGCTAACTCATCAAATTTTTCTTTGCTTACACCGGAAACTTTAGCCTTTAGATTCAGTTCAATTGAGATGATCTTTCCATCTTCGAATGTTAATAAGGCTTCGGTATTTATTTCTTCAGGATTCAAATTAGCTTCATTCAAAACAAAACTTAATTTCATGTTAAAACAACCAGCATGTGCAGCTGCTATAAGTTCTTCAGGATTTGTTCCAAGTTGCCCATTATCATTTTCAAATCTCGTTTTAAAACTATATGGCATATTCTTAAAAGCTCCACTTTGGGCTGTCAGAACACCAGTTCCATTAGCACCGTCACCCTTCCAAATTGCTATTACTTTTCTTTCCATTTTAAATTTTTTGTAATGTTATTTATTCTTCAACACAATAATCGTCCCCTATTTTTTTTATTAAATATACAGATTTATCTACCGAAACATCTCCATAAACTCTACCATTTTCGCCTTTACTGCCTCCATTTGATTCTGAAAGGATCAAAGCAAAAAAATATTCTCCATTCTTTTCATATTTTTGATCTATTGTTCCACATCTGTATTTATCGTCACTGCAACTAACGACTAAAAAAATAATTATAAAAAATAATTTTTTCATAGTAAATCACAGGCCTAAAATTTCATTGATGTCTTCTTGATTGGTTTCAGAACCAGCAAAATCATCAAACGTTTGTTTTGTGACTTCAATGATGTGGTCATTAATAAATTTGACCCCCTCTTTTGCACCTTGATCAGGAGATTTGATGCAACATTCCCATTCTAAAACCGCCCAACCATCAAAATCATATTGACTGAGTTTTGAAAAAATACTTTTAAAATCAATCTGTCCATCTCCAAGAGACCGAAACCTTCCAGGTCTATTTATCCAATCTTCATAACCACCGTAGACTCCTGATTTACCACTGGGATTGAATTCTGCATCTTTTACGTGGAACATTCTAATTTTATCGTGATAAAAATCAATAAATTGTAAATAGTCCAATTGTTGTAAAATAAAATGACTTGGATCATATAATATTTTTGCGGATGAATGGTTGTTGGTTGCTTTTAAAAACCTTTCGTAAGTAACGCCGTCGTGAAGGTCTTCTCCCGGATGAATTTCATAACAGACTTCAACCCCCTTGTCTTTACAATGATTAAGTATAGGAATCCAACGTTTTGCTAGTTCTTTAAAACCAGCCTCGACCAAACCTTTAGGTCTTTGAGGCCAAGGATACATGGTGTGAAAAAGAAGTGACCCTGAAAAAGAAGCCATAACATCAATACCCAGATTACGACTTGCATTAGCAGCTAACTTTACCTGTTCAATTGCCCACTCTGTCCTGGCTTTGACATTTCCATGCAATTGATTCGGGGCAAAAGCATCAAACATTTTATCGTAAGCGCTGTGTGTAGCAACCAATTGTCCTTGCAAGTGGGTAGAAAGTTCTGAGATCTCAAGCCCATTGGAGTTGACAATTCCTTTAATTTCTTGACAGTAGTTTTTACTCTTCCCAGCTTTTTCGATATCAAACAGTCTTAAGTCCCAAGAGGGTATTTGAATTGCTTTATACCCTAAATTATTTGCCCA
>TARA_B100000963_G_scaffold55505_1_pt1 | contig 14240 bp, 16 predicted proteins | sample TARA_B100000963 | Tara Oceans TARA_B100000963 (sample SAMEA2622097) | marine metagenome | biome: marine biome (ENVO:00000447); feature: surface water layer (ENVO:00002042); material: "saline water (ENVO:00002010), including plankton (ENVO:xxxxxxxx)" | depth 5 m | reverse complement strand
GAAAAGAAAAATTAATGACAAATGCTCCATTAATGCCAATGGCAACTGCTGTTTGGTTAGTCGAAAATACTACTTTAACTTTCAAACAAATCGCAAATTTTTGTCAACTACATGAAGTAGAAATTCAAGGCATAGCTGATGGTGAGGTTGCAAAAGGAATTAAAGCCTATAACCCAATTATTTCTGGTCAATTGTCAAGAGAAGAGATCGAATTATCATCGAAAGATGAAAACAGACCGTTAAAAATAAATAACTTTGATATTGAAATATCTAATGAGGACAAAAAAATAAAAAAATATGTTCCACTTTCAAAAAGACAGGATAAACCTGACTCAGCTTTGTGGCTCATTAAACAACATAACTTATTAAAAGATTCACAAATAGCTAGGCTAGTTGGGATTACAAAAAATTCAGTAACATCAATTAGAAATAAAAGTTACTGGAATTTTAATAATTTAAATCCTAAAGACCCAGTAGCTCTAAATTTAATTACACAAAAAGAATTAGTTGAAGCAATAGAAAAAGCTGAAAGAAGAATTAAAAGAGAAAAAAGGGAAAAAGAGAAACAAAATAAAGATAATAAAAACTAAAATATGATTAATATAATTAGACATAAAAATATAAAAGTGATACTTAAAGTGCTTTTTGGAGGTAATTATTAAAATCGAAGTAAAAGATAATAACATTGAACAAGCTTTGAGAGTTTTGAAAAGGAAGCTTCAGAGAGATGGTTTTTTTAAAGTTATAAAACTTAAAAATACTTATGAAAAACCTTCTGAAAAAAAGAAAAGAATTCTGCAAGAAAACATAAAGAGAGTAAAGAAACTCAACAAGCTTAAAAATAGAATTTAGAGTTATCGCGGGGTGGAGCAGTCTGGTAGCTCGTCAGGCTCATAACCTGAAGGTCGGCGGTTCAAATCCGTCCCCCGCAACCAATTTTAAAAATATACTGCTTGTTGATGGTGTGCTAAACCTCTGAGATATTTACTAAACCTTTTATTTGTTAGAGGTAAAGATTTAATTAAATTATAAAAATATTTATAATCTTCTTCTGAAAATTTAAACTCACAAACTTCATGCTCATCTTTTTTTTTTGATCTAAAAATAAAATTTTCATAAGTAATATTTCTGTCATAAGTAATTCTTATTTGTTTGTCTATCATGTAGTAACTTCTAAGGTATGAAATTTTTAACGATGGTCTCAAAATAGTGTTCCCCAGAAAAGATAGAACTTCCTTTTTTTTATCTGTAAAATAAGAATTTCTTAAATTAAAAATATTCTTTATATCTAGCTGATTAATATATTTATCTGTTGGAATATTAATTTTTCTTCCAACTCTTCCTTTTTTAGTCTTAATTTCTAAAATACATTTTGAAATTTCATCACCCTCACCATACCATCTTAATCTAAATTTAGATCTATTTGAAAACCCCCCTAAATTATCTCTAGCGGAGGATTTATTATTACTATCATAATAAATACTATTTACTGTTCTTTGATGATGAATTTCTCTCATACTAACAAATGATTTTATCCATGTATGAAAATTAAAATTAATGGATTTGTGTATTGGAAATTTAAGTTCAAATCTTTTATTACTCATACAATGATTTCACATCAACATTCTTTGTGGTTAAATTTAAATTATTTATTTTACCTTGATGTCCTGTTTGAATTAAAGACTTTTTAATATCATATTCTACGTCGTCTAATTTAAGAATTGAGTTGGAATAGTAAGGTTTTTTTGTAAAAGCCAAAATATCATAATCTGTTGAATTAGAAATTTTTATATTATTTCCTTGTAATTTACTTTCATCTTTATTCGCAATACCATACTTAGAACTAGAAATATTCAAGTTTTGAACTTTCACATTGCTTTTTTCTCCAATGGAAATTGCTTTGTCACCTATTAGGCTTAAAGATGTATCTCTAATTACAATATTTGATCCAGATAAATCAATTCCATCCCCCATTATTTTTTTAAATTCAGAATCTACAATTTCACCAGATGAAAAATCACTATCTATTCCATCCGAGGAAGTATTGGATATTAAAGTTGAGTAAAAATTAAAATTAGAGTTTACAAAGTTTATACTATCTTCAGCCTTAGAGCTTACTAAATTTGAATTTAATATATCTATGTTAGAATTGTAAAAATTTAAACCTCCTGTAAGCATTATATTCTTATGATTAAAATAATCAGTATTAAATATTTTGGTATAATTTATGATTGATTTCTTTGAGTTAGCAACGTAAATCCCTCTCCAATTGTCCTCAAAAGATTTTAATGTAACGGGATAACTTTTTGTTCCCAAAATTTTAAGATTTCCATCCAAGATGTAAATATATGCATTTTTTTTGAAAACTAATTCAACGCCTTCGTTAATAATAAGGTCTTTATTTTTAATTATTATTGGCTCTTCTATTATAATTTTTTTAGAATTAACTACAATTTCGTTATTTTTTACCTCAAAAAAAGGCGTAATTTTTTCTGGATCATTTGTATTATAATTGTCTGATTTGTACTTTGATGATTCAACATAGGTAGAAATTTTTTTTTTAACATTTTTTGAATTCGTTTTAATAGTTACTTTTTGCATTACACAAAAATCATTATTCAAATTAATTGATATTTTTTTGAATTTTTCATCTAAAGATTTTTTAACTTTTTCTTTTATTTCTAAATTATAATCATTACACTTTTTTCCTAAAGTTTTGTAATCATCCACTATGTTTATTTCCTCAATGGTAATATCAAATGGTGTTAAATTATATATTTCTAAAACTCCGTCCTCAAAAACCCTTACACTGAGATCTTGGTAATCGAACTGATCATATACTTTTTTTAACGATAATAATTCGTTAGATGTCAATTTTGATAAATTGAAAATTCTTTTTTTGTCTTTTTGAAAAATTTTTAATTCATGTTTTTTAAGAAAACTTATATTTTTTTTAGCATTTTCAATTTTAACTCTATTTGCACAATAATTAATATATTTTATGCAGATATCATTTATTAATTGATTTTGATTTGGTAAATCTTGTTCTAAAATATTTAAATAATTGAGATATTTTTGTCTTAGTTCTGAATTATTGAGTAACAAAGAAAAATGATGGAAACTGTTTAATAATTGTATTACTGAATCTAAATCTCTAATCTCAACCATATCTGCCATGTGATCTGTGGGAATATATTTTATTTTTTCACTAAATGGATCTACATAAATTCTAAAATTATCATCTCCTAAAGAGTGTGCCTCTCCCCAAATTAAATTTTGTGCAATCAGTAAAGCAATTTGATCTACATCTAAAAATTTCTCGAAATTATTTTCAAATTTGTTTTCATCTACAAGAGACACCTCGTGAACAGTTTTTGCAAAAGAAATTAGATTAAAAGAATTGATATCATTTTTTTTTATATATCTTTTTAAATTAAAAGCTTGGGTAAGTATTTTTCTTTTGTGGTGTGTTAAACCTAAAAATTCTCCAACATTATCTGGAAAATCACTATTGAAAATATTCTCATATGCAGAAAGTATCTCTAAAAAACTTCCGTCTGAATAAGTCATTATTGGTACATCTCTCAAACTTTTCATTTCTTTATAAGATTTAGAGTAGTGTTCCTCTACTAACATTGGCCCCCAATTATCTCCATTGAACTTAATTTTAAATGTAAAAAAATTTGGTGTTTTAAAATTATACTTTTTTAAATAATTAGAGAAGAAAACTGAATCTGGAAATTGCCTTGAAGAAAATTTTGTTATGCTAAATTCTTTCATACCATTAATAAATTTGTTATCTTTAAGTTTGATCTTGAAACTCCATTGTTTATCTTGATAGATATGATCAGTTCTAACACCTTTTAATTTTATATCTGCTCTATACTCTATATTGTTAAAATATATTTTAGCTGGATAATATTTTTTTTTTTCAGTTAAAATTACGTTTTTTGCTAGTGCATCATTTCTAATTTTTCTTAATTCAATTAAATGTTTAAATCTTACATCAATTTTCAATTCTGGATAATTGCAACCCCTTACTACAAATAATTTTAAACCCTCCAATAAATTATTGATCTTTATAAAATAATTTTTTTCATGCGTATCAAACTTCGGCTGACAGGTTTGTATTCTTAAGTCAGTAAAAGTGTTAGTAATTAATCTAGGAGTAGTAATTATAATGATTATTAAAAAAAAAATTAAGCCTGAGAGTAAAAAAATTAAAAAATTTATATTCTTTTTTTTTTTTCTAAACATTGGATGATTTAGAAATATACATTATTCTCACTGAAAGATATCGTTGCTTTATTATTAAAATATTTATCTAATTCATCAATTTGCTTTGTGGAATTTAATGAAACAGATCCCATAATTTCTAAGGTATTATTATTGATCTCAATTTTTTTTACTTCAAAATTATCAAAAATTCTATTTATTTCATTTAAGATAGTTTCTTTATTTGATGGATCTTGTTTTAACTCATATTCAATAAATAAATTATAATTTTTCTCTTTTTCTGAGTCTCTATAAGAGACGAAGAACCAAATAATTAAAATAATCACAGAAAATATAATAATTGTTATCAAATTTTGGCCAGATCCATATCCAATTCCAATCGCTATCGATAAAAATAAATATATAAGTTCCTCAGGCTCTTTTATTGGAGTTCTGAATCTGACTATAGATAAGGCTCCGATAAGCCCTAATGATAACGCGAGTGAGGACTTAACTACTAAAATAATTAAAAAAGTAATTAATGATAAGATTGGTATTATTGAACCAACATGTACCTTACTACTAATTGAATTTGATTTATTAACGTAAACTATTTTTAAAATAAAAGATGAGATAATACATAAAATTAAACTTATAAATATTACAACATAATTATTTTCATTAACTGGAGCAAAATATTTTTGTAATTCTTCCATAAAAACTTAAATATAAATATATTATTTTATTCTAATTTTAAACATTAAATTTTATTTTATCGCTTTAATGAAATATCCTGTTGTTAGTTTATTAGAAATAAATATTTTTTGTAAAATTATAATTAAAGGATAAAAAATAAAATATAAAATAGCAAATCCCAATCCTAATAACTTTGAAAAATAATTTTTTTCAAAATATAATCTAACAAAATTTACAAAAATTGATTCAAGCCATCCATTTCTTCTTTTAATCTCAACATTTTTAAAGTTTCTAAACAAATATTTTAGACCATAATGAGTAAATCTATAAAAATCATTAGGTTCGTCATGAATATGAAAATTGAAAGGAACTGAGCAAAGACAAACATCATTCTTCTCTAAAATATTATAAATATTTTGCACTGCTTTATCAGGATTTTTGACGTGTTCTAAAACTTCAAAAATAGTGACAACGTCTGGTTTAAATTTAATCTTATCTTTAACATCATCTTTTGAAATATCGTAAACAACATCTGGCTTTCTTTTTTCTGAAATATCCATACTCATTAATTTGAGATTTTCGTTTTTTTTGATAAGGCTTTCTATATCGCCTCCTGATCCAATATTTAAAACATTAATATTTTTTTTTTGAGTTTTTATATAATCTATTTCCTGTTGAATTAGTTTGTAAAGATTTTTTCGAGATATCAATTTTGTAAATTTAATAATTAAATACATTTGACCTATTTTAATTTGACTTTAAACATTTTTATTCTTTGTAAATAATATTTTTTATCAAATTCATCTACGAAAGGCAAAAGAGCTTTATGATAGTTGTTAATGCTTATCTTTTTATAGGTTTTGTTACTACCAAATTTTGATAAAAGATTTTTATTTCCCAAATAGTAATCATCAAAAATTACCAATGAATTTTTTCTCATTAATTTTGAGCAATATTTCCAATCATTTTCTATGGTTTTTATTGCATGACCTCCATCAATAAAAATAAAGTCTACAAGAATTTTTTTCTTTAAAAACTTTGGCAAAGTTTTTTCTGTGAAACCTTTATAAAGTTTTATAGTTCCGTAATGTGAAAGTTTATTAGTAATTTTTTTTCTACTTATTGGAATTTTGCTGTATTCCTTTTCTAAAATATTTTTTTGGAAATCCTCAAACAAATCGAATCCATAGTAATTTATTTCGTTATAAAATACTCTTGCTGCCTGTATCATTTCTAAAGCTCTGTTTCCGTTGTAAACACCTACCTCTAAAATTGATTTTGGTCTTTCAATTAAAATATTAATTAATAAATTTGAATATCTTCTTTTTTTACTTAGTAAGTATTTGAGAATTCTCAATATTGTTAATATAAAAAAAAATATTTTTGACATAGTTTAGATATAACAAATTACAAATAATCTTTTAATTTATTTTTATTAAAATTGATTTGCCAAAAAATTAACAGATTGAATGTAGTATATTATACTTTAAAAAAGAATATGTATTTATAAAAAATGAAATTAATTTCCCAAATGTTAAACTTTTTTTTATCCAAAATAAAAATATTGATTATATTTAGATATGGAAGATCAATTGGAGACCAATTATGTATATCTAGTCTTTCAAATTCTATCAAAAAGAAAAATGCGAGTCTTAAAATTATTTTAATCGTCAGCTATCCTGAACTATTTTATAATAACAAAGATATTTTTTTATTACTAAAATTTAAAAAAAATAAAATTGGTTACTATTTTTTTAGATTATTAAATAAAATTAAAGGAAGCTCAATTAAAGAATTTAGATCAAAATATGCTGAAGAAGGAGATTTTACTTATTTGCGAAATATTAATGGACAACACATTATTAAAGCAATGAGCTTTGAATTTTTAGATATAATAGATAATAGCGAAATTGAAATAAAAAATAAATTCATTTTAAATAAGTCAGAGCAGAAGAGGATCAAAACTAAATTTGTTTTGCCACCTAAATATGCCTTAGTTCAATCACAAGGAAAATCTTACTATAGCACTTTAAAACAATGGGATCTTCACAAGCTACAAAAAGTTATTAATTGCTTTCCAAACATAAAGTGGGTTCAAATAGGTTTAGAAAACGAGTTTAAGTTCAAAAATATTATAGATCTTAGATCCAAAACTTCTTTGAGAGAGTTGGGATATCTATTTTCTCAAGCAAGTTTTTTGTTAACTCATGAAGGTTTCTATTCACATTTCTCATCTTGCTTCAATCTTAAAACGTTTGTTATCCATCCTGGTATATCAATGATAAATAACTTGAAGTACCCGAATACAATACATATCCAAAAAATTGACAATCTTGATTGCTATCCTTGCTATCTAAAAAATAATTGCACAAAACAAAAACAAATTTGTATGGAAAATATTTCTTCCGAGGAAGTGGTTGATGTTATAAAAAAAAATACAGATTTCTAATTTTTAAAAATATCAACATCAGAAACTTGTAATGTGGAATATTTTGTTATTGCATCACTTACAAATTCTGCAACATCATTAGGGTCTATTAATTTATTAAAATTTTTTCTATTTTTTGTCATCCTTGTTTTGACAGCCCCTAAAAATAAATCGATAATCTTAATTTTTTTTCCAATAAATTCTTGTTTTAAGCTATTGCTCAGAGACCTTAATGCATTTTTAGTTGCAGAATAAACTATTTCATCTTTTGATGAATTTTTTCCTGCAAAAGAATTTAAATTTATTATAATAAAATTATCTTTCTTCCATTTAACAAAATCTTTTATCAAAGTAAAAATTGAAAAAAAATTTATTTGAAACAAGTCTCTCATTTCTTGGGTAGATGTATTAAATATATTGCTATTAGAATATTCCCCTGCATTATTAATAATAATTTCTATTGAGTTTTTTTTTAAAAATTTGCTTACTCTTTTTAAATCTTTTTCTTTCAAAAAATCTGCTTTTATTGATTTTATTTTTTTGTTTTCTTGATCTTCTATTAAATTAGCTATTTGTTGGAGCTCTTTTTTTGATCTTCCATGTAAAAAAACATTAAAATTTTTTTTTGAAAGTTGTAAAGCAATAGCTTTTCCTATTCCTTTAGTTGAGCCACTGATAAAAACATTTTTCACTTTGAATATAATTTATCTTTTTTTAAACTTACAAAGCTTGGTTTTTTTGATTTATATGCATCTAAAATATTTTTTTTTGCCTCTTTAAAACTTTTTGGGAAATATGACTTAATATTTTTAAAAGCTTTACAAGTTATTTCGGGTTTTAAGGGGGAGTGAGTTGGTCCATGACTTGGATAATCTGAATAGCCCACAAGTAAAACAGGTAAGTTCTGTTCATCTATATCTACTTTTATCTGTTCGAATGGTCTCTCCAATAAAAAAGGTGTTATAGAATAAACAACTGGTCTTAATCCATTGATAGCCATTCCAGCAGCCATGCCTATCATCGACTGCTCACATAAGCCAAAGTTATAAATTCTTTTTGGGTATTTCATCTTAAATTCAGATATTTCCTGTTCAACATCACCATTTATAATAATCATGTTTTTGTCTTTTTTAGCAATTTCCAAAATTGCTTCGCCCCAAGCCCTTCTCATTACCTCTTCAACTCCTCCATTGCAATTTTTTCATGATCATCATCAAGCCAATTAGCATGCCACTTCGGTTTATTTTCCATAAAAGATACGCCCTTACCTTTAATTGTTTTTGCAATAACTATATAAGGTTTTTTTTTATTTACCGTTAGATTTTTTAAAATTTGTTTATTATTATGTCCATCTATTCTTTTAGTGTCCCAACCAACATTTTTGCATATTTTTTCGAAATTTTTAACCTCAAGAATTTTATTTGTAAATCCTGAACCTTGAATACCATTCAAATCTAAAATAACCACTAAATTGTCAAGTTTATGATGTCTTGCTAAATTTAAAACCTCCCAGGTAGTCCCTTCTTGACATTCTCCATCACTTATCAACACAAATACTTTTCCTTTTTCTTTTTTAAATTTTTTAGAAAAAGCTATTCCCGCGGCTGTCGGCAATCCATGACCTAAACTTCCAGTTGTTGAATATACACCATTTTTTTTGTCATATTTAGGATGACCTTCTAAAATTGGTTTTAAATTTCTTTCTCTCAATAATACATAAAATGGCCAACATCCATGACCTTTGCTCATGATAAAAATGTCATTTTTAGTGAGAATTTTATCGTATAATTGTATTAAAATTTCGACACATGAAAAGCTCCCTCCAAAGTGATAACCACCATTTGGTTTCGATAACTTTATTGTTTCAATTCTTAAATCTTTAGATCTTCTATTTAACTTCATAGGTTTTTTACTAAAATAGTTCTACTATACATTTACCTAATATTTGTCCAGATTTAATTTTTTTTATAGCTAAATTAATATCTTTGATTTTAACTCTATTTGTAATTAGTTGTTTATATTGAATCTTTTTATTTAATATAAACTTTATATAATTAGGTAGATCTTTATCAGGATCAAACTTGCCACCTTGACTGTCTATTATTTTTTTTCCAGTAAAATTTTTTGATGCATTATTAAAAACAATTCTAGATTTAAAATGAGGCTGACCTACCATCACTAACCTACCATATTTATCAGATATATTATTATAACCTAGTTCTATCGCTTTTGGATTTCCAGAAGTATCAATAATTACATCAAATTTTCTTTCCAATTTTTTTATATTTTCAAAATTAAAGGTTTCATCTGCTCCTATTTTTTTTGCCAAATTGAGTTTTTTTTTATTAATATCAGTAACTACAATGGGAAAGGCAGATACTAATTTAGAGGCTAAGATTAAATTTAATCCTACTCCACCACTACCTATTATCAATACGCTTTCACCAATTTTTACTTTTGCCTCATTATTAATCAAACTTAGAGCAGTAGAGGCAGCACACCCCATAAGGGCTGCCAAGTCATAGGGTGTATTTTTTGGTATTTTTGTTAATCTATTTTCAGATATAAGTGCGTATTGATTGAAAGTTGTTATTAAGCCACCTCCAACTTTTTTTCCATTAATATTTTTGTAAGATGGAAAATTTGAGGATATTCCAGATCCTGGACGCCAATGCATTACAACTTTGTCACCTTTTTTTAATTTTCTCACTCCTTCTCCAACCTGTAGTACTTCACCAGATCCTTCATGACCCAAAAGATGTGGCAAATATTTATCTTTTCCTTTTGAGCCATTTATTTCAGAAATTTGTCTTCCACATATGCTGCTATTAATTACTTTTACTAAAACTTGTCCAAAATCAGGCTTAGAAACATGAATAGACTCAATTTTAAGAGGTTTATTTAATTTATCTAAATATGCAGCTATTCCTTTGATCATATAATTTTAGCTAATTCTTTTTTAGAAATTTGATATGTGCCTTTATGAGATACAGCAACACTAGCTGCTAAATTGGAAATTTTTGCAGCTAATTTAAAATTCATTTTGGTACAATATAAGGTAGCCAAAGTAGATATGACTGTATCTCCAGCACCAGATACATCATAAACCTCCTTAGCCATTGATTTGTAAATGTGAAATTTATTTTTGTCATCTAGTAATGAAATACCTTTTTCCCCTCTTGTTACTAAAACATTTTTTATGTTATATCTTTTTTTGATATCTAGTGAACACTGTAGAACTTCTTTGCTATTATTACCTACATTTTTATAAACTGAGTTTAATTCGTTCATATTTGGTGTTATACAAAAACTATTTCTATAGATCTCAAAATTTTTATTTTTCTTTCTTGGATCTGCAAAAACTGGTATGTTTAAATAATTTGCCAATTCAATCAAATATCTTAACACCTCAAAATCACAAACGCCTTTGCCATAATCGCTTACTATTACACAATCAAAATTTTTTATTTTTTTCTTTAAATTTTTAAAAATATTATTTTTTTGAGGGACGTTAAAAAAAATGTCATCCTCATTATCTAATCTAAGAACCTGCTGCCCTTGACTTAAAATCCTTGATTTCACTATAGTCTTAAATTTATTACTCTTTAAAACAAAAAATTTATCTATTTTTTTTTTTTTAAGTAACGCATCTATTATTTTAGAGTTTTCGTCATTACCAACAAGACTGATTAAGCTTACTTTTGCTCCTAAAGATGAGATATTGTTACTAACATTACCAGCACCACCTAGAGAATAAATTTTTTTTTCAAGTCGTACTATTGGAACTGGTGCCTCAGGTGAAACTCTTTCGACATTTCCATACAAATATTCGTCTAGCATTAAGTCACCAATAACCAATATTTTAATTTTATTAGAAATTTTTTTTATATTTTTTTTCATTTTTTAATAAATGGATAAAAATTTTTAATATCACTCCTATCAATTTTATTTGGAAAATCAAGATTCTTGATTGGAAATTTACTTTTTGAAAGTTTAGCGCTTCGCACGTATTTTTTATTTATAAAACTTATCTCCAATAAAGGTGGAATATTAAAATTTTCAATATTAATTTTTTTAATTGAATTGTTAGGATGAATATGAAAAATATAAAAGTATTTATTTAACTTTTTTAAAATCTTATAATATTTTTCAAATAAATTTCTATTTATTAAATTGTAATTACTTTGATAAAATTTCGTGAAATAAGGTGTATATTTATTACTTAAAATTTTCTCATCTATGATAATATGGATCAAATGAAATTCTATAACCATTTGCGATATCCTGCGTAAATTACTTTCATCTACTTTCTCCAAAGTATGCCATTCATTCCCCTCGATATCCATTTTTAAAATTATTCTTTTTTGAAATTTTTTTAATATACTATTAATGCCAATAACTTTATCTTTAATACTTGTAAAAGAAGAAACATTTTTTTTATAAAAAAAAAGTTTTTTTTTATTTGATTTAATATTTGAAGTTTTATCAAATAAATAAGCCTTGGAGTAACTGTTTTTCTCTAAAAAATCTAAATCAAAAGCAATATCATCCCCAACTCCTAAGCTAATTAAAGAATTTTTTTTTTTTAAAAATTCATCTAGTAAGATGTACCCTCCATCGTATTTAGGGCCAATTCTGATCTTGTTAAATTCAGTATCGTAAATTTTTAATAAATTTAAAAATTGAAATATTGGTGACATTGAACTATCTATATCAAATTAAACAATTATCAAACATTTAAATGATAGTAATTACAGGTGGATGCGGATTTATTGGAAGCAATTTAGTTAAGTATTTTAACTCTTTAAAAAAAAAAAATATTTTAATTGTAGATCACATAACAAAAAAAAAGAAAAAAAATTTAAAAAAACTTAAATATAAAAAAATTGAAAACAAAGAGACATTTTTAAAAAAACTCTCTAATGGAAACTATGATAATAAAATAAGTGTTATTTTCCACTATGGAGCTTGTTCGGATACAACTAATACAAATTGGAAATATTTGTATGAAAATAATTTTTTGTATTCAAAAAAATTAATTAAACTTGCAATTAAAAATAAAATTAAAATTTTATATGCTTCATCGGCATCTATTTATGGATTGAATGCTGATAATCAAAAAGAAAATTCTTTAAATAATAAACCAATTAATTACTACGCAAAATCAAAATTTTTAGTTGATAAATTCGTTAAAAAAATAAAATCAAAATATGTAATAGGTTTGAGATTTTTTAATGTATATGGAGAAAATGAATTACACAAAATGAAAATGATGAGCCCTATAACAAAATTTTATTTAGATATTAGAAGTAAGAAAAAATGCAAAATCTTTGGAGAATATGGTGGATACAAAAAAGGTGAACATTCCAGAGATTTTATATATGTTGAAGATTGTAACAAAATTGCAATATGGCTTCTCAAAAAAGAGGCGTATGGTATTTTTAATGTTGGCACGGGAAAATCAATTAAGTTTATAGAAGTTGCAAATTCAATCATAAAAAAAATAGGTTATGGAAAAATTGAATTCGTTAATTTTCCAAAAAATTTGATGAGAAAGTACCAGTGTTATACTAAAGCAAATATGAATAAATTACTAAAAAAAGGTTTTAAGCAAAAATTTTATGGTATTGATGATGCATTAAAAAAAATTAATTTTTAGATTGTATATTAATATTTTTAATAATTTTAGTTGTTGAAAATCTTTTGTCATATTTAATAAGCTTTACCTTTCCACCATTTTTTTTAACATAATACGCACCAGCAATTGATTTGTTAATCATATCAAATCCTTTTGTCAAAATATCAGGCTTCATCACTTTATATAACTTTTCTGGAGTCTTATCTTTAAAACTTGTTAAATAATTTACTGATGATAATCCTGATAGAACATTTTGTCTAAAATATAAATTATTTATAGGTCTATTTTTACCTTTATTCATTTTTATACTCTTATCTGAATTTAAAAGAACAATGAGCACATCTCCTAACTTTTTTGATTTTTCTAGGTAAGAAACATGGCCTGGATGAATTATATCAAAACATCCATTTGTCATAACTATCTTTTTATTAGCTTTTTTTAGTTTCTTAACAATTTTGAAAAGTTTTTTTTGATCAACAATTTTTTGTTTGTTGTAAACTTTATTCATAAATAAAATTTTGACTTCTTGCTATCAATCAAAAAACTTTTTACTGTATCTTTTGTAAGATTTTGAAATGATTTACCAAATTTTTCAATTTTTTCTATTATATCTGGTGGAGTAGTAATTATATGACAACCTAGTTGTTTCGCGTGTAAATAATTATAAGCTTCTCTTGTGCTCGCCCATAAAATTTCAACATTTTTAAAATTTCTAGCATAGCTAATACTCTTTTTAATCTCAGGAATTGGATCTTTACCTGTATCTGCAGCTCTTCCAGCAAATATTGATATAATTACTTTTGTTTGTTTATCTATATTTTTTAATATCTGTTTAGTTTGATAAGACGTGTAAACAGAAGTGATATTTAATTTAATCTTTGATTTATTTAGCTCTTTTATAACTTTTTTCATAAATACTCCTCTGGAATTAACAACAGGGACTTTTACAAAAACATTTTTTTTCCATTTAAAAATTTTTTTTCCTTGAGTTATCATTTCATGTGCATTATCAGCGAAAACCTCAAAAGATATTGGTTTGTTAGTTATCTTTAAAATTGCTTTACAATATTTTTCATAATTTTTTGCACCCGCTTTCCTCATTAAAGTTGGATTAGTTGTAAAACCTTTAACAATTTTTTTTTTATTAAAAAGTTTAATAAGTTTTAAATCAGCAATATCGCAAAATATTTTAGTCAAAATTATAGACTCTTAATTATATCTTCAGTCATTTTTTTTGCATCAGCAAAAAGCATTAATGTATTA
>TARA_B100000963_G_scaffold155633_1_pt1 | contig 14244 bp, 13 predicted proteins | sample TARA_B100000963 | Tara Oceans TARA_B100000963 (sample SAMEA2622097) | marine metagenome | biome: marine biome (ENVO:00000447); feature: surface water layer (ENVO:00002042); material: "saline water (ENVO:00002010), including plankton (ENVO:xxxxxxxx)" | depth 5 m | reverse complement strand
ATTGTGACCAGCATAAAAAAACACCTTTTCAACTCAAAGGAAGCTTCAATAGAAATAATGTAATCGGGGCAGCAGCCCTATGTAAACACTTTTCTATCAGAGCAGAAGACTACCTTCAACCGCTTTTAGAATATAGTCCCCAAAACAATCGATCACAATACCTAGAAAGGAATAAGGCAACCATAGTGCTTGACGCTTATAATGCCAATCCAAGTAGTATGCGAGCATCGATTGATGGATTTATGGCAAGACCCGGAAAGAAAATTTTAATTCTTGGGGAAATGAAAGAACTCGGCGAGTACAGTAAAGAGGAACACCAAGCCTTAGTAGATTATCTACAGGCATTGGACATCTCGGAGTCCATATTTTTTGGCGATGAATTTTCACAATGTGTCATGGCAGATAATCAAACCTTTTATGCAAATAAAGGCGATCTAAAGGAGCACTTAGTCCATCAAAGCAATAATCCGTGTTCGATTCTAATCAAAGGTTCAAGAAGCTGTAAGCTCGAAGAATTAATTGATTAACCAAGGTCACTTCGACGAAAAGCCCTCATCCAGCGATCGGACAACTCATTTTCTAAGGCTAACGCATAGTCCTTATCCTGACAGGCCACAAAAACTGATTTTTCATTATCGCTGGTAAACTCCATCCACCATCGCTCCGTTACACGGCTTTTCCAAAAAACCAATTCTTGATCCAGGCTTGGCATAACAACCTGGTACTGAACAAATCGGGCATCATTGAGCGCCGGAGTCTCGTCACGGCGAATAGAATATCCCTCAAGAAAGTACCAAAGCATTTGGCTGAGCTGCTTAGCAGTAAGATGATTTTGGTCTAAATGAGGATTATACTCGTAAATTCCTATTGAATTCATGTGAGGGCTAAATCCAGCATAACGAAATATCTGACACGCCTCTGTACCAGAAAGGCCATTGGGAGAGGTTAATATATTCCCTGGGGCGTACGCACTCATCATAGAAGAAACATCGAAACTTAATACGTGCGCATTCCTAAAAAAAGCTTCTGCATCTTTAAGATTCGCACGAAAATCGCCCATACGCATGTGGTCGGCATCCAAAGATTCTAAATGCTGAACAAAGGCAGGATCGTTATAAAATTGCTGGTGGCCAAAATGTGTGAAATCTTCCACAAAACCCTCGTTGTTTTTTAACATGTGCCGTAAAAAACTCGTGGAATCCACATCCTCTCCATCTCGCATATCAATATGCTCATCAATTTGTATCAAATGTGCTCTATGGCCTGCATCAGCCTGGCCTTTATATTGACCAATCGTAAGGTCGTGACTTCCTCCTAAAATGATCAACACTTTATTATTGCGTGCAAACTCCGCACTAAGGTCCGACAAGATAGAATAGGTGTCCATCACTGTATTCCCTGGATTAATATCTCCTAAGTCTGATATTCTAGGACAATTGAAATGTGCAAACAACCCATACAATTGCTTACGTATATCATGACACCCATGTCCACATCCTGGATTATATATAGACGTGCGATCCTCTTTGACAGCGACAATACCAATATCAAATGACTCCCAATCCGGTGTGCCATCCCATGAAATCAAATGACTCCCAATTTGTGCTTTATTATATTTCCCTCCTTGAATAAAGCTTGAGGGATCTATCGCTTGTAATGCTTCCCAGACCATAATTGTTTGTTAATTTCAAACATACTCAAGCCGCATGGTATCATCTGCGCTTTTTATCCATAGATACATGACTGCAAAGGCTGAAATGTAAAGCATAAGAGACAGCGACAAACTTTCATGCTGATGGCGTATTTTTAACCAATCAATATGAAAACAATACCCTTTCTCGAAGAATATAAAGCCAAAACACCTGAAGTTGTTTTTCAATGGAGCGACCGCGAAACGGATGCCAAAGGCTATCTCGTTATTAACTCACTACGGGGTGGGGCTGCAGGGGGTGGAACAAGAATGCGCAAAGGCCTCAACCTGCATGAAGTGGTATCGTTGGCAAAAGTAATGGAGATAAAGTTCTCCGTTACTGGGCCGGCGATTGGCGGGGCAAAATCGGGCATTGACTTCGATCCATTCCACCCTGACAAAGAAGGAGTTCTTAAACGTTGGTATAGGGCAGTAGCGCCTATTCTAAAGAGATATTATGGCACAGGGGGCGATCTCAATGTCGATGCAATAAAAGAAGTGGTTCCCATCACAGAGTCATTTGGGCTTTGGCATCCACAAGAAGGCATTCTCAATGGACATTTCGGTTTGGCAGAACAGGACCGGGTACAACGCATCTTACAGTTGCGCAAAGGGGTCAGTAAGCGCATTGAAAATGTCTCCCTAACTCCTAGTATATCAGAAAACTACTGCATTGCTGATCTCATCACAGGATATGGTGTAGCCAAGGGTATTGAACATTACTATGATCTATGGAATGGCAGCGGTGTTGAGGGAAAACGTGTAGTCGTACAAGGATGGGGCAATGTCGCGGCACCGGCAGCATTTTATCTGAGTCAGCGGGGAGCAATTGTAACAGGAATTATTGATCTTGCAGGAGGTATCATTAATGAACAGGGTATTCCGCATGAGCGTTTAATCGAGCTTATTAATACGCGTAAGGGTAATGCCCTACATTCAGACGACATGCTTTCGTTCGATGACGTCAACCGTTTGATTTGGGATGTACCCTGTGAAATTTTTCTGCCGTCGGCCGCCTCAAGGCTCGTTTCCAAAGATAATGTTGAACGATTATCCAAAGCCGGACTTCAAGCAATTAGCGCAGGAGCAAATGTGCCCTTTGCCGATGAAGATATCTTCTATGGCCCTACCGCCAATTATGCCGATAACCTCACAGCCATTATTCCAGACTTTATAGCAAATTGCGGTATGGCAAGAACATTTGGCTATTTGATGCAGCCTAATGCAATAATCCATGAAGACGCCATTTTTGAGGATGTCTCTAAGTGTGTGCGCCATGCTTTGCAAGATGTTCATAATCAAAACCAAGACAAACATGGCATAGCCCGCCGAAGCCTCGGCCAAGCTATTGCCAAACTTCGAGCCTAACTCTATGAAATTAAAACGAATTTTACTTGCTTTGTCCCTGTTCTTTTTTTCAGGGTTTGCACAAGGATATGCCATCCCTGCCAGCGAAACAGATCACACCGTGATTGAAGAAAGCCGTGAAGCACATGATGTAGATGAAGGTCACGGCGGGCATTACAATCATTCCCCACACCCCATTGCTGTTTTGCCTTTTGTGCTCTTATTGGGCATGATTGCCACAGGACCATTGTTTTACGAGCACTTCTGGCACAAACGCTATCCCTTGGTCACCATTTTACTTGGGACTATCGTAGTAGTCTATTATGTATTTGCTTTAAAAAACACTCACGCCCCAATTCACGCCTTGTTTGAATATGTGTCATTTATTGCCCTAGTAGGAAGTCTATTCGTTGTATCCGGAGGAATCCTAATCGAAGCGGATCTTCAAAGTAAGCCAATAATAAATGTGGGTCTATTGGTGTTTGGAGCTGTTTTGGCTAACGTAATTGGTACTACAGGGGCGTCCATGGTTTTGATAAGACCCTTTATTCGACTAAACAAGTCTCGAATAAAGCCTTTCCACATCGTCTTTTTCATATTTATTGTAAGCAATGTTGGTGGATCGCTCACACCAATTGGAGACCCCCCACTATTTCTTGGGTTCCTCAAAGGGGTTCCTTTCTTTTGGACATTACAACAGGCTGCGCCTTACTGGGCTTTTGCTGTAATCATTCTATCAGCCATATTCTTTGTTTTGGACACAAGGTCCCTCCGAAAAGAGGGTGCAAACGCCGTAGATAGCCAAGTAGCCAATAGTGTGCGGATTAGCGGAAGCCACAATATCCTCTTTCTTGGGCTGATTTGTGGATTTGTTTTTCTCGACCCGAATGTAATTGATATGCCTTCATGGGCCTATGTCGCCTTCGACGGGGGAAAAATGAGCTATCTCCGAGAAGTCTTAATGATTCTTACACTTCTTGTTGGCTACCGTTTGTCTTCAAAAAGTGCATTGCAAGGAAATGAATTCACCTTTGAGCCCATCCGGGAAGTTGCTTTCCTCTTTATTGGAATCTTTGCAACGATGATGCCCGCCCTAGATTTGATTCGGGGATTTGCTCAATCGGACACTGGAGCGAAACTCATTACCACCGATACATTATATTGGGGTACTGGTCTGTTTTCAGGCATTTTAGACAATGCCCCAACCTATCTTAACTTTTTATCTGCTGGAATGGGTAAATACGGACTTAATATTGCAGATAAAGCCGATGTTATTATCTTTTTATCTAGACCCGAGCCTATGCTATTAGCCATATCCATAGCATCCGTGTTCTTTGGAGCAATGTCCTATATAGGTAATGCCCCCAACTTCATGGTCAAATCTATTGCTGAACAAAACGGTGTGAAAATGCCATCCTTTATAGGTTACATTATTCGGTACAGCTTGGTATACTTATTACCCGTGCTAATCCTAACTCACTTTCTAATCAAGCTGCTTACAGCATCTTAACCCGAGCAACTCTCACAGTCTGGATTGTCAATGCTACATGCTTTGACCGCCTTGATAGCCTCCGTGTCAGACATTGTTTCTTCTGGCTTTGCGTCCTCAGAAACAATGGGTTCTGTTGAAGGTGAAGTAGTATTCTGTGGTGGTGTTATAATGCTAGGCTGCGTTGCCTGTGATGCCTTAGCATCAACCTGCTGTGCAACCGAAGTTTCTTCCTTTGGTTCAGATACCTTCTTTAGCGAGTTGTCTAATCCCATCTGAACCGCTGCACGTGCTGCTTGCGTTCGGAGATAATACGTTCCCGTCTTAAGGCCTTTTTGCCATGCATGGAAGTGCATAGCATTAAGTTTCTTAATGGTTGCATCTTGCATAAACACATTCATGCTTTGGCTTTGACATATATACGCTCCGCGATCGGCTGCCATATCAATAATATCTCGTTGAGAAAGCTCCCACGCCGTCAAGTACAGTTGCTTAATATCGGCAGGAATTTCTTCAATATCTTGGACAGAGCCTCTTGCCTTAATTAGACGCATTTTCATTTGCTCATTCCACAGGCCTAAATCGATTAAGTCTCGAAGCAGATGCTTGTTAACTACAATAAACTCTCCACTCAATACCTTTCGGGTATAGATATTGGTTGTGTAAGGTTCAAAACACTCATTGTTGCCCAAGATCTGTGATGTAGAAGCCGTTGGCATCGGTGCGAGCAGCAGACTGTTTCGTACACCGTGCTCCATAACCTCTTTTCGAAGAGCGTCCCAATCATAACGATCCGTAGGTTCTACTCCCCACAAATCAAATTGGAACTTACCTTCACTAATTGGTGAGCCCTTGAATGTTGGATAAGCTCCCTCACGCTTTGCTAAGTCTTTAGACGCAGTTACTGCAGCGAAGTAAATCGTTTCAAAAATATCTCGATTTAGAAGCTTGGCTTCATGCGACGTAAAGGGCAATCGAAGCATCAAAAAGGCATCTGCTAACCCTTGAACGCCAATACCTATAGGCCGATGCCGCATATTGGAATTGCGTGCCTCCTCTACGGGATAGTAATTACCATCGATTACGCGATTTAAATTTAATGCCACCTGATAGGATACATCGTAAAGCTTCTGGAAATCAAATTCCCGATTATCCGTTACAAATCGGTTTAATGCAATCGACGCAAGGTTGCACACCGCGACTTCGTCGGGTGACGTATATTCTAAAATCTCCGTACATAGATTTGAAGATTTTATGGTTCCAACGTTTTGCTGATTACTTTTAGCGTTAGCGGCATCTTTGTATAGAATGTAGGGGTTGCCTGTTTCAATTTGACTCTTTAGGATTTCTAGCCAAATTTGGCGGGCTTTAACTACTTTACGAGCCTTCCCCTCGACTTCGTAACGCTCGTACAATTCCTTAAATTCTTGACTATGTACATCCGCTAAACCGGGTGCCTCATTGGGACAAAATAATGACCAATCCGCATCTTCTTTCACACGTTCCATAAACAAGTCAGGAATCCACATAGCATAAAAAAGATCGCGAGCTCTGTTTTCTTCGTGTCCGTGATTTTTCTTGAGTTCGAGGAATTCATGGATATCAGCATGCCATGGTTCTAGGTAAACAGCGAAAGCACCTTTGCGCTTTCCACCGCCTTGATCCACGTAGCGTGCCGTATTGTTAAATACACGAAGCATTGGAATAATACCATTAGATGTACCGTTCGTGCCTTTTATGTAGCTACCATTCGCTCGGATGTTGTGTATGCTTAAACCAATTCCACCGGCAGACTTCGAAATTTCAGCACACTGCTTTAGGGTGTCAAAAATGCCTGTAATACTATCATCCTTCATGGTTAAAAGAAAACATGAAGACATTTGAGGTTTCGGTGTTCCCGCGTTAAACAAGGTAGGTGTTGCATGCGTAAACCAACGTTCAGACATAAGTTTATACGTAATCAAAGCAGACTCAATATCCTCCATATGTATTCCTAACGATACCCTCATAAGCATGTGTTGTGGACGCTCGGCCACCTCTCCATCAAGACGCAGCAAATAAGCGCGCTCTAGTGTTTTGAAACCAAAGAAATCATAGTGATAGTCTTTAGAATGAATAACCGCAGCATCCAATACTTCTTGATTTTCTTGTACCACATCGTATAACTCCTTGCTAACTAGCGAAGCCTCTTTTTGCGTTACAGGGTCTACATATTGATATAAATCTGCAATTACTTCCGAGAAATTTTTCTTGGTACGTTTATGAAGATTTGAAACAGCAATTCGAGCAGCGAGAATGGCATAATCAGGGTGCTCAGTAGTCATAGTTGCACATTCCTCCGCTGCCAGCTCATCAAGCTCTACAGTGGTTACTCCCTCATACAAACCATTAATTACTTTCTGAGCAATTTTAAAAGGTTGGACATATTTGGGGTCTAAACCATAAGAGAGTTTGTTAATGCGTGAGGTGATTTTATCAAACATCACCTGTTCTTTTCTGCCGTTTCGCTTGATTACATACATAGTCTTGTTCTAAGTTTTGAGGTTTTTTACTTCTGTCGGTTTAGAATTCAATATCACCTAACTCGAACTCATTGATTTCTTCCGTTTCATCTTGACCACTACCTGTTTTTCCTCTGTTTTTAACCCCTGGTATTTGATATTCAGATACTCGACTTTCAAAGAAATTCGTTTTTCGTTCCATACTTATCATATCCATCCACTGAAAAGGATTCGACGTGTGATAGTGTGCAGGATAGCCTAATGCTGTTATCCAGTGATCCGCTACATACTCAATATATTCTATCATGCTAGTTGCATTCATACCTATTAATGATACGGGAAGCGCATCGCTAACAAATTCTTTTTCCGCCTCTACAGCATCACATATAATGGCTTTGATGTCCTCATAAGATAATTTGTGCTTTAACATTTTGTATAGGTGCACTGCAAACTCACAATGCATGCCCTCGTCTCGACTTATCAATTCGTTGGATTGACTCAATCCTTTCATTAGACCGCGTTTCTTTAACCAAAAAATTGAACAGAAACTACCGGAGAAGAAAATTCCCTCAACGGCACAAAAGGCCACCAACCTGTGGGCGAAAGAGGGGGCCGTTTCAATCCATCGCAATGCCCATTCTGCTTTCTTTTTAACACAGGGCACTGTCTCTAACGCGTTGAATAAGTTAGTTTTTTCCTCGTTGTCTTTAATAAACGTATCAATCAGCAGCGAATAGGTTTCAGCATGAATATTTTCCATAGCTACTTGGAAACCGTAAAAGCATCGAGCTTCTGGTATGGTAACATCTTGCATAAAATTGACAACCAAGTTTTCATTAACGATTCCATCGCTTGCAGCAAAGAAAGCCAGAACATGTTTAATAAAATGACGTTCATTATCATTGAGTTTTTCTTCCCAATCAACCATATCGTCCGCCAAATCTATTTCCTCTGCGACCCAAAAACTAGCTTCAGCGCACTTATACATCTTCCACATCTCTTCATATTCTATTGGAAATAGTACGAATCGGTCCTGAGTATCTTGCAGGATAGGTTCTTGGGCATCATAGTTTGTTGCCTGAGTCATTGTGTTTTCAATTGTGCCATTTTCCATGGTTGTTTTCTTATTATCGGTTTAACAATTATTATCTAGTATTCAAAAGGTTCAATCCTCTCCATACCGCCATTTATATATACTATATATCTCTTCGTTCAGTCGTACCGCTTTTTTATTTTTTATGGCGGTAGACAAAACATTATAAGCACAAAATCCTTACAATAGGGACAAAAACTCCCTGCCAAAATGTCGATACATTTTGAAAAGGATATCTATCTTTATGTATGGTGCGAGTAGTAAAAAAATGAAGAAAGTTCGCTAATCTACTCTCGAATTTTGTACGAAACCAAATCCCACCTTCCCCATTGCTTCTGACCCAAATCTAAGAGCATATTTGTCTCTTTCCAAGTTCTGTTTTCAACACCCTAAAAGTGAATAAACGTATCTGTCTATTTATTAGGAAGTTAGGATGTTGATTACATTTATTTTACGTCAAAAAAACACATACTTAACACTCCTACGAATCCAGTTAGCACCTAGCTGTCCTAATAGCCACGATAGCGATACTCAAGTTGACTCATTGTTTCATGTAACTCATTGATATTCATTGAAGTAACTAGTATTTTTCGAAATTCTTTAACCCCTGGAAGACCTCTAAAATAAGGCCCGTAATGGCGACGGGTTTCTAAAATTCCTAGTTTTTCGCCCTTCCAAGAAATCGCAGTATCTAGGTGTTTTTTGGCAGTATCAACACGCTCTGAAATCGAAGGATTTGGCGCATGAATTCCTTCTTCCATAAAGGTCTTACATGCTTTGAAAATCCAAGGGTTTCCAATGGCTGCTCGGCCGATCATAATTCCATCCACTCCGTACCTATTTTTGTACTCAATTAACTTTTCAGGGTTGTCTATATCGCCATTGCCAAAAACTGGGATATGAAGCCTTGGATTGGACTTAGTATTGGCAATTAATCTCCAGTCCGCGTCGCCTTTATACATTTGCTTGCGCGTCCTACCATGGATGCTGATTGCGTGGATCCCTACATCTTGTAATCGTTCAGCGACTTCTACAATAAATTTTGTGCTCTCATCCCAACCGAGTCGCGTCTTTACCGTAACCGGAAGGTTGGTGTTTTCAACAATCAACTTGGTTAAACGTACCATGCGAGGAATGTCTTGTAAAATTCCCGCACCAGCCATTTTGCAGACAACTTTTTTTACAGGACATCCATAATTGATATCAATAACGTCAGGGTTTGCCTCCTCCACCATTTTTAGGGAAGTCAGCATAGCTTGTTCGTCCGAACCAAAAATTTGAATTCCTATCGGTCGTTCTTCAGGATAAATATCTAACTTTTGAATACTCTTGGCAGCACCATGAGCGAGACCATCTGTTGATATAAATTCAGTATATAACATATCGGCACCTTGATCTTTGCACAAGGCCCTAAAAGGAGGGTCGCTAACATCTTCCATAGGCGCCAATAGTAGAGGAAAGGGTCCTAAATCCAACTTACCTATCTTAATACCCATGACACAAAATTACACTACTTATTTAGCTCGTGGCTATTACCTTCGCTAAAAGGGTTAATAATTCCTTATGATGAATACATCACCTCAACCTGTAAAGACAAAGGCGAAAAAGGAAGTCGTATTAATCAGCGGCTACTTACTCTTTCTTGCAGTACTATCGCTTTACCTTATATTATTTCCATCCAATGTACAAGAGCCAAGGTTTACGATAGAAACCTTATTTCTTAACGTTGTTGGTGCTTTGGTGATTTTCAGCCCTATCCTATATATATGGTGGCGGTCTTCAGCAGAAGATTCCCTTAATCCAATGATTAAACAAAGCATTAAAACAAAGGCAGTTGTTGGCATAGTGGCACTTGCCCTTGTTCTCCCTTTTGCCCTATTACCATTAGAGATTTTGGTAGACAATATTCTTACGTTATTGCCAGAAAACATTAGCAAGGCAGCACAGACACTTAACGAGCAGTCAAATGCCGTTTTTATCGTTCAACAAATGGAATATTCTGCACTTGTAATCGTAAGCCTATACCTTGCCTTGGCCGCCATGCCTGCCATAATTGAAGAGTTTGTATTTCGGGGAATCTTGCAGCATCGCATGCATGTTAGCGGTATAAAGCCAATATGGGCAATTGGGCTTAGTAGCTTAATCTTTTGCGTCATACATCTACAGCTTGTCAACCTATTACCCATGATGGTTTTATCTTCTATTTTGGGATGGTTATACTATCATGGTCAATCCCTTCACTATTCCGTGCTTTTTCATGCCTTGAACAATGCGTTCTCCATCACTATATTAATTGGTTTTGGAGGAGACCCAAGCAGTAACGAATCAAGTCCGTGGTTTTGGATTATAAGCATGGGGGGTATATTTACAGCCATAATGCTATTGAAATATTTGCATAAAACACTTCGCTCAGAGGATATTATCCATCCAAATAATGAGCAATGAGTCATGAATAACTTATTGAAACGCAGTATTACAGGAAGCATACTAGTGACTAGCATTATAGTCATGCTTTTTCTTGGTTTTCGCGTCTTTACCCTTTTCACCATGTTGCTAGGGCTAGGCCTTAGCGCTGAACTTATCGGTCTAACTCAAGTGGATAGCCCACAAAAAAAAATACACAAAACACTCACTAAACTCGGCTTTGTTTTTCTTTCTTCTAGCTGCATTGGTATTGTTGGCTTGCATATCGTAGGCGCACCCATTGATTGGCCCTTATTATTACTCTTGGCTGTTTTCCTTTCTTTTTTCTGCATGCACGTCATCTTTTATAAAGGAAACTCTCTGTCCTATTTGGCAGGCCATTTTCTCGCTCTAGCGTATGTCACGCTTCCGCTTTGCCTTAGTCTTGTACTTAGTCGTCATGATGGCGGACAATTTCGGCCACAAAACATATTGGGCATTTTCCTTCTCCTTTGGGTCTTTGATTCTTCAGCATACGGATTTGGATCAGTTTTTGGGAAACGCACGCTAAGCCCCAATATATCCCCAAAGAAAACCGTCGAAGGATTTGGGCTAGCCTTAGTCGTCACTTTGGCAATTGGCTATATGATACCCTTACTATTTGTCAAGGCTTCGTGGTCTGCTTTAGACTGGACGGTTATTGCAACCATCACTGGTGTTTTTGGAACCCTTGGCGATCTCTTTGCTTCAAGCATAAAGCGTGGTGCTGGTGCCAAGGATTCTGGAAAATTGCTACCTGGGCATGGCGGATTATTAGACCGATTTGATAGTTACCTTATGACTATTCCTTGGGTATATCTTTACACACAAGCCACAGCCCTTTTGTAATATGAATACCACCCGGATACATCGAGAAGTTAGGCCCTATATCATTGGACATGGCATTTGTGTGCTTATCGCCTCGGGACTTTTTTTTTGGTTTACAACACCTTTTTACTATCCCATTACATGGTTTTTTGCCCAGGTTTCATTGCTACTTTTTACTCTATACTTTTTTAGGTATAGAGATGCTGCACTTCCTGAAGAGCTTTCTTCAACATCATTGATTTCTCCTGCAGATGGCCGGGTTGTAGCCCTTGAGCCTACCCTACATGGAGACTTGGATGCGATTAGACTTTCAATCTACCTTCATGGAACCGATACCCATCTTATTCGGATACCATGTTCAGGAAAGGTAGTTATGCTGACCTACCATCCAGGAAAACACCTCGTTGCCTTTAACCCAAAGTCATCCTTGCTTAATGAACGACTCGAAGTTGGCATAGAGCATGACAATGGGAAAACAGTGACCTTGACCCTTGTCGCTGGTTTTCTAGCTCGACGCATCAAGCCTTACATACAAGTTGGTCAAAAGGTTCGTGCCGGAGAAGAACTGGGCTATATTTTACTTGGATCAAGAGTAGATATGAGCATCTCCAACTCCTTTCAACCTAAAGTGGAATTAAACCAAAAGGTTTTCTCAAGCGAGTCTATTCTCGGAGATTGGAATTAGCCAGCAAGCTCGCATAATTCTAAAAGAACACCTTCCGTTGATTTTGGATGAAAAAAGAATATTCGTCGATTGTCTGCCCCTTGGGTTATAGATTGGGAAACGGGAAGAAAACCCTCTTTTACCAATCGATCAATCTCCGCCTGAATGTCGTACACCGCCAATGCCATGTGGTGTAATCCACTCCGATGTTTTTTAAAATATCCATGCAATACAGAATCTTCACCTAGCGGGGCTATTAATTCAATTTTATTTGGTCCACACTTAAAAAAAGATGTTATAACGCCTTGGTCTTCGACAACCTCCCTTTTATAGGGCCCCTTACCAAAAAGTTTGGTATAGGTTGCCTCTGCCACATCAATATCATGAACCGCAATTCCTATATGTTCGATTTTTCGCATGATGCTTAATTTTGTACAAAATACGTTTCATGCTCTTTATCTCCGACAAAGCAGCACATCAAGTGCAAGAAATCCTACTTCAAAACAAACACAATGGCCAGGTGCAAGAGGGAGAAGAGCAGGCCGTAAGGATTCGTGTACTTGGTGGAGGGTGTTCAGGACTAACCTATAAACTAGAGTTTGACCACAACATTGAGGAAGCAGATCAAGTGTTTTTCGATAAAGGCGTAAAAATGGTGACCGACTTAAAAAGTTTTTTATTTATTGCAAATACAACGCTTGATTACAGCGATGGTCTCAATGGCAAAGGATTTCATTTTATCAATCCGAATGCTGAACGAACTTGCTCCTGCGGGGACAGCTTTTCTGTTTAAGAACAAGGCTGGCAGGTTGTAAGGCCTAAAGTGCTTGATGCTTTCATCTCCTATTCTTTATCCCATATGCGAAAATAGTTAGCATAAACACAATGGGTACCCAAATCATCCATTCATCGCATAATACCCGATAACTTCTTTGCAACAAGTTGACTAGTCGCTGAAAAAAAGTTGAAGAGAGCAATTCGTTTCGATCATACTTTTTTAGTAAGGAGTTATTGGGGTCAACTCGTTCAATCATGTCATATATATTCGAGGCATGATCGTAGTTATTTAATGCATAGTAACAATAAAACAAAGCCTTCAATAACTCTATATCGTTTGGATATCGCTTGACAAGTTTTTCCAAATCGTATAAAGCCTTTTTATACCGCTTTGCAGACAATGCCTCAATAGCACGATTTCGCCATAACACATCATTATTTTTATCTAGGACAATGGCCTTGTCATAATCGGCAATTGCTTTGTCATAATCGCCGCCTTCCCCATATAAAATAGCTCTTCGCCAATAATAATTAACTTGCTGAGTATCCAATTCAATAGCAGATGAAAAATCATCAATTGCATCTTGTACATTGCCCAAATTAAGCGCGACTATTGCTCGCTCTTCAAAAAGATAGGCTCTTGGCTTATCCTCAAGTCTACTTGAAAGAAGAAAATGTGCTTGGCTATAGTTCTCCACCCCTTTGTAATGGCTCACTAAAAATGCCCTAGCACTATCACGCAAATCCTCATAGTGTAGGATTATATCTTCCATGATAATACGAGCTTTATCAACCTCACCCATATTATAATGACAATAGGCCCTCAGTATTTCTGCCCTTCCCATTTGCTGGGAGGGCGGGTCAGCAAGGCTTAAATGGTAAAGTGCCTCTTTATAATCTTTAAGCCAATAGCGGCTTTGTGCACGGTATAGGTGAGCCTCAGGACGGTTAGGAAACTCCGAAATAATATGATTAAATAAAGAATCCGCTAGTAAATAATCTTTCGCCTCAAGGGCCTGAATGGCAACCGGCCAGGGATTGCTTGCTTTAACTAAGACGTGCCCTAAAAGGAAAAACAGAGTAAAAAAAACTACGTGCTTGCACCTAAGCATGTAAAGGAAATGATTGTGCTAAGGCATTAACCTCTTTCTTTACCTTCTCTGCCTCCTGCTCACCATGAGATAATACCCTATCAATCCATGATGCAATTTGCACCATTTCCTTTTCTGCAAAACCCCTAGTTGTTATCGCTGCGGTTCCCAAACGTATACCTGAAGTAACAAAGGGTGATTTAGTATCAAAAGGAACCATGTTTTTATTGGCTGTGATATCTGCCAACCCTAAGAGCGCTTCGGCATCCTTTCCTGTTATTCCCTTACTTGATAGATCGATTAACATTAAGTGATTGTCCGT
>TARA_B100000963_G_scaffold135463_1_pt1 | contig 14258 bp, 5 predicted proteins | sample TARA_B100000963 | Tara Oceans TARA_B100000963 (sample SAMEA2622097) | marine metagenome | biome: marine biome (ENVO:00000447); feature: surface water layer (ENVO:00002042); material: "saline water (ENVO:00002010), including plankton (ENVO:xxxxxxxx)" | depth 5 m | reverse complement strand
ATTCTCGAAGCGGCAGGATGTTTTGCCATCGTTTTAGAAAAAATTCCCCGTGATTTAGCAAAGCAAGTTAGTGAGGCAGTCAGCATTCCAACCATAGGAATTGGCGCCGGTCCTGATTGTGATGGCCAAGTATTGGTTTTGCACGACCTACTTGGGATAACAATGGATTTCTCACCGCGATTTCTACGACGCTACCTGAATCTTGCCGAATCGATACACAGTGCAGTTGAGCACTATTGCAGCGATGTCCGCAGCGGCGACTTTCCTAATGACTCTGAAAGTTATACTTCATAGACCTACGCTGTAGAACAGCAGTGCTCCCGAAAATGCGCCGATATCTACTGCGAAGGCGTGCCAAACACCATACCTAAACGGCGGCAGTTCAAACCGCCCCCATGAGGTTGAAATCCACACCCACAACAAAAGGGCGCCATAGCCACCGCAAAATAAAGCGCCCCAGCCAGAAAACCATACCATGAAAAAAATTGTTCCGGGTAGCGCCAGACCCAACGTATACTCATACCACCGGGAGGCTTGGTCCCTTACTAAAGTAAAATACAGCAGCGGAGAAAGTAGTACCGAGCATAAAATTGCCCCCTGTGGTGGAGATGGATACCCGTAGATAGGTGTGATATATTGTTGAAAGATGATGCCGACAATCACGCCAAATACCGCAGGGGCGATTATATGCCGAAAACCTGTTTGAAAGTCTAGTCCTTCCACTCGATCAAGATTAGACTCATTAGACGAACTAGCGTATAGTGACGTTTCACTGTTAGTCTCGTCCATACACTGGCCAATATTTGCTGGTGTTTGAGTCTTAGGGAATTTATCCGATTATCCGTTTATGATATAGCCAACCTACTGCTACGCCACCACATGGCGCAGGGCGAAATAGTTGCGGGTTGCTTGGCACCCCACCCACCACACTTAGTTTATGCAGAGAATCCCGAACAGAATGAACCCGTTGCTGAAGGAGGATGGGAGCAGTTGAGATGGGGCTATGAGCGATTACGTGAATCACTCAAGGGTGTCGAATACGATGCCATCGTCATTCTCTCCCCGCATTGGCAGACTTATGTAGGAACTCACTTCTTAGGCCTGGAGAACTTTCAGAGCCTTTCAGTCGATCCAGTATTTCCAAACTTATTTCGCTATCATTATGACATGAATGTTGACGTCGAGTTAGCAAAACAAATCCATGACAAAGCAGAGAGTGCTGGACTAGCAGTAAGGATGATGACCAATCCTGATTTCCGCGTCGACTATGGTACTATCACCACAGGACACATGTTCAGGCCGCAGTGGGATAAGCCGCTCGTCGTGATTTCAAGTAACCGCTCTAGAGCATATTATTCGGTTGAAGTCATGCAAGAAATGATGATTGAATTGGGCAGAGTTACTCGTGAGGCGATTTTAGAAAGCGGCAAGAAGGTTGTCGTATTAGCCAGCAATTCGTTATCACATAGGCACTTCACGACAGAGTCTGAAATACCTGAAGACATGAGTAAAGAACATATCACGAGCCACGCCATGCATCTCTGGGATATGCGAATAATTGATTACATGAAGTCTGGTCAATGCCAAAGGATAATCGATGAAATGCCGGAATTCACCGAGCAGGCTATTGCCGAAACAGACGGTGGCGCATTCACATGGTTGCTGTCCACTCTCGAAGTCCCAAAATATCCTGCAATACTGCACGGATATGGCACCATAATTGGAACTGGAAATGCCATCGTTGAATGGCCAGTATATCGACACAAGGCGGTGTGAGCATGGCCGGTGGCGAGATTATTGAGTCATTTATCGTCCCAGTCCACCCCCACACTGTCCTGGCTCCACAACAAAATCAGGGTTGGCAAAACCTAAGGAAAGCATATGACGATGCTGCGCAAATAATCAAAGACAAAGAAGCCGATCTACTGATTATTTATTCTACAACCTGGCCCAGCATAATCGGTCATCAGATAATTTCAGACCCAAACCCAGAGTGGGTAATGGTCGATCACGATTTCCATGACTTGGGTTCAATACACTATTCATTCAACATCGATGCAGAATTTGCAAAGCAGTGGAATAAAGAGAATCATGCTCGAGGACTGCAAAGCCGTTGCGTAAATTACCATGGATTTCCTATTGATGTTGGTTCAGTTGTTGCCTTAACACTATTGAACCCGGACAACAAAATACCAGCAGTTATTGTATCGTCAAATGTTTATGCCGATAGAAGCGAGACGACTGTCTTGGCCAAGGCGTGCAAAGATTTGGTCCACAAGACAGGACGAAAAGCGGTAGCAATAACTGCGATGTCGTTGTCAAACCGTATGTTCACCGAACACATTGATGCCAAAGACGATCGCATACACTCACTGAAAGATGACGAATGGAATAGAAAGATATTGGAATTCTTAGGCCAAGGGCGACTGGAGGATGTGAGTCAATTATCGAGAACAATCCAACAACAAATAAGAGTCCAAAAAGTCGTCAATTTCAAGCCAATGTGGTGGCTTTCGGCAATCAATGACAACCGTAACGACCTAACTGGCAATGTGTTATCGTATGAAGCGATTAATGGGGCAGGGTGTGCAGTCGTTAACTTAAATCCAACCTCGTCTGGATTTGGTGATAAAGAGTATGATGAAGACGAGGTTGAGGTGTTTGCCGGAGAAAGGGGCGTACTCGATGCAGCAACCAAGAATACTGAGACATCCAAAACTAACTCAGGACCCAAATTATGGGAGCCGACGGAAGCTAAGGGCTCAGTAAATACTGAGTCAGCACCAAAACCAGTTGGTGCATACCCTCACGCCAGGCGGGTCGGCGATTTGATTTATCTCTCTGGTGTTGGTCCGAGACAACCAGATACCAATACGATACCGGGCGGGCCAATTCAAGACGCTGAAGGGAATAAATTGGATTACGATATCAAAGCACAAACTCGTGCTGTTGTGGAAAACATCGCAAGAATCTTGGAAGAAGCTGGTTCGTCAATTGATAAAGTGCTTGATGTCACGTCATTCCTCGTCGATATGGACCGTGATTTTCAAGGCTATAACGAAGTCTGGGCTGAAACTTTGGGCAAAGTAGGGCCTACTAGAACTACGCTTGCAATTAGAGCCCTTCCAACACCTATTGCTGTTGAAATGAAAGTTATCGCTGGTATCTGAATTACCGGAATACGGATAAAATACTACAATTTATTTAGTAATCAATAACTACTTTCGGTTAATACCGGTAGTCAATCAAGGTGTTACGAACGATATTCGGCGATTATCAGAATAAGCGAGGCATAATAATGGACATCAAAACTACAACTGGAAAGTTGCTAAAAGGCGACATTACTGGTGTTGTCGACGGCGTCAAAACCACCATCAAGCGCTCACTCTCCTTGGTTGGGGTAATTATTGTCACGGTAGCCGCAAGCATCGGCTCAGGATTGTTCGTTTTACCTTCATTTGCTGCTGCTGTCATGGGACCAGGTATCTGGCTGGCGTTTCTGCTTGCTGGAATTGTCTTTTTGCCCGGAGCATTATCCAAATCAGAGTTGGCCTCGGCAATGCCCGTCAACGGTGGTGCCTATGTTTACCTTGAACGCTCATACGGACCGTTAATTGGAACAATAAGCGGTCTGGGATTATGGGCATCTTTCCTACTTAAGTCAGCCTTTGCTCTAATCGGTTTCTCTGCCTACATGTATGCGGTAACAAATTATTTCGATATTACAACAAATTCTACCTTTGTAATAATGTCAGCACTGTTGTTGATCACGATTCTCAACATTCTTGGAATAAAGAAAGTAAAGGCGTTCCAAACGCCAATTCTAGCCCTTACAACTCTCCTTGTTCTCATTATTTGTGCCATGCAATTATTCGAATCAAGTTTCGACTTTTCTCGCCCGATGGATGGAGCAATAGATATGTCGACAAGTGACCCAATTTTGGTCGCTGAGGCTGCTGCTCTGGTATTTGTTGCATATGCTGGCATCTACAAGGCTGGCGCCTTAGGTGGTGAGGTTAAAGATCCGGAAAAAAATCTCCCGCAAGGGATGTTGATTTCCCTACTACTCATTACCCTACTATATGTTATTGTCACATTTATCATGATGGGAGCTATTGAAGGAGAATGGTGGCTAGATGCAAATGGCTCGCCGAGAGAAGACCCAATCTTTGCTTTTGTCGACGCTGTTGCAGCGACCAAAATAGGCATTGCCATGGCATTCCTTGCGTTTTTGACGATGATTTCAGGAGCTCTATCTGGCCTGCTCGCCGCTTCTAGATTCTTGTTTGCCATGGCCAAAGATTGTTTGCTGCCCAGCAATCTGAGTGAAACGAACGAAAAATTTGGCACCCCTCACTGGTCAATAATATTAACAGGGGTGGCCATGGCAGTTTGTATTCTAACACTTCCAGTAAAAGATGTTGCCAAACTAGCATCAGGATTCCAAATAATGGTAATTGTGGCATTGAACGCGTGCGTCATGGTCCTTCGACGAGAAGACCCAAAACACGACTGGTATCAGCCTACTTACCAATCACCGCTATATCCATATGTCCAAATTTTCGGTATCATCGCCGGAGGGACCTTGGTGGCGTTAATGGGTATCAAAGCAGTTATCGGGGCAGTTGCTGCAATAGTCCTAGGATTCTCGAGTTACAAGATATATGGTGAAAAAAACTACCATGCTAACCAAGAAAGCGATTAAAAATCGTTGCTTGTCTCGGCAAGGCTCACGCTACTCTGTTCCATGAACCGTCCGTTGCAACGTTCCAATACTGTATCTCGCCGCTGACATCAACATACCAGCCGCTAGAGCCTTGTAATCTCGAATCAACTGCCTGCATCACGCCTAATCGCCCTGCTTCAATAGATAGTCTGGTTATTTCTTCGGCACTGAGGCTCGGCGTCGGGTTATTCTCGGTCAAGTCAGGTGACATAGCAGAGTTCTGAGCCGCTTGAATTTCTGGTTGATGATCGACCATGTTAACCTCGCTATCCTCCTCAATTTCATCGTCATAGTAATCATCCTCGTCGAATTCTTCATCTTCATACCAATCACTTTCTTCGGGCTCATAACTTGCTCGACGAACCAAAACCACCATAGTTGCAAGAATTAGGCCAAGTAATACTGCTGCAACAGTCATTGCGGTATTTGTCGAACCTATTGCACCGCCAAGTAACACTGATTCGACATCAAAGAAAGCCTGAGTCACTAACCCATTCCAAGTAATACTGCAAGACCTATCGAGACCCGATTTTGTGATATCTAACTCCCAAGTATCAGATGTGATGTGTTTATCCGAGCCTGAAGAGCACCGAATTGTTGTGTTGTCTGGCTCAACAGAGACTTTGTTATTGTTTATGTCGACGCCATAAACTCTGAGCAGCGCAATATCTCCTTGCTTGTAATTTTGACTTTCAATCTCCCCAAAGAGTTGCACTGGTTGACCAGGTTTCACAACTAATTGGATTGTATGAGATGCATCGTCCTGATAGATGATTAGGTCGTATTGACCTGAGACATTACCAGTGAAAGTCCAATAGCCTCGGCCGGCAATTGATGGGACGAACTCTCCGACTGATGAATTAAGGTTAGTTGTTACCATTTCTGCGGGTGCCAAATTGCCGCGCGAATCGGATATCTCGATGTAAATATCCGATTCAACTCCAGATTCCACCGTAAAGCCTGAATCGTAATCGGTAATTATCTGTCGAGCATCTCCAGCAGAGACGGTTAGTGAAACAACCGAAAAGACGCCTGCTGCGTTAGCTTGTATCTCATGACTACCAATGCTGGTCGGAATCCAATTATAGTCCAATAATGACATCGCTAAAGTTTCATCTTGGCCATCGATGGTCCAATTTACTAATATCTCTCCAAGTTCATTGCCATATGAATCAAAAAATCGTGGATTGAGGTCAAATGGTTGGTCGATTGGAATCTTTTGGCCCTGACCGTTTAATTCAATTTTCGCTAAGTTGCCAAATCCTACTTGTGAAATTAACTGTGACTCGAACAATATCCCAGACTCATTATCGAACCAGTTGGATTTTACCGCATAAGCGCCTGTAGAGTCAGGTGTTAAAGTATAGTAATCGCCAATTTTGACCAATGCCGATTCGTTTCCTAGAAGTGCTTCAACTGTACCATTAACATTCCATGTATTGCCAGCAAGATCGTATGCTTGAACAACCACTGTAGATTGTTGGCCGACTGCAAGGTTGTTTGGACTCACGACAATTCTTGTATCAATCGCTAGCCCGTGATGAACGCTGACTGAAACTGAGGAAATTATTCCTGAATCATCGACAGTTATGGTGTGGGTTCCCGCTGTCATTGGTGTCCAGTATACTCGCCCATTATCTTGACTCAGCGTTCCCGAACTAACCGTAAAATTAGTTATTGGCGGCGTTACAAGACCAGAGTAACCTAAGGTGTCAGTTCGATAGGCGGCGACTTCGTAAACTTCACCGGCAACATATATTTGCGAACTAGGTATTATTGCCAGTGTCGATGATTGAGCATCGGCTGGCACAACTCTGATTGAGCCGGTACCGGACACCGGTCCGGCTGAAACCGTTACATTCCAAGTTCCCGGATTAGTTGCATAGTAATATCCGGTGTTGTTGATGCTGCCATTTTCAACAAACCACAACTGACTGCCACCGAGGGCTGCATCCATCGCATAGCCGTTAGCATCTACCAAAGTCGGCAATAGTTGCAGTGTTGAGCCACTACGAACCAATATATCATCAGAAAATACAAATTCGTATGGAGAGCCTGCTGCAACCTCCACTGTTTTAGTGGCTTCCATTTGATAGAGCCGGGCAGTTAATTGATACACACCAGTATCCAAAGGAATCCACACCGGATTACCTTGACCGAAGTATACCCCATCTATACTCCAAGCAGCCTGATCTGTTGGATTTGGGTTGCCTCTGGCGTCAAGCAGATTGGCTGTTAGGATGTTATTTTGCAGTACTTGGCCGGTGCTAAATGAAATCTCCAATGATTGACCGATTCCTGGGTTAACAGTGATATTAAACTCATCAGTCAGGTTTGTGTAGCGGGCCTGAATAGTGATAACCCCTGAATTCCACGGGTAAAATGTGCCCTCATCAGTTATCGTTCCGTTCGTGGAGGACCAAATTATATCCCCAGCAACCTCGCTGTTTACTGCGTCATAGATTTGTGCAGAAAAGGTTACCACCTCGTCCGCACTCATAACAAAGGTTGGAGCGGTGATTTGAATTCTAACTGCAGCCCCACTGTTCATTGGCTCATCAAATTCTTCCCCAAGCCATGGTCTGTCTGAATCAGTCGGGATAGTACTCATCATCATGAGCAAAATTATCCACAGTGGAAGGATTCTCTTCAGCATTAGATCACAACCATTCACTCAGTCCATTCAATCCATTCGTCCGCTCCAGCCTCTCGATAATACCAGTCGCCGTCTTCTGTCTGTCCCCATTCTGTCCCGTCTTCTTCAACACGATAGTCTGCCATCCAACTAGTATCCTCATCATTTTGCTCAACCGTTTCCGTTTCAGACTCAGATTCGGTTTGTGACTGTTCAGGTTGCGGGGTAGCAATGGTTGGGGCCTGACTAATTCTTGGCTGAGAAAAGTCCTTGGAAACTGATGATGCACTGGAAGAATCCTCGTAGTAATCCTCATCCTCATCCTCATAATAATCCTCATCGCTGCGAACTAGGCGGACTAAAAACACAAGCAATCCTACCGCTATGATACCAATTAATCCTGCGCCGACATAATACAATGGACCACCGGCAGCAAAGAAGCCAGCGATATTTCCTTCCACTTCATAAGTGAATGTCTCAGTTATAGAACCGATAACAATTGTCGCAGAGTGTTCACCCTCGTCCAAAGTCTCTAACTCCCAGACACCATTGCCGAGGTAGCTTACATCGCCTCGATCGGTGGTATCAATTCGAGCGGAATCAGGAACTAATATTCTGTTCCAATATTCATCATAGGCTTCTATGGTCACCGTTATTGATTCTAGTTGCTCCAACTCTATCGCACTAATGTTACTCTTGATATTTTTCACGACGCTTAACGAGAAAACCTCGACATTTACCGACGAAGACAGTGTAAGGTATTCTGCCGTCAAAGTATAGTTGCCCGCAGAGCGTCCGTTAAACTGGTAAATGCCCTCTGTATCTGTAGCGTTAGTATTGTATGCCGGCCCATTGTTCTCCAACCATACAACTTGTTGCGGGAAGGTATTGCCGTCTGCATCCGTTCCAGTAACTTGCAAATCAACAAAATTACCAGCATCCTGAGTGGTGACTGACTGCTGTAAACCAAGCATTATTGGCACCCCGTGACCAATGTTTATCACAAAGTCTGAGGTTAAATTGAAACCGCGATTGTTGACTAAGTATGCCGTTATCTCAAATTCTCCTACATTTACGGCTTGCCAAACAAAGGCATTGTCCAATAATTCATCAGTTATGTCTTCAACAACATCAGTATTTTTATCCTCCAGTAACCATGTGACTTGTGGGTTAGTGATTGGATTGAGGTCAGCATCACTGGTAGAAATTGCAAACTCAATGAAATCATCAGCAGTGATGTCAAATTCATCTACATCGTCATAGGAGATTCCGTTACTTTCTACAGCCGTAACCAAGAAATTTTCGATGTCACCAACCGAGACATAAACCACGAAACTGGCTGATTTGATTATCTCACCCTCTTGGTGGTCTACAGAGATAGCATAGGGCGTTGTTGATGATAGAATCGGAGTAAACGTAATTTCCTGAGAATAATTACTACTCAATATCGATTCATTCGCAAAATCTGGATGGTAATATGTCCAGTCACCGTCCACCAACCACTGGTTGCCTTTTGCGTCTAATGCTATAATTGACGCAGTCAATGATTCATCTGCTGTTATGGTAAATACGCCACCGTTCGAAACTTCATCATCGATTATTAGCTGCAGGTCATATATCACACCTCTAACAACGAACACCTCCACGGTGTCAGTTAATCCTTGGTAAGTTGCAGAAATTGATTTAGTGCCTTGAGAACTTGGTGACCATGCCGCTGGTAAACCGGGGGTCATCACTCCGTCAGCAACATTGGTCCAGTTTTCAATTGGCAAATTGACCTGTAACTGATTGCCTCGAACATCGATTCTCGTTGCGTTGATGAACAGTAGATCGTCTGCTGTAATTGTTGGTGATGAACTAGATAATTCGAAGGACTCCAACACTCCGTGAGTCACATCGACTGTGATACTATCGCTTATACCCAAGTCTGTAGTAAGGATAATGCTCCATTGTCCAACAAAATTGCCGGTGTATTCCCCAATTAGGATATCAGTACTTGGTGGAAGATTGTGGGGTGTTGGAGAGATGATTTTAGTTGTCTCGCCGTCGGTAGCAGAAAGTGTGTAGCCGGTAACATCATCAAACCACACGATATTGGAGAACTGGTCATAAGCAGAACCAAATAGATCGCAACTGGTGTTTGCAGTGAGAACTTCTGAACAGCCAGATAAAACGACGCTCACTGGCACTCCTGGTAGGACCTCAATATTGAGTATTTCTTGCAATGTTGAGCTAGCCCCAGTCCACTGTACTGTTACTGTTTGCGAGCCTGCTGCATATGGGGTAAAAATACCGTTGGCGGCAATTGACCCATTGCTTGGCGTGAATGAGATAACCTCGTTGGTGACTAAGTTACTATGTTGGTCGATGGCATATGCAGAAACAGTAATGGTTTCATCTGCAGTAATTGTCGCAGAATTAACATCGGATGCTTGGTCTAGTGAAGCAAATAACTGCACAGGAATTCCAGATTCGATATCAACTACATAGTCAGTACAGATTACTCCATAACAAGCACTGATTGTCTGCAAACCGTTAGTGGTTGGTGACAATGTTGCTGTCGTGAGGCCTGTTCCAGTTATGGTGCCCGTTGTAGAGCTCCAATCAATCTGTACCCCGGATGGCAGACCTCCTGACAATGGAGTGCCTGAGATATCGATACCTTGAACATCGAAGGTGTATGTGTCATCTGCATTAAATCCAGTTGCGCTCGTGGTTATATTAAGGCTGGAGATGTTTGTATGGTATATTTCAAACTTGGGTCTGACATTCAGTTGCTGGTCTTCCGAGGAATGAAGTTTCACAAATCCGTCATTGTTATTATTACTCAGAGGAGTTCCTCGAATAAGCAGCGTAATGTCATCTGCTAGAGTAAGGGCGTCAGTTGCAACCTGGAAGGTTATTTTCGGGTCAGTTCCGAAATGCACTGCTTCGTCTAGTGGTGCAGATACATAGTCTACCCCCGCCACAGGCCCCGGAGTCGAGCCAGTAGTGTTCCATGTAATGCCAACCTCATTCCAATTACTTATCAAAAATTGATGGATTGACAGGTCTAATGCATAAGCCCCGCCGGAAAAATCCCACTGATCCACATACAATGTCAATTCAATAGAATGAATTGATTGCAGAGTATCTAGAGGTAATTGGGTCATGTCTAGGGATATTATCGTATCACAGGTTGAGCCGAACGTGTTGTAGCAACCACTCCCAACCATTAGTTCTTCAGACGAACCGAAATTAGCTAGCGGCAAAGCATCCGTAATTGTGTTATCCGGGATATCTGGATGTGAATATCCCTGTATCTCTGATGAATCCAAAACTGTGTAAACATATGTTCCATCATCGTTGTAGAGATGGTTCGGGTTGCCAATACCAAACGACCAGCGCTGCGACGATGGGCCCGGTATGGTCTGATTGACACCTTGCACCCACCATTCGTAAACCTCGCCGGGAACGAACTGGTTTGATGTGAAACTATTACCTTGTATTGACGAATCTACCCTCGAGTCATAGGAGATTACATTGTTTTGATTATTGATATACAAGATGTAATCAGTAGCGTCTGGATTCTGCTGCCATGTTAATTGTACCGTTGATGGAGATGAGACAATCGTGCTGGAAGTATCGTACAGAATATCGCCATTCAATGGGCTATTCAAAACCGGCTGAGAGGGTGGAGTTAGACCGCCAATATTTTCCAGATATGTAATGCTCAAAACAGGTCTTAGCGGAGCAATATTATCGGAACTGTAGAAGTCGACAAAACTATTCGACCCGGTCTGAGGTATGAGTGTGAATGAAATACTTTCGTTATTGGTTGCGAAATTAGTCTGCAAAAGAGTGGTTATGTCCCATTGCAGTGTCGAGCCAGAGTAACTAGAAATCGTGGTTTTTGTAATCTCGATACCTGAGCATGAAGGGGTGTTGACATAGGTTAGTGTATCTTCAATGAATTCATCGCAAGCAAACACCGAGACATCAAATGGGTTAATATTCTGGGTGGTGGAAGCAACCTGTAGCTCGAAAACAGCAGTTACTGGTATTGCAATTGTGTCGAAGTAAATATCAGATATGTTGTACGAGAAATATGCTTGGTTTATTCCAGTCGTCAATGGATTATATCCTAACCCGAGTGTTAAGTCTGAGCCATAATTGACAAGTTGATTGACATCATCAGATATTGCGTCGTTGACCTGTGGCAAGTCACCTGTCAACTCAAAAATTGAACCTCTTGAGAGATTGACTGTGTAGTTGCCTAAACCATCATTGAATACTTGTGAATCTGTCATACGATACTGATAAATCGGTGAATAATGGCCTATTCTATGACTTTGATCGCCCCGAATTCTCCAATATTGCCATTGATCTCCGAAGAAATTCTGGAGCAATGTTTCATCATCCAAAACAAACGAATCCGACGAGGAATCGTAGGTGAAATCTGAATTAAGTTCCCCGGATGATTCACAATCTAACCAGCGAATTTCTTGACCGTGGCAAATCTGCCAATCAGTCACGTTGGTTAATGGTGAACTAAAATCAAAAATTACGGTTTCAGGACCAACTAATTCATACGATGATGTATTCCATAAGGTTGCATTGTTGTGCGGCGAAACTAAACTCGGAGCTGGAGCAAACCATTGCTCAGTTGTGCGATACTCAATGGTTAACTTGGGCCTGATATTGTTTACTGCATTCTCACTATCTGCGAAAATATAGTTCCCGTCCACTGTCCCAGCAGCCGAATTAAAGATTTCAGGTTGCAATAAGATGTCAAACTCCTCGCTCGCAGAGTCTAGGGAATGCTGCACAATGCGGGTGATATTCCAAACGTGTTCACCAACTGAGTTAACTGTGATGTAAGAATCTGGCAAGTCTGAATCAGCGCCTCGCAATGCACCTAGGCTGCTCCACTGCGTATTAGGTAAATTATTGTCCCATGTTGCGCTTTCATCCCAGTTAGTGACCAATCTAGATGCTGAAATATCGACACTACCGTTCCCTGATATCGCGGACAATGTCAAGTTAGCACTGAGTATCTCGTATACCGCTGGCAATGAAATCGTTGACAGATTAAATGAAACCACGGCTGTTGTCGAGGATTGATTGCTATTCAGGATTGTACTATTACCAATCACAAGGCCGTTTGTATCCTGTGATGTAGTTGGTATACCCTCATCGAGATAAGTATCTGAGGTGACACTTGGGAAATTAGTAGAGGCAAACATTGTTCCGTCCTGTATGGTCAATACGGCATCAGTTGAGGATAATTCTGCACCCATTGCATTAGGAATGAAATAAACGGAATCTTGGCTAAAATCACCATATATCGAATTATTCACTGCACGGACAGACCAGTAAATATCATTCCTAAAACTGATATCTTGGTCGGGAGTAAACTTGAGATTTACTAAGTCAAACATACTAGGATGGTCTCTAGAGTCGAATACCAATTGACCCGCCATGTCATCATTTGGATCTAAGTCAAATGCGATTATCCAGGCATCAGGCACGGAGCCAGTTGTAGATGGCCACTGCCAGTCAAATGTCGGTCTTAAATCAGGAATTATTGCATGCGAACTTTGGTTAAAATAGATTTGCCCGGGATTTGGCGATACCAGTATCGAAGTGCTAGTTGGCCGTTCCTTTGCCCCGTATGACCAAGTCAGATTCAGTGTTGGTTGCCCACTGGTGAAGTCAGATGACTGGAAATATACCAGAGTTCCTGGCTGTGTTGGTGCTGCATAGAGCATCAAGGAAAATGTCGGTTGCCCCTCGTCAAACGCCTGCTGAACGAGCGGAGTGACATCCCACGACATTTCCCCAACAGTAGAATTCTGAATATCTAACGGTGCTGTTACATCGTTTCCGATATCTCTACCACCTGGCTGACTCCAATTTGTCGTCGAATTATATTGAGTACTAGTTGCATTTTCATCCCACGGCACTAGAATTCCTCTCGCGGCAATTGGCACCCCGAGGTTTGACAGAGGAGTGGCTTGAAGTTTGAAACTAGCATTGGTTACAGTGGCATTTTCTGGATGGATATCGATCGGTATCGGTATTTTCACCAGCATGGAACTGTTAAGTCCACTACTGGTAGTTCCAACCTGTAAAAATGGTTCATCAATAGAATTTGGGGATTGGACATTTGAATCAAGTATTGCCGTATCGATGAACTGTAACACATCACTGTTGGAGATTGCGCTGTTGTGAGAAAATTCTGTTGTGAAGGTATCAGCACTTGATGAGTAGAAATTGAAGTCTGGCAAATAGAAGTGGAAATTTGATGACCAATCGCCGAGTTGATAAGTCGATGACAGCGCTCTAACGCGCCAAAACCACTGTTTACCGACATCCAGATTAGATTGCAATTCATACTGATTACCGGCTATATCAAATCCGGGATCGTTCCATGATGAAGCCGTACGTTTGTCTGGTGAGTCAAACTGGTCGCTTGAATCAATTTCAAAACCCCAACCAATTACTGGGACAACATTGTTTGGAGTCCACTGGAATATCGGCTGTTCGTCGGTTTCTAGACTTGAGTTATTAACAAACACCCACTCACCATTCAACGGATTAGATGCTGACGGCGGCAATGGTTTTTGATTAGAACCCGGAGAGAACGTTATCTCAATAGTCGGGACAGAGTTAGCAGAAGAAATCGGCGACGCAAACAACACGTCAACGTTTGATTGACCCGGGAGTATCTCAAACATTAAGTCGAGTCGCTCGCTATTCCTCATCGAATCCTGCACTGCACTTGTAATGTTCCAAGCATACTGTCCAGTAGTAGACACTATTTCTGAATCTAATAAATTCGCTCGGTCTGCTGCTCCACTTGCACCTGCTGATGCCCAAGGCGTATTGTCGGAAGATTCTAGCCAAGTAACCTCT
>TARA_B100000963_G_scaffold54633_1_pt1 | contig 14276 bp, 5 predicted proteins | sample TARA_B100000963 | Tara Oceans TARA_B100000963 (sample SAMEA2622097) | marine metagenome | biome: marine biome (ENVO:00000447); feature: surface water layer (ENVO:00002042); material: "saline water (ENVO:00002010), including plankton (ENVO:xxxxxxxx)" | depth 5 m | reverse complement strand
TGTTGTTCCCATATCCATACCATTGATTTTTAGGGAAGCCATTACCCCAACTTTTCCCATATCAAGATATATTTTATCTGACTTGTTTAATTCACCTTTAAAAGTAAATTTATTTTTGTAAGTGGCTGATCCTGAGTAAAATTTAATTTTTTCATCTTTATTTAGAGTCCAATCAGAAAGTTGATCAAAAACTTTTTCTTCCTTTGGTCCAAAAGATTTGTTCTCAAAATCAACAGTCCATGGAGAATCGATCTTATTTAATATTTCGTAATCAGGAAAGTTTTTGTTATTTGAGTCGGTAATTGATTGTTTTTTGTCAGAGAAAATGATAAACCAGCTTTGATAGGGGAGCATCTCAATGTCAACATATAGTCTTCCTTCTTTTTGCTCGTAATTGTTCAGTCTTCTGATATCCCCAGTTATTGGATCCCATAGTTGAGGTTGTTTACCTTTTATTCTAAATGAGGGTTTAAATACAATTTTTTTATCGCTTTGATTGGTTAAAAAATAGATATCCATATTTTCATTTGCTCTGTGAGTCCATAAAACTGAATAATCACCCCCTAAATCTACATCCTGTTTTATTTCCAATACATCCATGGCCTCATGTAGGGGAATTTTATCAATGACATTTCCTTTTCCGTAAGTTCTTATATTATTATCCCCAGACCACATAGAGTTGGATATTTTTTTTACCAGTAAGTCACTATTTGGATAATCTTTTAAACTTGGTGAACAATTAGGAGCTTGTCCATAAATTTTACCTCCTTTACTGACCAATGATTCAATTTTTGAAAGTGTTTCTGGAGTCATTGATTTTAATTGAGGTAAAACCATTAATTCATAGGAAATCCCATTGGGTAAAATAAATTTCCCATCTACAACATCTAATTTATTCAAAATGACATCTGAGTTAATGTAATCGTAAGAATATCCTTTAGGTAGTTCAGGATTTCTTGATCCTGTCATAATAGGTGCATTTTCCCCAATGAAATAGCATACATCTGCAGAATATTCACCTAATTGTAGCATATACTGGCACCTTCTCAAATAATCAAAATATGATTTAGATTTATAAAACCAGGTGTTGTGCCGATTAAATTCGGTACTAAACCAGGCATTTACCCCAGGGATTCTTTTATCGTCTGGTTGATGTATATATAAATGCAAAACCAAATGATTGATTCCTTCTGTAAAAGACCAATCACCCCTTTTCTTGAGTAATGCAGGATGTCTTACATATGCTCTTCCAGCGGCGGTAAATGCCTCAGCACTCACCCTTTTTTTACCATATATATGAGCAGCGGAGGAGGCAGACTTACATTCTATATCGCCCAGGGAACCTTCGTTCCAATATTCACCGCTGATAAGATCAGACTGACCGCCATATAATAAAAACTCAGATGGGAAACCCCAGTGACCATAATTTTCTAACCAAAGCTTTAAATTATTATCATTACTTACCTTTTTTAAACCACCTACATACTCATATGCTACCAAATCAGCAGTTAGCCTTCTGAGATCCCAAAGAAAACGATCTGACTCATCAACGCTTCCAACGATTCTTCCTGAAAAAACCGGCAAATATTTCACCGGGTCATAGTTAAACCTCTCTAAAAATTTTTCTCTATAATCATCGCTCCAATTTTGTGATCCCATCTCATAGCTATCTGCAATTACATACTTAAAGGCTTCCTTACTTTCCTCTGGAATTTTCTCTAATAATTTGCCTACATATTGTTCAAAGTGATATTTAGCCAATCTACTACTTGCTTTATCGATTTCATAGCCCTTACCTTGTGGAGCTGATGGAGCATTTTTTGTTCCCGTAGGAGTCATACCAAATCTTAATATGGTCCAATTTCCCTCTGGGACATCCCAGGTAATTCTTCCCTCTGAATCCATCATTTTAGATATATCCATTACCATTGAAGGTTTAATTTTTAGACCATCAATAGTTGATTCGGGCTGTTGATCCCATAAATAATTTTCCCATTTAGGAAAAGGTGTTGGATGCATTTTACCAAGATTTTTTTCATTGTAATCCTCTAATTTAGGGGCAGCGGATAGAATTATTTCAGATAATTTCCAAGGTTTAATTGGTGTTGGTAAAAACGGAATAATGTTTTTTTCTTTATTTGTGAAAACGATTCTAAAATCCTTTGAATATGTCTCAGGTATTGAGATAGAAACAGGCGCGTGAACATTAGGTCCAACATTAACACTAAGATTTACTCTATCGATTTCATAACTTTTAATAAGTGAAAAGTTTCCATCTAGTTTAGCATATATTTCACATTTTTGGTTTATTATCTCATTTGAAACATTTAATGTTAAGTTTCTGACTGTCATTGGATTGTTTAATTGGAAATCAAACGTATATTTAGCAGTTGAGCCAGCAAAAGATGAAACAGTTGTTGTATCCAAATCAAATAAGTTGTGATAATCAACTAAACTAGGATTAACTTTGATTTTGGAATTTTTCATATTTACAAGGTTATTTTCCTCAATAATTGAATTGAAGGCTAATACATGAGTATCTTGAAATATATCCTTTGGTTTTTCTAATTTGATATTCAATTTTCTCCCTCCTTCAACTTTTACTTCCGAATAAACTAAATGCCGCATTGCTTTATCATAAGTGACCCAAGGCCCACCCGATTGACTCCACCCCGGGCAATTAAAAACCCCTATATCAACCCCTAACCTTTTACCTTCCTTCACAGCATGGACCATGTGATCCCACCATTGGTCACTTAACATTGGAATTTTCCCATCTATTTCTTCAGGATTAATATTACCTATAAAAGCAGCACCAATACCCACATTTTTCATTGCTTCAAGGTCTTTTGTAATACCTTCTTTGGAAATATCATCCCTTAACCAATACCAGTAGGTCCATAATGAATTATCTTCGGTTGGAGTTATAAAATTTTCTTTAATTTCGTTTAATGGGATAATTTTCTTTTGATTTGAGTTCTCGCAAGAAAACATCAGAAATATAAATGCCGCAACTATAAATTTATTAAACATGTCAAGGATATTTTTTTAAAAATATTAAAACGTAGAGAAAAAAGTATCCTGTAGGTAACTGTAAGTAAATTTAAGCTTTAAGGTTCAAAAATATTAAAGTTACAATTGAACAGGATACTACAGGATAGGCAAAATATTATTTTAAGATATATTTAAAATTAAATAACAATTTTAACCAAATTAATACTTATGAAAATAAATAGACTATTAAATGTAGCGTTCCTGTTTTTTATTATCGCTACACTTGGGCTAAATGCTCAAAAAATAGTTACTGGAACCGTAGTCGATGATCAAGGGCTACCTCTTCCGGGCGCAACTATTATCGAAAACATAACGGGAGACGGTAAAGTAACTGATTTTGACGGAAATTTTGAAATTGAAGTTTCAGACGACTCGGTTTTATCTGTTTCTTTCATTGGCTACAAAACTCAAGAAGTAGCTGTTAATGGTCAAACAAACTTACAAATTACGTTAGCCTCTGATGCATCCAACCTTAACGAGGTGGTAGTAACTGGTTATGGTAGTCAGTTTAGGAGTGAGCTTACTGGTTCAGTTGCAACGGTCAAGGGATCTGATGTATCAGTAACACCAGTACCAACCTTTGATCAGGCTTTACAGGGTAGAGCAGCAGGTGTAGATGTTACCAGTACCAACGCAGAACCCGGTGGAGGAGTATCTATTAGAATTAGAGGTTCCAACTCAATTAGCGGAAACAATGAACCTCTTATAGTATTGGATGGATATCCACTTCCCCAAGGAGGTGAGGCTAGTGTTGAAGGCCTAGGATCTGTTAGGGTAGTCCCATCTAACACTCTAAGTTTTCTTAACCCATCAGACATCCAGTCGGTTGACGTTTTAAAAGACGCTGCTGCTACTGCTATTTATGGTTCTAGAGGTGCCAATGGAGTTATTGTAATTACAACCAAAAAAGGTAACTATGGAGAAAGAACAAAAATAAGTCTAACCGCTGAGAAGGGAACCTCATCTGCTTTTGATTACCCTGAAATGATGGACGGACCAACATACGCTCTATGGAAACAAGAAATTGCACAGGATGTAAATCAAAATGTTAACCCACATTATGCCAACCCTTCAAGTCTTCCAACAACTCGTTGGCTCGATAGGGTTTTACAAGATGCTCCTTACAGCAGATATGCAATGGACGTGATGGGAGGAACAGATAAGACTCGTTTTACACTCTCTGGGGCCTACATAAGACAGGAGGGTGTTTTAATCACTACTGAATTTATGAGAGGAACATTCAAAGCTAATCTTGAGACGCAGGTTTCAGACCGATTAAAAATTAGCACCAGTATAAATTATGCTCATTCAGTTAATAATAGGCAAGACACCGGATCTGGGGCTTATGTTTCCTCGCCATTTACTCTTCAGGCAATGATAGGTGATCCATCATATACACCCGAGGAGGCCGCTGAAAATTTTGCAGCCGGTGGCTTAGATCCAGCAGCATTTTATTTTGTGGATCCAAAGGTAAATGCAGAAAGTGTAAATGACATAACTACAAATAAGAATATTTTTGCAAATATTTTTGCTGAATATCAAGTATTAGATGGTTTAACGTTTAATTTACGTGCAGGTTTAACAACCAAAAACAGTGTTCGAGATGCTTTCTATGAAAAGACTAGTGCTGTTGGATGGACCCCAAATAGTAGGGCTGTTTACAATACATTTGAAAATGATAATCAGTTAGTTGAGGCTTATTTTAACTATGATAAATCATTTAGTGATGTTCATAATTTGAATTTAACTGCTGGATATTCCTCCCAAACGAATATTCAAAGAGGAGTTAACAATGCGGTAGTAGATTTCCCTTCTGATGCACTAGGAACTGGTCAAATTGGTTTAGGTCTAGACCCATCAATTCCTCAATCATATAAATTTGATAGAACATTACTTTCTTATTATGTTAGAGCTAATTATGATTTTAATGAAAAGTATTTTGCCTCTTTAACATTCAGATCTGACGGTTCAAGTGTTTTTGCAGAAAATGAGAAATGGTCGAGTTTTCCATCATTCGGTCTCGGCTGGACACTTTCAGAGGAAAGTTTCATGCAAAATTCTTCTTTGATTTCGAATTTAAAAGCAAGGGGTAGTTATGGAATTACTGGATCTCAATCAATTAATCCACTCCAATCTCTTACACTTTTGGGAATCCAAAATGCTAACTTTAATGATGCATTAAAAGCTGGATTATCTCCAACTCAACTTGGGAATCCAAACTTGAAATGGGAGGAAACAACCCAATATAACATTGGTATTGATTTAGGACTTTTGGATAACAAAATTTTTGCAAATATTGACTATTATGTAAAAACAACTGATGATTTACTTCAAAACTTTCCTATTCCAACCTCTTCAGGTTTATCCTCAATTGTATCCAATGCTGGATCAATTGAAAATAAAGGTTTAGAAATTAATCTTGGTTTTGATGTTATAAATAATGGAGATATTAATTGGAATACTAATATTAATTGGAGTAACAATAAATCAACGGTTGTGAGTCTAGGCGAGGGTGGAAGTGATATCTTTGGTCCAAATATTTCTGCTAATATTACATCTTTTCCAGCAGCAGTAATGAGAGAGGGAGAGTCTTTCGGAGCTTTTTATGGTGTTCCTGTTATTGGTCTTTTACAAACCTCTGATGCTGATGCATCTGGTAATTTCCCTGGTCTAGGGTATAATGGATCAAAAGCTGGTTCATGGAAGGTAACTGATACTAATGAAGATGGTATAATCAATGATTCCGATAAAACCATTATTGGTGACCCTAATGCTGACTTTATTTTTGGTTGGAACAACACAATTACATATAAAGATTTCTCCTTAACTGCCTTTATTCAAGGTTCAATAGGAAATGATATTCTTAATATGGATCGTGTAATGACAGCTAGTGGAATTAGGGGTAACTCTGCTAATCACTTACAAGAGTGGTGGGATAATAGATGGACTCCTAGTAATCCTACAAACGATCCTAGATTCCCAGCTGCAATTCCCACAGCTAGTCCTGCTTCGAGTTTTGTAGAGGATGGATCTTATATAAGATTAAAAAATGTAAGCCTTTCATATAATTTAGATCCAGGCATACTTAACAATATGGTCGACTCTGCAAGAATTTATGTAACGGGAACAAATTTGATTACAATAACAGATTACTCTGGTGTCGACCCCGAGGTTAATATTTTTGGTGGGAACAACATCAACAGAGGTGTTGACTTTGCGTCATATCCAAGAGCGAAACAGGTAATTGTAGGATTAAACCTAGGATTTTAATAAATTTAAATAAAATAAAAATGAAAAAAATAACCTTTTTATTATCACTGGTTTTTATAATGTCATGTGAGACAGACTTTGAGTTAAACGAAAAAGTTTATTCAAATATCTCGCCATCAAATTTTTATAAAAATGCTGCTGATTGCGATTCTGCTGTTGCTGCAATATATAATGCATTTAGTAGGACTGTATCATTGTGGGATTTTGGATTATCAACTAGTGCAGGAACTGCTGGGCACCCATACTTTATTGGTCGTGTAGGATGGAGAAACATCTGGAATAACTATACTGTTACTCCTTCAGATGGTCTTATCTTACCTAGATCGTGGGGTCCCCTCTATCAAGGTGTTTTCCGAGCTAATGTTGCAATTACTAACATTGAAGGTGGTGAGTTTGCTGCTAATGAGCAAGCAGATATTGACAAATATTTGGCAGAAGCCAAATTTCTAAGAGCATGGTCCTTTTTCCATTTAACACAGCTTTTTGGAAATGTTCCAATGCCTCTTTCACCTGCTGGATCAATCGAGGAAGCGAATTTAGGTGCTTCATCTAGAGCTGATGTCTACGCTCAAATAATTTCTGATCTACAAGCAGCAGAGTCTGGATTACCAAATACCAGATCAGGAAGCGAAAAAGGTAGACCCAATGCTGGTGCTGCCAAATTTTTACTCGGGAAAGTATATCTGACTATGGCAGGAGCACAAGTAAATGACCCATCAGCAATGCAGTTGGCTCATAGTACACTTAAAAGTCTCATTGATAATGCAAGTACCTATGGTTTCGAATTGCTTCCAAGCTATGCTGACGCAATTTATATTGACAACAATGGAGAGAGAGTATTTGCAATCCAACAAACACAAGCCGTTTCTGGTCAAGGAACTGCAGGTACATTTGTTTGGGGAGGTATTGGATCTACTGATGCAGGTGTGCCTAGAGGTCAAGCCCATGGTGGATGGACCTGTGAGTTCTATGATATGTTCGATAATACCGACACTAGAAGAGACGTGACCATGCTTTGGGAGTATAATCATTTTACTACCGGTGAATTGGTAAGATTTGGTGGCGAGACCATTGGTAGAGATGATATAAATTGTGATAATCAAACTTGGGGCATACATATGAATAAATTCAAAGATGCCGATCAAGGCTGCTGCGATGGTGATCCAGACGTGCTTTATTACAGATTTTCAGATGCACTTCTGATGTTTGCTGAAGCTGAAAATAGCATAAATGGTCCAACAGATACAGCATATAAGTATATTAATATGGTCAGAGAGAGAGCCGGAGCTAGCCCCTTAGCAGCAGGTACACATACCAAAGCAGAATTTCATGAGGCAATGTATACTGAAAGATTGTTTGAATTTACGTTCGAGTGCATGGCTTTGTATGATACAAGAAGGTTTGGTAAGGTAGCAGAGGTGATTGCAAAAAATCCTTTAGCACAAAAAAATGGTACAACCTATAGTCCTTATATGGAGGTTTGGCCTATACCGATTTCAGAAATCAATGCTAATGCTAACTTATCTCAAAACGAGGGCTGGTAAACAGTCACAATAATTATGTTAATTACTTAAAAGGTCACCCAGAGGGTGACCTTTTTTTAAATTTATTCACTTATGAATTTGTTTAGGAGCTTTTTACTTTTAACACTTTTTTTGACTTCTAGTTTGTATAGTCAAATAATTTTGACAAGCGACCACCAGCTCGATCTTTTAACCAATCCTGATCAAGAGTTAGATCTATCAACAGGATTTAAAAAAAGGATTACAAGTTTGAGAAAAATTTGTGAAAAATTACAAAAAGAAAATAAGACATACCTAACCATTGCTTTTGATGAATTTTTTAGACAATACAGGGACCACCCCCCAACAGAGAGAGTTCTTACCCCAGACATGGATGAATATGTAAAAAAAATCAAAAAGATTGCTGATTTTGCTGCTCAATTCGACTTGGGAATGGGATTAAGTTTACTCAGTCCGCTTGAACTTGGGCCCTCTTATAAAAATCAAACTGGAAATCATGGGACATGGTATCATTACAAGGTTGGTCATAGGGATCCAACTACAGGTAAATTTAATGTTGGACTCTGGCAACAATTATTGTGGTCAAATAATAAGGGAAATTTTAACATCAAACTCAAAAGCTACAAAGCATATGCCTTCAAAGAAAAGAAAATTGGAAATACTCAATTCAAGTCTGTAGATAGAGATAGCATCTTGCCATTAAAGGATATTGATTACGATAGTTGGGGCATTGGGGAAAGAGAACCAACTTCATATTCTTGGGACGCTAACCATGGTAAAAATAATAAAGAAAGATCTAAAAGGGTAAATATATATTCAGACGGATCCCCTGAACACAAGGGTTATGACAGAGTTCTAGTGTTATTGGAATATGAGGTTCCGGAAATAGATTATTTTAACAATGATGCGCTTCCTTTTTTAAAAAGTCTTTTAAAAAAGTATAGCCAAAATGACATAAAAATAATGCATTTTTATTCTGACGAAATGCATATTCAACAGGATTGGCTTTATTTTGATCATCATGATAACGGACAATTTGCACAAAGATATTTCTCGAAATCTTTGGGCTTGTTATTCAACCAAAAATATGGTTTCAACTTTACTGAAAAAGATTTGCTATATTTTGTGTACGGTCCAGATATTGATAGTAACAATGTATTGGCTTCAAAAAATATGCAGTACGTTTTTGGTACTTCAATCAATGATATACATCAAACTTTTTTATTTAGGGACAGATATTACAAGCTGCTGAATCATCACGTAGTTGATTTGTTCAAATCCGCAAAAACTTATGCCAGCAAATTATTTGATGTAAGTGATTTTGGAACTTTTGGACATGCTTCATGGGCAGAAGCACCAACTATTGATAAATGGGACAATGGGAATCTGCATCATTATGCATACAAATATGAATACACTCCAAATTTTCTATGGGGTAATACAGTTCACCAAGCTGCTGCTGCCTGCTATGATTATTTTAAATGGGGAGAGTATTTGGAGCCGACAAGAAATGATTTTGCAGAAACCGGTTGGAATGATAGAAATTACTACGGCGCAGCCCTATCGACCTCAATTGGCGTGATTAATAGAATTCCCAAATCATACCCTGCTTTTTGGGGGATGCCATTAGAGGTGGCAATAAGAAAAGGAGCAATTAATGACGCTTTCGGTGGAAATTTGAAAAAGAAAAATGGAAGCAGGGTTCATTCTATTCATCTTGATAAAATAATAGATGAGGCCCATAGAGACGTTGATGTCCTGATTTTATATCCTATGAATTTAGTTGCAGTGGAGGAGAGATTCGGGAGTTGGATTACCCAATATGGTTATGCAAACTATATAACTGCTGAAAAGCTTTTGGAAATGGGTAAAGTATCTAGTGAAGGTAGGATTGTCATTAAGGATAAAGAATATTCATCTGTGGTTGCTTTATTTGAACCCATTCCGAAAATGGGATTATTAGATATGATGAAAAAGTTTCTTAATAATGGCGGAAATTTATTTTGGTTTGGTCCACCGCCGATTATCAATAGTAATGGAAATAACTGTCTATCAAAATGGGAGAATATTTTTAATGTTAAATATGAACCAAGCTCTAATTTTGGGTCATTAGCAGTTGGTAAAAAAATAAACTTTAAAAACAGTTTAAATAAAGTTTCTGATCAAACTATTCTTACTAGTTTTATTATTGATAATATTCACCCGGTCGATTTATTAAAAGAGACAAAAGAACTTGCAACTTGCGATAACGAAATTGTTGGTACAGCCCATCAAAATGCTTATTATTTTGGCTTTAGACCCAGAGATGATCAATCTGCTAGCCTAGGTTATGAAACAAGAACTTTATTTGAAATACTCAATCAACTAGGAGCCTACCCTTCTACAGGTAAATTCCCTAATACCAATGATAATACTGAATTTGTTTCAAGAAATTCTGATTATTTAACTACCAGATTTCCAAATGGTACTGTAACCATAACAAAGCATTATAGAAAACATCGTGAATCGTGGTCTGGTGGATTTTCACGTGATGTAGAATCTGATAAAATATATTTGAAAAACAATCCATTACCCTCTAATGAAATAAATATTAAAGATTTTAAAGTTAATGGTAATCAGGTTGATTTTAAGGGAGATTTGACCATGGCATTTAGGTTGAATCATAAGGAAGAGCTAATTGCATTCAAGGGAATTAATTGTAAAAGTTTAAAAATCAATAATTTGGAGTATAAATTCTCTAATGAAAATCTAGAGATGATAGTATTTTGCCCTTTAGGTAAAACTTCTGATGATAAAATACTAATAAACGTTAAAGGAAAAGGAGTGGTTGATATTCCACTTTCCAAAAATATCTTAAAAAAACAGATTAAAATTTTGGACGGCTCGGGTCAAAAAATTTCATTTAAAAAAAATAAATCCTCTGTTCAAATTAATTTTATCCAAAACTTATTTGGTAAAGATCTTTATTTAACCCACGATTGATTCCCTAATGACAAAATACTCAAAATATTTATTTGTTACCCATCTTCTCTCACTGATGAGTTTCTTATCCTGTATTTCAAATAAAAAAAATATAGAAAAATTAAAACCAAACATTGTTTTTATAATGGCAGACGATTTAGGTTTTATGGATCTGCCAATCTACGGAAATAAGTTTAATGAATCTCCTAACATTAGTAAACTTGCGTCCCAGGGTTTGATTTTCTCAAATGCGTATGCTGCACCGGTTTGCTCTCCCACAAGAGCAAGTATTCAATCTGGACAATATCCAGCAAGGGTGGGTATTTTTGATTTCATTCCTGGACATTGGAGGCCCTTTGAAGAAGTTATAGTTCCACATAACAAGCACCAAAGTTTACCAACTAAAATTTTTACCATTGGAGAGGCCTTGCAAAGATCGGGCTATAAAACAGGTTATTTTGGAAAATGGCATCTGGGTTTTAATGACGAAAATCATCCAAAAAATAATGGTTATGATCAATCTTATGTGTATTCAGGAGGAGGTTTTTATAATCCAAAATTTGCTCCTGAATTCAATTCTGTAGGGAATAAAAGACTTAGTGAGGTTTTAACTGATATGAGTACTGACTTCATTAGAAATAATAAGGATGAACCTTTTTTCTTATTTCTGTCCCATTATGATGTTCATGTCCAATTAGACGCAGATCAACATATCATTAATAAATATCTTAAGAAAGAAAAAACCGAAAATTATCCCTGCAATGCTGTTTACTCTGCTATGATCGAACATTTGGATGAAAGCGTTGGAGCTGTTATGAAATCAATTGAATCAGAGGGTCTATATGAAAACACCATATTTATTTTTTATTCTGATAACGGGGGTGTAGATAACAGATATGACAATATTCCATTGATTGCTGACAGAAGTCTGCACAATTACCCTGATTTGCATCCACTTAGATTTGTGGCAACTTCTAATACACCTTTAAGATCAGGAAAAGGAACATTATATGAAGGTGGAATCAAGGTGCCTTTAATTGTAAGATGGCCAAGTAAAATAAAGAAAAAATCGAAGACTAAAGCAATTGTGTCGAGCGTGGACTTTTATCCTACTTTTATAGACATAGCTCAGGGTGAATTGCCAGAAAATCAAATAATGGATGGTATTTCAATACATAACATCATTACAAAAAATATTTATAACAAAGATAGAGAGGTTTTTACTCATTACCCTGTTTATCACCACGATCAACCCATGTCATCACTAAGAAAAGGGGATTGGAAAATAATTCAAAATTTAGTCACTTCAGAATTTAGTCTGTTTAATCTTAAATTTGATGTAAGCGAAATGACAGATTTAAAATTTAGTCACCCCAAAAAATTAAATAGTATGAAGTTTTTACTTCAAAAATGGCAGGATGATACTGGGGCTCAAATGCCTATAAAAAATTCAAAATTTGATCAATCAAGAAGATATGAGTGGGGAAAGAATCCATTCTCTCACTTAAAATAAACTTTTAAAAATTTAATGTGCGATGAAAAAAGTTTTGTTGATGATAATTTTTTTTAATTATTGTTTTGGCCTTCAACCTCCATTAAATGATAAAAACAGTAAACCCAATATAATCGTAATTTTCACTGACGACCAAGGTTACTCTGATATAGGTGTACACCAACAAGTAAAGGATGTAAAGACCCCAAATATTGATAAAATGGCCTCTGAAGGTGTTACATTCAAATATGGATATTGTACTGCACCACAATGCACACCATCTAGGGCAGGTCTTCTTACTGGCCGATATCAACAAAAATTTGGATTGGATGAAAATGGGACAATTCCATTACCATTAGATGAAATAATTATACCACAAAGATTAAAGAAAGCTGGCTATATAAGTGGAATGACCGGAAAATGGCATTTAGAACCAAATCGTTTGGAAAATATTTGGATCAGAGAAAATATGCCTGCCTTGGCAAAGAAAAAATTAGATGCAGGAATTAAAGTTATTGCTACTGATATCCCTTATTCTAAGAAAATACCATATATGCCCTGTGAAAGGGGTTTTGATGAATGTTTTCAGGGTGAAATGATTCATTATAGGGCGAATTATGACCTAGATGGTAATGATATTAATAGCCAGTCCATAATTGACAAAAGATTTAGAATCGATGTTCAAACCGATGCGACTCTAGCATTTATTGAAAAGAATCACGAAAAACCATTTTTCTTTTTTCTCTCATATTTTGGTCCACATGTCCCACTTGAGGCAACCGAGTATTATTTGAGAAGATTTGAGGGTGAAATGCCCGAAAGAAGACGCTATGCGTTGGCAATCATTTCTGCAATTGATGATGGTGTTGGGGACATAAGAAAAAAACTTGTTCAACATAATATTTTAGATAATACTATTATTTTTTTTGTAAGCGATAATGGTGCTCCTTTAAAAATGAATAAAAAGGATTTACCAATCAGTTACAAGCTAGGTGCTTGGGACGGTTCGCTCAATGATCCTCTTGTGGGTGAAAAAGGAATGCTGTCTGAAGGGGGAATTCGAGTTCCGTTTATTTTGTCATGGCCAGAGAAAATTAATAAGGGAGTTAAATATAATTATCCGGTATCAACTTTAGATATTGCTGCAACCACAATTTCTGCAGCGGGCTTGAAGATTCCAAAAATTTTGGATGGTGTTGATTTGATTCCTTTTTTAACTGAAAAAAATAAGGGTATTCCGCACCAATATTTATATTGGAGATTTTGGGATCAGGCCGCTATTTTAAATGGAAAATTCAAATTTTTAAAAGCTGGGGAAAGAGAATTCCTTTTTGATATATCCAGTCCTTTACCTGAGAGAAAAAATTTGATTACTCAAAAACCAAAATACGCAAAAAAACTTAGCAAAGAATTAGTTAAATGGTCTGAAGGTAATGCTAAACCTGGCATCTCAAACAAATTAGACAGAGAATCTGACTGGTTTGACTTTTATTTTAACTAAAAAAGAGTCTGAGTATCAATCCAATCAATAAAAAATAACTGTTGAATTGATGGTCTTTTATTGCTTATTGTTTTTTTAAATTTTGTCTGCATTATTAGATTAAGTTTTTTCTTAATTGATAGGGAGTTTCGCAACACATCTGTTCCATAACTTGAGTTAATTGTGCCTTAAGTATTGAGATGGTATGGTCACCACCCTTTCTTCCCAGAGCTGAGACCCCATACATAAAGCTCCTGCCTAAGAAAGTGAAATCTGCACCTGATGAAATTGCTCTACTAATGTCAGCTCCCCCACGTATACCACTATCCATCATAATCTTGATCTGATCTTTATATTTGGGGACAATGGTTTGTAAGGAGGTGATGGTCGCTTGACCCATATCAACCTGCCTTCCTCCGTGATTCGAAATGATGATTCCATCTAATCCCAATCGGATGGCTGTTTTAACATCAGACTCAGACTGGACTCCTTTAAT
>TARA_B100000963_G_scaffold79252_2_pt1 | contig 14278 bp, 15 predicted proteins | sample TARA_B100000963 | Tara Oceans TARA_B100000963 (sample SAMEA2622097) | marine metagenome | biome: marine biome (ENVO:00000447); feature: surface water layer (ENVO:00002042); material: "saline water (ENVO:00002010), including plankton (ENVO:xxxxxxxx)" | depth 5 m | reverse complement strand
GCCCAGACAAATAAAGGAAAATGGATTTACGGTTTTCTTATCGGGGTTTTCTGCATCCTAATAAGGGTATTTAATCCCGCTTATCCAGAAGGTGTAATGCTAGCTATATTATTAATGAATGTTTTTGCACCTACAATTGATCACTATGTAATACAAGGGAATATTTCCAAACGTAAAAAAAGATGGGACGCATCTCTTAAAACAGCTTAATAATGAATAGAGATAGTAATTCATACACATTTATTTTTGCCACTCTGATGGTACTAATTGTAGCTTCTACTTTAGCTTTTACTGCTAGCTCCTTAAAATCCCTTCAAGAAGATAATGTACGCAAAGAAAAAATGCAAAACATACTTTCTACAATTGGAATTCAAACTGATAGAGAAAAAGCTGAGCAACTTTACAAAAATTATATAAATGCCTCTTTAGCCCTTGATCACAGAGGTAATATTGATAAAACTGTAGATGCTTTTCAAATCAAATTGAATAGTGAAATCAAAAAACCTGCAAATGAGCAACGTTTCCCCCTTTACAAAGCTCTAGTAGACAATATCAATTACTACATTATTCCACTTCGTGGTTCTGGACTATGGGATGCTATTTGGGGCTACATCGCGCTCAAGTCAGATATTAACACCATACAAGGAGCAGTTTTTGATCACAAAGCAGAAACGGCAGGACTCGGTGCAGAGATTACTCAACAGTGGTTCATGAATCGATTTAAGGATGAAAAAGTTTTTAATTCATCAGGTGAATTGGTTGGGATTAACGTATCTAAAACTAATAATGATCCTAAGGATTTAGATAAAAGTGACCATGAGGTTGATGCTATTTCTGGAGCAACAATTACTGGTGATGGTGTTACGGAAATGATTGTAGAGAGGTTGACTCACTATCTTCCATACTTTAATAAGGAAAGGAATTCAATCGCAGCACTAAATTAGATAAAAATGGCAGGTAGAAAATTGACACGAAATAAGATCACATTATTTTTTTTAAACAATGAATCTGAACCTATATTTTCAAAGAAAAATAGGGCTTTATTGACTGATCCCCTTGACGATAACAATCCAATCACGGTACAAGTGCTTGGAATTTGTTCTGCTTTAGCTATTACTGTTCAGCTGAAGCCAGCATTTGTCATGAGTTTGTCTGTCGTAGCAGTTATGGGAGCAAGTAACGTTATTATCTCTCTTTTAAGAAATTTAATTCCTAACCGTATTCGAATTATTGTTCAATTGGTTGTAGTGGCCTCAATGGTAATTTTAGTAGATCAAATATTAAGGGCTTATGCTTATGATGTAAGTAAGCAATTATCCATTTTTATTGGATTAATTATTACAAATTGCATAGTCATGGGACGACTAGAGGCCTTTGCCCTAGGTAATGGCGTGTGGAAATCCTTTTTAGATGGGATTGGAAATGCTGCTGGGTATGGGTTTATTTTAATAGTAGTAGCCTTTTTTAGAGAGCTTTTTGGTTCTGGAAAACTTTTTGGATTTCAAATTATTCCTGAGTCTTTTTACGAAATTGGATATGAAAACAATGGTCTAATGCTTTTATCACCAATGGCACTCATAACAGTTGGAATATTTATATGGATTCAAAGAGCCCGCAATAGAAAACTAATTGAAAAGAATTAGAAGATGGAATCCTACTTAAATCTATTTGTTAAAAGTATTTTCATTGAGAATATGATCTTTGCATATTTCCTTGGCATGTGTTCTTATCTGGCAGTATCTAAAACTGTTAAAACTGCTGTTGGATTAGGTTTTGCTGTTATTTTTGTTTTGGCGATAACTGTCCCTATTAACTTTCTTCTTGATACTTATTTGCTAAGACCTGGGGCACTAACATGGCTTGATAAATCCTATGCTGAAATAGATTTGAGTTTTTTAAGTTTTATCATGTTCATAGCTGTAATTGCCTCTATGGTTCAGCTAGTAGAGATGATTGTTGAAAAATTTGCACCTGCTTTGTATGGTGCTCTTGGAATTTTCCTACCCCTAATTGCTGTTAATTGTGCCATTTTAGGGGGTTCATTGTTCATGCAGCAAAAGGATTTTTCTGGTGTTACTGAATCTGCAGTTTACGGATTGGGTTCTGGAGTAGGCTGGTTATTGGCAATTTTAGCAATCGCAGCCATTCGCGAAAAAATAATATATTCTAATGTCCCTGCTCCACTAAGAGGACTAGGAATCACGTTTATAATAACTGGATTGATGGCGTTAGGTTTTATGAGTTTTATGGGTATTAAATTGTAATTGATATAGATTTAGATATGGATTATACAGTAGTTTTAGCTAGCATAATTGTTTTTTTAGTTGTTACCTTTTTATTAGTTGGTATGCTTCTTGGGGCGAAGGCAAAATTATTGCCCTCTGGACCAGTAAATTTGGTTATTAACGGTGAAAATGATGTAGAAGTTTCTTCAGGAAGTACACTATTAAATACTTTGGGAAATAATAAGATATTTTTACCCTCTGCTTGTGGAGGAGGTGGAACCTGTATTCAATGTAAATGTAAGGTTCTTGAGGGTGGTGGTGAGATTTTACCTACTGAATCTCCGCATTTCACTAGAAAAGAGATTGCTGAAGGTTGGCGCTTGGGTTGTCAAGTGAAAGTTAAGGAAAATATGGTCATTCAAGTTCCTGAGGAAGTTTTTGGAATTAAAAAATGGGAAGCCACCGTTGTGAGAAATTGGAATGTTGCATCCTTTATTAAGGAGTTTGTAGTTGAGATACCTGATGCAATGGATTATCAGGCCGGTGGTTATATTCAAATCGAAATCCCTAAGTGTGAGGTAAAATATAGTGACTTGGATATTAGTGCTCATCCAGATGAACATCCTGGTGAACCAGATAAATTCAAGCTGGAATGGGACAAATTCAATTTATGGCCTTTGGTTATGAAAAATCCAGAAACTGTTGAAAGGGCCTATTCAATGGCTTCCTATCCAGCAGAGGGACGTGAGATCATGCTAAACGTTAGAATTGCTACTCCTCCATGGGATAGAAACAAAAACGACTGGATGGATGTCAATCCAGGAATAGCATCCTCCTACATATTTTCAAAAAAAGCAGGAGATAAGGTTACTATTTCTGGCCCTTATGGAGAGTTTTTTATAAATCATTCCGAATCTGAAATGCTGTATGTAGGAGGAGGGGCTGGAATGGCTCCAATGCGTTCACATCTTTATGAATTATTTAGGACACTCAAAACGGGAAGAAAAGTTACATTTTGGTATGGAGGTCGATCTAAAAGAGAGTTGTTTTATTTGGACCATTTTAGAGCCCTAGAAAAAGATTTTGAAAACTTTAAGTTCTATGTTGCACTCTCAGAACCCCTTGAAGAGGACAAATGGAAAGTTAAAGATGGACTTGATGGTGAAGGTGACGGATTTAAAGGTTTTGTTCACCAGTGTGTAATTGATAATTACCTTAATCATCATGAGGCACCTGAGGATATTGAAGTTTATTTTTGTGGCCCACCATTAATGAATCAAGCTATTGAAAAAATGGCAGATGATTTCGGTGTGCCCCCAGAAAATGTTCGTTTCGATGATTTTGGAGGATAAAGTACTCAGACCTGAGGAGATACATAAGCTGGCCATGATAGAGGTAGGAAATTTTCTTAAGGATGATGGCTTTGAATTTCTTTCCATAAATTCCAAGCTCAAAAAAGATCCACAATTTGTTTGCCTTAAAGATCATAAACTTCATTTTGTAGTTGTGAGGGGATTTTTATATCCAAAAAATCCAAAAGATTTTGATTTTAAGCTAATGAAAAAAGTAAAGAATCATGGAACCAAATACAAAGCTTCTACCTATTTCGCAGGAGTTGGCTTTGCTAATGCGGAGGACTATAATCTGCCATTAAATCAAAGTGATAGTTATGCAGTCAATTTCGACGGACTTCAAATTATTGTTTAGTGTTTGGATTAGCTTAATTATCCTTTCTTGTAATGAAATTCCAGTTTCTGCAAAAAACCTAAACGGTTTAGCCCTTGGTACTTCTTATAATATCAAGTATAAATCAGATGTCTCTGAGAAAGAATTAAGAAAGGGAATTGATTCATTGCTCTATCACCTTAACAAATCTCTATCAACCTATTTGCCAAATTCTGATATCTCAAAAATTAATAGAGGTGATACTACTGTAGTTGTAGATAAGTATTTTAGAGAGGTATTTGAAAAAGCTTCCGCTGTATGGAAAGCAACTGCAGGTTATTTTGATCCTACTGTTGGTGCGTTTGTAAATGCCTATGGCTTTGGGCCCCAGAAAAAATTAAACATTTTAGGTCAAGATCAAATTGACAGCTTATTACTAATTACTGGTTGGGAAAAAATTAGACTTTTAAAAAATGGAACTATTGAAAAAACACACCCTAATATTTACATTGATTTTAATGCTTTGGCAAAAGGCTATGTGGTCGATGTAATAGGTAATTATTTAGAAGAACTAGGTGATTCAAATTATATGATAGAGATAGGTGGTGAGGTTCTTGCCTCCGGGAAAAGTCCCTATACAAACAAGCCATGGAAAATTGGGATTGAAAACCCCAATCAAGTAATTAATACTAAATTTATAAAAACTATACATTTAGAAAATCAGGCATTAGCCAGCTCAGGTAACTACAGAAAATACAGGGTCGATCCTGATACTGGTGAACGTTTTGTTCATTCCATAAATCCCCATACTGGTTTTGCTACAGCTAATAAAGTATTGAGCACTTCAGTAAAAGCAAATGATTGTATGACGGCAGATGCCTGGGCAACTGCACTAATGGTAATACCTCTAGATATCGGTAAAAAATTGATTGAAAATAATCCCGAATTAGATGCACTCTGGATAGTTGACCAAAACAAAATAATCACATCCAAAAATTTTTAGATACTTTTTATTGCTATTGGAATTTTCTCATATTTAAGTCCATAGTACTTTATCTCGCTAGATTTTAATTTGGGAAATAAGTCATAATCATTTGTTTTGAAACCTACACTTTGTAATCTTGAATAGAAGTCATTTCCATAAATTCTTACATGATCGTATTGTCCAAACGCTTTAGCTCTATCACTACTTTTTAAAATACTTTTGTCTTCAAAAGTTTTTGTTCTTTTTTGGTCTAATGGAACTTGTGCGATCATTGTCCCCCCTTTTTTTAAAACTCTAAATAATTCAGACATAGCTTGTCTATCATCAGGGATATGCTCTAATACGTGGTTGCAAAGTATTAAGTTAAAGCTATTTTTCTCAAAGGGAAGGTTACAAACATCTGCTTTAATATCAGCTATAGGAGAATTCAGGTCAACAGTTGTATAATCCCAATGGTCAAACTGTTTAAAATAACGATAAAAAACTTGCTCTGGGGCGAGGTGTAAAACCTTAAGTTTATGTTTAAAAAAATCAGTTTCCCTTTTTAAATAAAGCCATAACAACCTATGTCTTTCTAGAGATAGTGTGCCAGGGCATAATGCATTCTGACGTAATTCTCTGCCATAGCCATACGGTAAAAATTTCTTATACTTTGATCCATCAATAGGATCTTCAAATTGATTACCATTAAAGTACCATCTTAATAAGGGTTGAAAGATAAGGCTAAGTCTTATCAAAAATGAACGAGGGAAAATTCTTAATACCCATTTCATAATTTAATACTATCTTTTTTGAATGGTTTTTCTTCATCAGATACGATACCTAATGATTCATAGATAAAATCAAATGTAGATAGTAGTTCAGGTCTTCCATCAACTAAAGCAACATTATGTTCAAAATGTGCACTTGGCATTCCATCAGCTGTTTTAATTGTCCATCCATCCTTTAAATATTTAATACTCTTTGTCCCTTGATTAGTCATTGGCTCAACAGCAATTACCATTCCATTGACAAACTTTTTTCCACGTCCTTTTCTACCATAATTTGGAATCTCAGGGGATTCGTGCATTTCCCTCCCTAATCCGTGTCCAACTAACTCACGAACAACCCCATAGCCAAAAGATTCGGTATAGCTTTGTATAGCATGTCCTAAATCACCTATCCTATTATTTTGTCGAAACTGAGCTATTCCTATATACAATGAGGCTTTGGTAACCTTCAATAATTTTTTTACCTCTGGGCTAACTTCACCTACCTCAAAAGTATAGGCATGATCTCCATAAAAGCCATTTTTTAATACCCCACAATCAACGGATAATATATCGCCTTCCACTAATGGGGTATCATTAGGAATACCGTGTACAACCTGCTCGTTTGGACTCACACAAAGGGTATTTGGAAAATCATACAAGCCCAAAAATCCTGGTTTAGCTCCAAAATCGCGAATAAACTCCTCTGCCATCTGATCCAATTTCGATGTGGTTACACCAGGTTGAATTTCTTTGGCAAGCATACCTAATGTTTTTGAAACAATTAGAGCACTTTCGCGCATCAATTCAATTTCCTCTTGACTCTTAATTTTTACCATCTACAGGGTATATGAGTGATTGTAGACTTCTCCCTCAATTATTTTTTTTATATCAGATTCTAGTGATTCTACTGGTGATTCAACAAATCTATTTATTTCCTTTCCATTTTTAAAAAAAATAATTGTCGGCACATTGTAAATTTTAAAACCTTTTTCAAAATTAGATGGTGTATTTTTTTCCTCAGACATTGCAAACATTTCTAAATTTTCTTGCTCAAAATCCATAGCAGTAAGAATTTTAAAAAATTGTGGGAGTACACGCTGACTGTCTAAGCACCAAGTTCCCATAAAGACTTTTATTTTTAAATTTTTAGTAAACGGTTTGAGGGTTTTGGCCATTTTGAAGTCGATTTTGACTCGATTAAATTCTTCATTAAACCAAGGGGTAACCTTTGAGGTTTGTAGATTAGCTAAATTAATCTTACCCAGCAAAATGATTTCTCCACTGGTAGCTTCAACCATGGAACTATTAAGTGGTTTTTGTACCTGATTAAGAGTACATGAGATTATTGTGATATAGCTTAAGAAAAAGATTTTTTTCATGGTTGTGAAATTATAAATTCTTTTTTTATACAAGAGGTTTTCCAGTCATAACCTTAGGAATATCAATCGACATAAGCTTTAAGATTGTTGGGGCTATATCACCTAAAACACCGTCACTAATATTAGTATATTCTTTATCTACCAAAATCAGAGGTACGGGGTTGGTAGTGTGAGCGGTATTGGGCGAACCATTCTCATTGATCATTGTTTCGCAATTTCCATGATCGGAAATAACCATAATTTTGTAATCATTTTTTAACGCTGCATCAATAATATCACCAGTGCACAGATCAACGGTTTCACATGCTTTTATGGCAGCATTTAAGTCTCCTGTGTGACCAACCATATCAGGGTTGGCAAAATTTATACAGATAAAATCTGGAATAGTTTTTTCGATTATTTTTAGGATGGAATCTCGAACATTAAATGCACTCATTTCTGGTTTCAGGTCATAAGTTGCTACTTTAGGAGAGGGGCACATAATTCTTGTTTCCCCATCAAAAGGCTCCTCTCGACCACCATTAAAAAAAAAGGTTACGTGTGGATATTTTTCAGTTTCTGCAATACGCACCTGTGATTTTCCCGCTTTTGCAAGTGTTTCTCCAAGTGTTTCTGATAAGTTGTCTTTTTCAAAAACAACATTTACCTTTCTGAAAGTTTTATCATAATTAGTTAAAGTAACAAAATGCAAATCGAGTGGAATCATATTTTGTTTTGGATAAGATTTTTGAGAAAGTACTTGAGTTAATTGGCGACCCCGATCAGTTCGGTAGTTAAAAAATATAATTACGTCTCCCGAATCAATTTTGGCAATTGGTTGGTTTTTTTTATCAACAGCAATTATGGGTTCTATAAATTCATCCGTTACCCCACGATCATAACTAGATTTAATTAGCATTTTAATATCTTTTGTGAGTCTTCCTTTACCATGAACTAGAGCATCATATGCTATTTTGGTTCGTTCCCACCTTTTATCTCTGTCCATTGCATAATACCTACCAATAATAGAGGCTAATTTTCCACCTGTATATTTAAGTTTTTTTTCTAATGTCTCAACATAACTATATCCAGATCTTGGATCAACATCTCGTCCATCAGTGAATCCATGAACAAAAATATCAGTGAGATTAAATCTGGCAGCCATTTCCATCAGAGCTTCCAAATGATCTAAATGGGAGTGAACACCACCATCTGAGATCAATCCAATAAAATGTAACTTTTTTCTACCCATAAATGCATAACTAAATGCTTTTTGGAGAACTTTATTTTGCAGAATACTTTTATCTTGAATCGCTCTAGTAATTTTAACCAAATCTTGGTAAACAACTCTTCCAGCACCTAAATTCATATGTCCTACTTCACTATTTCCCATTTGACCATTAGGTAATCCTACATTTTCACCATCCGTTAATAATTTGGCATGGGAGTATTTCTTGTAAAGACTATCTATTACTGGAGTTTTTGCAAGATCAATGGCAGAAATTTTTGGGTTAGGCGAAAACCCCCAACCATCTAAAATCATTAAAATCACTTTTTGATCCATTAAAATTTTTATGCAAAGATACTAATTCCAATAGGGTGTGGTCTTTGTGTAGACAGAAAAAATAATTATTGTTACTTTGTATAGATGATAAAAAAAGGCACTGTTTATTGCTCAACTGGGAGTCATTACCGAATTAAATCTGAGGGTGAATTTTACGACTGCACGATGAAGGGTAAATTCAGGTTAAAAGGAATTAAAAGTACTAATCCAGTAGTAGTAGGTGACAAAGTTTCCTTCAGATTTAACCCTGAAAAGGAATCTGTTGGAGTAATAACAGGTATTGAAACTCGCCAAAATTATATAGTTAGAAAATCTGTTAAACTCTCAAAACAAACACATATCATCGCCGCTAATATTGATCAAGTTTTTTTGTTAATTACTTTAAAAAATCCAAGGACTTCAACAACTTTTATCGATCGTTTTTTGTCAACTGCTCAGGCTTACAAAATTAATATGGTATTGTTATTTAATAAGACTGATACATATAACAAAAAGGAATTAAAAGATATGAGAGATTTGAAGTTGATTTACAAAAAAATCGGATATGAGTGCTACGAGATTGTTGCAAAAGACTTAAAAACTTTGACTTTTATAAAGTCTATTATGAAAGGTAAAGTGAATATGATTTCTGGTCATAGTGGAGTTGGAAAATCTACCTTAGTCAACTCACTTTCTCCCGGTTTGGAACTTAAAACTGGAAGTATTTCAAGACTACACAAACAGGGCCAACACACAACTACTTTTGCTGAGATGTTTGACCTTGGGTTATCTCGAATTATTGATACCCCAGGGATAAAAGGTTTTGGTATAGTAGATATTTTACCGGAAGAATTATCTGCTTATTTTATTGATTTCGTCTCACTTAGAGAGGGGTGTAAATTTAAAAACTGCTTACACACTGATGAACCTGATTGCGCTGTAAAAGCAGCTATAGAGGCAGGTGTGTTAGCTCCAAGCCGTTATAAATCTTATTTACAAATTTTAAAGGAGGATTCCATATATCGATAAAATGAGAATAGTGATCCAAAGGGTAAAAGAGGCAGCTGTGAAGGTCGATGATAGGTTAGAGGGAACTATCGGTAAAGGGTTGTTGGTATTTCTTGGAATTGAAAATGATGACGATTTAACAGATGTTATTTGGTTAGTTAATAAATTGTCGAATATTAGAATATTTAATGACACTAAAGGTATTATGAATAAATCTTTGTTACAAGAGTCAGGAGAAATATTAGTAATTAGCCAGTTTACTCTAATGGCTCTCACCAAAAAAGGTAACCGTCCCTCATATATCCGAGCTGCCAAACACGAAATTGCAAAACCACTCTATGAAAATTTTTTAGCTATAGCAGAGGAGGTGCTAGGCAAACCAGTAGCATCAGGTATTTTTGGGGCAGATATGAAAGTGAGCCTAGTAAATGATGGACCTATCACGTTGGTAATCGATTCAAAGAATAGAGAATAGATTAAATAATATTAACCTCAGGAGTTAAAATTATATCAAACTTCTCAAAAACTTTTAATTGAATTTTTTCAGCCAAAGCTTTAATATCTTTACCATTTGCTTTACCGTAATTTACCAAAACCAAGGGTTGTTTTTTGTGAACACCTGCATCTCCTAATCTAAAACCTTTGAGTCCAAGGGTATCAATCATCCAAGCGGCGGGAATTTTAATTTTACCCTCCAAATCTTTATAATATGGAATATTGTGATATTTTTTTTGTAATATTTCTAATTGTGAATTTTTGATTATTGGATTTTTAAAAAAGCTTCCACTATTTCCAATTTGTTTAGGATTGGGTAATTTCTCTGAACGAATATCTATAACCGCCTTGGCAATATTTTGAATCGTTTTTTCACAACCTTCCAATTTTTTATTTAATCCCTTGTATGATGTATTAATATAATGGGGAGATTTTTTTAGTAAAAAATTTACTGAGGTAATGATATATTTTCCTTTCAGCTTATTCTTAAATATTGAATTTCGGTAACCAAATTGGCACTGCGCTTTATCAAATGTTTTCTTTGCCCCACTATTTACAGAGACAGCTTCGCAACTTGAAAAAACAGATTTGAGATCTGCACCATATGCACCAATATTCTGGATTGGAGCTGCACCAATACTTCCCGGGATTAATGCTAAGTTTTCAACACCTCCTAAATCATTTTTCAAGCACCATAAAACAAAATCGTGCCAGTTTTCCCCTGCAGCTACTTTTAAGGTTGCGAATTCATCATTTTCATTTATAACTTTTATACCTTTAGATTCAATTCTCATTGTTAGTCCATCAAAATCTTTAGTAAGTAAAATGTTACTACCGCCACCCAAGATTAAAATCTTTTCATTCTTTTTTTGACTAAGAACGTATTGAATCTCTTTAGTGCTTTTAACTCCTACAAATTGTTTAGACTGTACATTAATTCCAAAAGTGTTAAATGATTGAAGCGAAAATTTTTTTTGAAAATTTAAATTCATTATCTAATATAGAAAATTGACTATAAATTATTATAAGCAACCAATGCTTTTTCTATAATTTCAGCAGCACGTTTTAATTTGCTCGACTCCAAAACAAAGGCTAATCTGACTTGGTTTTTTCCTAATTCTGGTGAGGTGTAAAATCCTGCTGCAGGAGCTAACATTACAGTTTGTCCGTTATGCTGAAAATCAGATAGTAGAAATCTTGAGAAATCTTCAGCATTATTTACTGGAAGCTTTACAATACAATAGAATGCACCCATAGGGGTGGAAACCTTTACATCCTTTATTTTCTCTAAGGCTTCAATCGTAACTTTTCTTCGAATTGTATATTCTTTTTTTACATTTTCTAAATAGGATTTTGGAGCGGTAATTGCTGCTTCACTGGCCATTAAAGCAAGAGATGGAGGAGATAATCTGAGATGTGCAAATTTAAGAGCTGTTGCCATCAACTTTTTATTTTTTGAAATCATACATCCAACCCTTGCTCCGCAAAGACTATATCGTTTAGATACAGAATCTATCATAATAGAATGTTGATTTGCTTTTTTATTTTGCAAAATGGAATAATGTTTTGAATCTGTATAAATAAATTCGCGGTAAACTTCATCAACAATTATAAAAATATTTTTTTCTACAGCTAATTCAGCTAATGAATTTATTTCAGCCATAGTATAAAGATATCCTGTTGGATTACTGGGATTACAAATTAGTATAGCTCGGGTTTTATCCGTTATCTTTTCTTTTATATCCTTAACTGGAGGTAACTTGAATTTACTTTCAAAATTTGAAGCAATTGGGATTACATCTAAGCTTGAAGATGCTGCGAAACCATTATAATTTGCATAAAATGGTTCTGGAATAATAATTTGATCCCCAGCATCACAAATAACATTCAAGGTAAACGAAAGTGCCTCACTTGCACCTGTGGTGACTATAATATCATTCTTATCAATTGAGATATCATGTTGCTTGTAATATCTACAAAGTTTTTTACGGTACGATAATGATCCTTGAGACGAACCATATGGAAGAAGCTTTAAATTGTGATTACGAATTATTTCCATTGCCTCAGTAGGAGCATTTATATCAGGTTGTCCTATGTTTAAATGTAATATCTCTATACCTCGTGACTTAGCCTCTTCAGCATGAGAAACTAATTTTCTTATAGGAGATGAAGGGAGTTCTTGTCCTTTTTTAGATATTTTTGGCATTTCAATTTTTATGATTGCAAATATTCAAAAAAAAATCCCTTAAAATAGATACTTAGCTGAAAATTGTAAATAATTTGAATATCTTAACTATTAATTTATTTAGCTAATACGTTTCCTTTTATCTTTAAGGCAATTATTGGTGAACTTGGGGCGTTGGTATTGACAGTGATAGTTTTTCTAAAAACGCCGATTCGATTTGTGTCATATTTAACTTGAATTTCGCCCTTTCCCCCAGGTGGTACAGGCGCATTTGGCTTTTTAGGTACTGTACAGCCACAACTCGATTTTACTCCTTGAATTTCAATTGGTACATCACCAATATTTTCAAATGTAAATGTTCTAACACCATTACTGCCTTTTAAAATTTCTCCATAGTCAATAGTATCTGTTTCAAAACTGATAAGCGCTCCCTTTTCTTGTGCAAGGATGGATAAAGGAACAAGAAAAAAAATAAATTGTGCAAACCGTTTCATATTTTCAATTCTTTATTATTATAAATTTACAACTTTAATGTCAAAACCAAAATTCAATCACCTTTTATAATAACAAAAGGTATATTACTTTTGTAAAGTAATTATATTCCATAATAACTATGAGTATTCCACCGAATTTCGTGTCAAAAAAAATTGAAAAGAAGTGGTATTCTTATTGGATGAAAAATAATTTTTTTAGCTCTATCCCTGATGAAAGAGAACCTTACACAATAGTAATCCCTCCCCCTAATGTGACAGGAGTACTCCATATGGGGCACATGTTAAATAACACTCTTCAGGATATTATTATCCGTCGTGCAAGAATGCAGGGATACAATGCATGCTGGGTACCTGGTACAGACCATGCCTCTATCGCAACGGAGGCCAAGATTGTTGCTAAATTGAAAGAGCAAGGAATTGACAAATCCGATTTAACTCGAGAGGAATTTCTTGAACATGCTTGGGATTGGAAAAAAGAATATGGTGGAGTTATATTGGAACAGTTAAAGAGACTGGGCTGCTCTTGTGATTGGAATCGGACAAAATTTACATTAGACGAGCAAATGTCTGCTAGCGTATTAGAAGTTTTTATAAAGCTCTTCAATGAAGGATTAATCTACAGGGGTTATCGAATGGTCAACTGGGATCCAGAGGCAAAAACAACCTTGTCTGACGAGGAGGTTATATATGAGGATCGTGAAGGTCAATTGTATTATATCGCATATCAAGTTAAGGATAGTGATGAAAAAATTATCGTTGCTACAACAAGACCAGAGACAATTTTTGGAGACACTGCTGTTTGTATTAATCCTAAAGATGAACGTTACTCACATTTAAAAGGTAAAAGATTGATTGTCCCGATTGCAAATAGGGATATCCCCTTAATAATGGATGAATATGTAGACATGGAATTTGGTACGGGTTGCTTGAAAGTTACACCTGCGCATGATATTAATGATAAAGAACTTGGTGAAAAATATAATTTGGAAGTGATTGACATTTTCAATATTGACGCCACACTAAATAATCATGGTCTCTCTTTTAAAGGGCTGGACCGATTTGTTGCTCGTAAAGAAATAGTTAAATTACTTGAAGAATCAGGGAAGCTTATAAAAAAAGAAAATTACCGACATAAAGTTGGGACTTCAGAGAGAACTAAAGCAGTAATTGAACCTAGGTTATCAGAACAATGGTTTTTAAAAATGAAAGATATCGCTAAACCCGCAATTGAGGCTGTTTTGAATAGTGATGAAATTCAATTAGTTCCCGAAAAATTTAAAAATTCATATCGTCATTGGATGGAGAATATTCGAGATTGGAATATTTCACGTCAACTTTGGTGGGGTCAGCAGATACCTGCTTATTATTACAGCGATAATAAATTGGAGTTTGTAGTTGCTAAAGATGTTGAAAGTGCCCTTGAAAAGGTTAGAAAGATTACTGGTAATAAAAGTTTAAACCAATCTGATTTGCGACAAGATGAGGATGTACTTGATACGTGGTTTTCCTCGTGGCTATGGCCAATCTCTGTGTTTAACGGGGTTTTAGAACCAGAAAATAATGAGATT
>TARA_B100000963_G_scaffold341469_1_pt1 | contig 14291 bp, 11 predicted proteins | sample TARA_B100000963 | Tara Oceans TARA_B100000963 (sample SAMEA2622097) | marine metagenome | biome: marine biome (ENVO:00000447); feature: surface water layer (ENVO:00002042); material: "saline water (ENVO:00002010), including plankton (ENVO:xxxxxxxx)" | depth 5 m | reverse complement strand
GCTACTTTAAGTTTGTCTGAAAATAAATGTACTTCTGTTTCTAGTAATGTTGGGTTATAGGTTTCCCACCAATCTACAAATCGTAAAAACATTTGCCATACTGTAGGATCATATAATACACCTCCACTTTCAGATAAAAAATTTAATTCTTTACCGTTTAAATAATCTTCTATCATCTCGTGTACTTGAGTACCTTCTTCACCTGCTTTTTTAACTATCCAATCTGCACTATAACCTACTTTTTTAAGCCAATCTTCAAAAAATTTGCCCTTAGGGTAGTAACCTAAAACATATGTTACTGATGGATAATATTTTCCGTTTCGTCTGTAATATCTAGAATCTGGTAGTGTTATTTGTTTAGCATCCTCAGATATTTCAAGTATACGGTTATACTTTTTCTTTACATTCCTCTTCTTCATACGAGAGATATTTTTTTCTCCATTAAATCATATTGATCAATGGGTTCTGTGTTTTGAATTAGCTTGGTAAAATAGGAAAAACCTAAATCACTTGGATCCTTTCCATCTAATTCTACAAGATAAACTTCTTTACCTTGGTTTAGTAAGTACTCACAATGTTTGAGTGCTTGTTTTATAGCATCTGTATCTAGTGCTATGTAAATCTTTTTAACTGTTGATTGTACTATACGTTTAAGTAAATTTGATTGTATATTTTTACCTAATAATGGTATAGCATTTCTTTTTATGGCTATAGCATCAAATGGTCCTTCACATAGTACTAATGGTGAATCCCAATTTATGAATAATTCAAATGGTATTATGTCTCTTGAACATTCCGGATTTCTGTATTTAACAAATGGATCTTTTTCAAATGATCTGCCTGTAAAATAGTTTAGTGAGCCATCTTTATCATATGATGGTATAATAACCATATTAGCATATCTACCAAAATTGCAATATCCAATATTATATTTTATAATATCATCATCTGTTACATTTCTATTTTTAAGATAATTGTATGCTTGTCTTGCTTTTAGATCAGTACTACCTAATATTTGTTTAAATTCTTTAGGTAATTCTACTACATTTTGTACTATAACTTCTTCTACTTGACTACCTGTTTTAACTAGTTTACTTAATTCTATAAATTTATCGGATGGTGCTTTAAGTAATTTAAATAAACCCTTTATAGTTTTGCCTTTTTTACCACAAACCCAACAATGCCAAGGATTGTAGCCTTTTTTATTTTCAGTAAAATTTACTTCCAGTTTGGGTTTATGGTGATTACAAAAAGGACAGTGGTATGCCTGATTGCCCCGAGCAGTTCTTTTGCTTGTTCCTAAAACCGTATTTACTAGATTAACTAGTAGTTCATTAACCATAAATTGTAATATACGAACTATATTTTATAATTCAAAATCTTTTGTGTAAAACTTACCTAATATATTATCATTAAAATATTCATCCGGTTTTTCTAATACTTGGTATATAAATTGATATTTAGTTTCATAGTATGTTAGTAATTTTTTATTAGGTGCTGTTTTAATAATATGACGTTCAAAATTATCTATCGGTTCTAAATCCATTACTTCTTTAAGCAATTTATTTGAACCCCAATAGGTTAACCAATCAGATTCTTTTATTGCTATTTTGTAAGATGGTTTTCTACCTACTACTCCCTCATACATTGCTAGATCTTTCTTAGTTAACTTTACTTTTCTTTCATAGTATAATACTTTTTTACCTATATAGGTTTTATTCGTAGGTTTATGAACTATTCTATAAACAAATCCGTATGTGTTATCTGGAAAATCTAGGATATTTGATATGGGTTCACCTTTTAGGCCTATCCATTTCATATAATTGTTTTTTAAATTCCACTACCATAAATTGCAACTGTTTTTGATCCAATGACAACTATGTTTACTTCATCTCCTATAGAATTACAAACTGATGCAAATTTTGCTGCTGTAGAAGCACCATTAGCTGTGTAATTATCATCACCTGGGTCAGGAGCACCTAAAATAAGATCTGCCCCTACAGCACTATTAACATTAGCTATAGTAACAATTCTTCCTATTTCACTTGCTGAAGCACGAAATATACTATTACAATTAAAAGTAAAATCATTTACACTAATTGTGGAAGTTGTATTACCTACTACTAAAATTATATCATCATCAGGTTGTACAGTTTGAGCAGCATTAAGATCATTAGTTCCTGTAGCTGTTAAAGTTACTGTTCTAATTTTTCTTGTACGACTTCCTGATGTAATTAAACCTGATGTAATAGTTCCATTAACATTTACTGAACCATTAATACTTAAGGGGCTATTACCTGATATTTCAGAAAATGATCCTGATAATCCAATAATATTACCACTTGAACTTATATTACCTGAAGCAGTAATATTAGTAACAGATGTTATATCTCCATTAACTGATGTATCCTTATTTAAAGAAACCGAAGAAGATGTTAATCTTATTGCTGTTATATTATTAGGAGATATATCTATTCTATTAGGAATAGACATTTGAATAGTGTTTGTTCCTGTATTAGGGAAATTCATAGCAAAGTATTGTCCTAAAACATAACCTCCACTTGCACTTATATTCCCTGAGGCTGTTATATGGCCAAATAATACATTACTTGAAGTTATGGCAAAAGAAGCTGTATTAGCAGATAACACATATGGTCCTAAGTCTTGATCTCCTGTGTTTGTACCACTTAAGTTTGAACCTACTATTGTTCCACTTGCACTTATATTGCCCGATGCCGTTAAATTAGTTACTGGAGCATTATTAATATTTAAAGAACCAGATATTATAAGATCATATGCATCTACACCTGTTAAAGCATCTATAGATTGTGAAATTTGATCTGCTGTAATTGCATTTCCCGTAATAATTGCTGATTTATCTAATTGTTTTGCCATATCTATAAATATTATGAATCTAAGTTAACTAATATGGTAGTATCAGTAACATTAGAACTTTGTAAAGGTTGTGATAATTTTCCTACTGCTATTAACTCATTTGCACTATTATATAATCCTACTGTTGTAATGTAAGGTTGAAAATATGAACCTGTTAGAAAATCGTGAGCTACTCCATCCGCTCTATTTGTTAAAGCCGTAGGATTTTGTGTGTATGTAAATTCATTTGGGTTGATAGTACATTTATACTGAGATTCATATATTGTCATTGTACTTTGAAATGAACAAGTTACATTACTACCTGAGATTAAATCCCCCATTTCTCCCGTTTGTGTTGGTACACCATATACTCCAGTTCCATATAAAGCAGACCCATAAGTTCCTCCTGTTGCTCCAGATGAACTAGATATGGCTGTTAAGATTATAATACCATGTTGATATATAATATCCCCAACTTTAATATTATTTTGTAAAATATTTCCTTCACCATCATCCGTAAATACTGATGTGTCTCCCTCAAATCTAAATGTTCCGGGTTTTACATTTTCTCCAAATAAATTAGAAGGAATAGAGATAACTCCTATTTCTTCATTTGATCCTGTTGGAAAAAATCTATTAGCATCTAAGGTATTAGGTAGATAATTTTCATATGAGGGTTGTTCCGATCCTCCTTGTCCTATTCTTACACCATCTATACCAATAGAAGAAGTAAAAACAGAAGAACCATCTTCACTTCTTAAATAATTTGTATAGTATAATTGTTTTATAGAATTATATACTAAAGCTTGAGATTGGGTTTTTAGTTGGCCCGTAGTATCAGATCCAGAAACATAGGGTATATTTCTTCCTAAAAATCTATCTATACTAACATTTGAGGAAGTAAATTCACTATCTCCTGTAAAAGTAAAATTTTTATTTACTTTAAATGGAGTGCATGTAACATCCGATGTTGTTAATGGCTTGTAAACACTCATTCATCCTAAAAATCTAATTTTACCCTTACTAGCATTTCTTTTGTAAAGTTTTTTTCTAAGGGTCTTGATAATTTAGCTACAGCTACTAATTCATTAGCATCATTATATAAACCAATTGTTGTAACATATACTTCAGGATTGTTTATAAAAGAACCAAATATAATTTCTCCCGTTGAACCTGATATAAATGAGGGGTTTGTAGAATAATTAAATTCTGAGTTTCTTGCTCTTACAAAGATATAATCAGAAGTAATTGTTTCCTCTGAATTTAACTGAAAAGAACCTCCATCTATTATTGAATTCACTAATGTTTTTTGGTTAGTACCATTTGTTAAATTAGATGTTCTATTGGCATCTAAAGCAATACTTTGAGATAAAGCCGCCGGGTTTAATAATATGGTACCTACATCGGGTAAAAATAAACCGTAGGAACCTGAATTTGTAACAAACCCAGTAGTATCTACTGGACTACCGTTTGAACCCGATACTACTTGATATACTCTATTGGATCCTATAAATGTAGCTGTGGTTTCATTATTTACATTAGTTGTCAAATCTACAGTACCTCCCGATCCAGATAATTTTAGATTAAATGTATTTGGAAATAATTTTTCCTTATATCTTGCTCTATCCACTGATATAGCCCAAAAATCTTCTGGGGAAAAAGTATTTGTACCATCACCAAAAGTAAAATTAGTATTTTCATCTTCTAATATTAGGGATCTATATTGACCATAAATTGAAGTTGCAGGTGTTAGTCTTGGAATAGTAGAATTAAAATGCTCACTTCCACTTCCTAATCTATTACCGTATGCTATCTCAAATTGAGTTTGAGCACTAGCTAAATTTGATGCTGTTTGAAAAACACTTATATAATAATTACCTGAAGTACCTGCTTCTTGTACTGATGAAGTAAAAAATTGAGTTAAAGTAGCTGAATTAGTAGACCAAGCTACGGATTGAACAGAATCGGAACTTACTAAAAAATCCTCTGCATCTAATAATTTAAGGCCCATTTTTTATAATTTTTAATTTGTTGATTTATTAATTGTAATAGGTACTGTAATTCTTGCTCCACTATCTAAACCTACTATGGTTAATGTTGTATTTAATTGAACGTTAGATCCAAATAAAGTATTTACTGTTGTTGCTCTTAAGTTAATTTGAGATCCTATTACTGTTGAGGATACATTTGTACCTATTGTAGTTGTAGAAGTAGCATTTTGATCCTGAGCTGCTGTACTTTGGATTCCTACTCCATTAAAAGTAGCTAATGTTCTAACATCCGCTATTGTAGCTGAATATCCAGAGGTTTCAAATGTAGTAGCATTACCTAAAAAGTTTAATGTCTGTGGAGTAATTGCTAGGGAAGCACCTTGTTTTAATGTTATTGCTGATAATCCTAGATCTAATACGGGTAAAACTGATGTACCCCTAGGTAAAGTAGCTAACTTATATTTCATTATTTGGTTTTCATCAGCAAATGCCTCTAATAAGGGCATATCATCTATTGCTTCTCCATAAAAAGCAGAACCCTGGGGATGTGTTGGATTATATAGTGTATAATCTATTTCATCATCTCCTAATGCAAATTGTGTTATTCTAAAAGAACCATCATTTTTTGCTAGTAACTCTCTGCCTTTTTTTGTTAAAATAGCATCAACTGTTACTACTTGATTATTTAAATATCCCATTTTTGTTTAATTATATGTTATAAATATGTATATTATTAGTTTCTTAATCACGTTGTTTTTAACCTGTTTGGTTACTTCCGTATTCTTTTGTAATTTCTTCAAAATTTTCCGTTATATAGTCAGGTACAAATTCACTTGTAAAGGCGCCATTACTTACTCCTCCACTTATTTCATCTTGTACTATTACAAATTCATTATTTCCTGCTGCTCTAGCTTTCCACATTAAAAATCCTAGAGTGAATTCTCCTCCCCCTATAAAAGAAAATTCTTCTATTTTAGGGTGAACATAAAATCTAGCTGCACCGGCAGTAGGACTATCTTCATATATTCCCTTAATTTCATAAACTCCCCTAGAAGCTAGAGCATTTACAAAATTTCCATTACCATCAGTTTGGGAATATACAGTGGGAATGTAAGGATTTAAATTTTGATTTTCAAATCCAACTTCAAAATTTCTATAAAAAGTAACAAACCATCTTTCCCCTTTATTTAATGATGGTAGTATTGAACTAGCTACTGATGATCCCGTAATATTACTTGAAGTAATTGGTATAGTTGCTCCTGGGACATATCCTTCTTTAACAATACTAAGGGGTTGATTATGTTTTAATGTGAAAAAATCATTTCCATTAGTTAAATTACCATATACTCCCAATCCACCCGTTTGAGAAGAGGTAGCCATAAAATTAGCAATAAGAGGTACTCCAAATTCCGTTGTAGCTATTTTAGTAGTATTTGGAAGTACAGGGGTAGTACCAGCAGTAGTACCATATTGATACATGCTAATTCTATTATTTACAGGATTATTACCATTTAATATCTGATAGTAATTTCCTCTACTTTGGGTAAATGAACCAGTTAAACCATAATTTGTCCATTCTGAAGAGGGTACATGACTTACAGTAATAATTTCATCTCTTAGTCCATCACTTGGGTTTATAGTACTTATTTGTTCAGGGGAACTTACCGAAAGAAGTCTCCCCATTTTTACTGCCCCATAACCCAGTATTAAAGGTGAAGTGCCTCCTCCCCATTCAAATTCATATATAGTTGTATCTAAAGATGATACTGATGGAGTTTGTCCTATATTCCCAGCATTAATAGGATTTCCAAAATCTGTAAGTTTTGGTATTCTATAATATCTAAATAAATTTACATCATCAGATTGTACTATTGATTTATTATAAGTTGGATTAAGTATAGAACTAATTTCAAAATGGGATTGTGGTATATCTACAGTTTCTGCAGTTCCACTTATTAGGGCTTCAAAATTAACGGGATTCATGGCATCTGTACTATAATCTACTTTTTGTAGTAAATTATTAGGTATGCCCTGAGTAGCATTATTTTGTAATACGTCACAATCTTCATCAAAAAATTTAGAAGTAAAATTAGGTTCTATTATAGTCCGTAAGGCATCTCCAGTAGCAGCTGATGAAGTTACAAAAAGATTCATAGGTTCAAGTTTACTTCCATCTACAACCCCAACTTTTATAAAAGGCCCTCCAGATATTGGAAAACTATTTGCCGTTGCTCCTAAAAAGAAAACATCACCTGTAAGACTTCCTGTAATAGTAGCTTCTCTAGTAAATGGACCCTTAAACCCACCTGCGTTAATTTGAGTATTATTTGTAAGACGTACAATACTTGAAGGGGATAATGATGAATCTGCTCTATATAGTTCAACAAACACCCCATTATCTGAAGATGTTACAAAAAATGAGTTTGTTTTTAAATGTAAATCTTTTTGGGGATAAGTTAATAATTGAATTTTTTGTTGGGAAGAATTATATAAGAAAGAAGATGATGAACCCGTTGCTGTAGTAGTTGGAATCGGGAAAGCTACACCTCCAACCCCTAAGTCAAATAAAGTTGTACCACCTAAGCTTCCCGTAAGATCATAATTAAGAGAAGAAGTAATTTCATTAGGAATATTATTTCTATCGGGGGGTTGAACATAGTATAAAAAATAATTTTGATATCTAGTTTTACTTAAAATTTTATATTCTGTAAAGCTAGAACCCGAGGGTAGTACAAGTGTAGATAATGTTTCTAATGCTGTAGTATTATCTATACCATTTTTATCTATTCTTGCTATTTTAATATATTGTATAAGTCCTGACATTTTACATAAATGTTTTAAGATGAGGGATTAGGAAATGGTAATGCGGGTGAAGTGTCATCTTGAAAATATGTTGAGATAAAACCATCTGTAGGATTATTAAGAGGATTAATAAAACTTGAAAAGAAGTAATCATCATTAGTAGAACGATAAGCTCTTATTCCATATGATACCCCTATAGGATCTATTTCTTTAAACTCAGCACAACCCTCATTTAATTCTCCATTAGATATTATTAAAGTAGAACCACTAAATTCCCCATTATAAAATTCATCCTGGGAACTAGCTGTTACTGTTATAGAACCTGAAAAACCTGTATGGGTTTCTAAAAAACTTTGTGTTATACCAAATCTATTATTAGGTCCTGACCCTAAAGTTCCAACTGGAGAAGTAGACAACCCATTAAATGGATTAAATACACCTGCGGCCCCTCCTGAAATAGTAGCTATACTAATAGAACCTGTTAATAATTCATCTCTATAGGATACTGAAGGTTGTTTATATTTATTTCTTTCTAATAAATGTTGTTTTACTACAATACCTGATGCTAAACTAGTTCTTGCAGGTATAAAATCTTTTATCATCTTAAATAATGAATTATCAAAGAATTTTATTAATCTAACAAAATCTACTAAATTATATTGTTTAATATATTTTTTAAAATATTCTTTACTTAAAGTGTTTAAGTCTTCATATAAACTTCCCGAAAATCTTTGTCTTGGGTCACCTATATAATCACCAATATTAAAATGGCCTAATTGTCCTATAATATCATCATTAATTTCGTTTTGAGGAGAAAATGCTACTTCTAAATAATTTATATTAGGTGTGTATGAAGCACTTGCTTCTGTAGTTTGAGATAATCTACGAATAGGGGATAAAGTACTACCCGAGGGTAAAGTATCACTTTCGGATCTAATTTTATCTGTTATTCTATTTTTTATACCAACTGCAGGTTGGTCCAAAAAGAATGTTTCAGTATTTGGTTTTAAATTTAAACCACTGTTAACATAAAAACTACTATTAGTAGCAAAGGATTGAGTGTAAGCACTGTAGGATCCTGTTATTTTAGGATGTATAGAGGTAGTAGAAGTATCTAACTCACTTCCTAAAGCTGCTCTAAATATTAATTGATCAGGTGTACTGTTTATATTATTACCTTCTATAGATAAAGGATTCATTACATAATCTTTAAATACACTTTCACTTAAAATAGTATTATAGTATCTTATTTCTTGTAATGATCCCGAAAACCCTTCATGTGTAGAAGAAGTTGCAAAATAAGCTTTAGTAGAGGAAGTCCATGATCCTGTATTAATTAAAGATGAACTAATATAACCTATAGAAGTTCCATCATTACCATTATATATTTTATTAGCCGCAGTTAATTCAAATCCATTTGAACTGCCACTTGTTATCATTACTGACCACCAATCATTATTTAAAAATGGAAATGATATGCTAGCAGAATTGCCAGCTGTTACATCTGGGATCCATTTTAAATTAGTGTACTGAAAAGAGGGATCTTGAATAGATGAGGAATATGAACCACTAAGAGACCCTGAACCATTATATTCTAATACTAAATCCGATACTAGGGTAGAACCATTATATAAACTAAATAATGATTGGGATAAATTAGTAGGTGGAAATTTTTCGGATTTAAATCTAAATTCAACTGTAGAAGGCCTATTAGAGGGGGAAAACCATCTTCCATTTACTTCCCAAGAACTGCTAATATAATTTTCAGCTACATTAAGATGTGCATTATTAAAATTATTAAAATATAAATCATAGTCATTAGCATTTACCTGATCTTTACCACCGAATTCAGATATTCTTAATATAGTATCAGGTATACCATATGAAGTTATTAATGCTCGTAGCCCAGTAAGAGTTCCTTTTGTTTTGAGCAGATATGGAATGTTGTGATAAATTCTTTTATATAAAGCTTTATTAGTATCATCTAAGGGAAGTATATCATTTGAGGCAGAAATCATAGTATCTACAAACTCCATTCCCGTGGGAACTGGTAAAGATCCTGAAATTGAAGGGTCGGCAAATATGTCTCCTTGAGGAGTAACTCCTAAAAACGCTGTATATAAATCTTTATTTGGAAATTGATTTTGATATAATTTTAAACCAAAATCTTGAATAGCATTTGCTACTAAGGTTTTACTAATTCCAAAATTTAATCTATTATCAGCATTATATTTTTGAGTAATATCTTTTGTATATAACCAAACATTATCATAATATTGAGCAACCATATCAACAAACAATTCATATTGTCTATTATTGGGATCCTCTCTTAAATATTCTGGGATTGATTTTAGTAATTGATCGGGATTAGCATTATCAAATGTGGAAGCGGATAATAATCTTCCTCCATAATTAGAACTAGCTTCATTTATACTACCATACCAGGTTAATACTTCGGTACTTCCTGTTTTAGCTAATTCATATGGAAAAGTTGAATTTGTTTTGGGCCATGATAGACTAGAACCACTATCATAATACATAAAATATTCAAATCTATCAAAATTTTTAATTATTTTTGATATTTTATCCTGTTCTATTTTTAAACTTAGGGATGAACCCGTTGTATTATTTAAAGTTGAAATAGATGCTGAAATAGATTCTATTAATCCTACTTTATAATGAAAATTTTCTATACGGGTTTGAGCAGAACTAAAATGAATAAATTCATTGAAATCTGTATAATCTACACTTATAGGAATAGATTTTTCTTCTAATAAGCTGTTAATTTGATTTTGGGAACTAGTAGGTGCACTAGATATAATATCATTATATGAAAAAGGTTGTGTTGAATTATTAACCTGTCCTTTTAAAGGTATATTAAAATTAGGGCCTGCTATTCTTTCAAAATCTTCAAATTCAACTACTTCTACAGGAAAGTCTACTTGAAAAGCTTCAGGTTCATTTACTGTAGTAACTATAAATAATTCTGATTTTATATTGAAGGTTTCGGGAAGAGATTCATATAATTTAACTATTATTGTTGGATTTTTAGTATTTTCGTTATCTAATTTAATATTATTAGCTATAACTAAATTATTATCCCCAAAATTTAAATAAAAATCTATAAAATATTCCTGTTCTTCTCTAAATTGTATAAAAGAATTTGTTTCTATTTTTAGGTCAGCTCCTATTAGTTGATTAGAATCTAATCTTATTTCGGTCCTATCCGAAGATATTTCGGATATAAATAACTTTTCTTCATTATTTCCAATTATTGGATCTAAAAAATTATAATAAGCTACATATTTACCTTGTACAAAATCTTGAGAAGTAAGATCATTTTCGGGATCAATTTTAAGTGTAGATATTAAAGTTGATCCTGCTTTTGTTTGTGATGTTTGATATCTTGTATAATTAGGATTAGAATATAGTATATTTTGGTTTAAATCATAAATGTAAAATTCTATAAAATCATTTAATTTTAATGAAGTTTCTATCTCAACTTTAGAAATTAAATTATTATCTTGAGATTCATAGGTTTGAAGCTCAAATGTAGTAGGATCTATTCTTGTAATATTAGCCATTATAAAAATCCTCCTACTTCATCAAAGTTTTTATATTTATTATAATGTTTTTGCATTTGTTCCACCGTTTGTTCTATAATATAATAAACATTATCTCTTATTTTACTATCGTTTGGAATTGGGGTAACATCAAATAAATTTTTAACAGCTGATCTTAATTTATCCCACCTTGCAAATTTATAATCTAAATTTATGTCATAGGTTTTTAAAGCAGAATTTTCACTACTATGTACAGTTTCTAGTAATACAGCAAAATAGGTTTTAAGAAAAACACCCGTGGCAAGTCGATATATACCAGCATCTTCGGGAAAATCATTTTTTCTTTCATCATTTATATAATTAAAATTTTCTATCATCATTTTCCTACTTACTGGAAATGCTTTATATCCCTTACCTGGATTATCTTTTTTAAAATCATTAACATATTTTACAATAGGTGGATCTTCTGGTGGTGGTGGTGGTGGTGGTAGGGTGTCCTGTACTGGTTCAGGAGTATTAACTATATCTACTACTGGGTTTTCTATGGGTACTTCTACTTCTTCTATTTCAGGAAGAGGTTGTGATACATCAGCTAAATCTTGTTGTGCCTGTAGTAATTCTTTTCTTAGAGTAGCTATTTCTTTTTGTAAAGCCTCTACTAATTCATCTTTATCTTCAAAACTAATATATTCACCACTTGTTTTAACTAAATATTCATGGGAATTATCAGGTCCTCTTTCATTTATCTGGTAAAATAATTCGGTGTACATATCAAAAAATTCTTGGACTGTAGGCTGCTCGTCTATTTGTTCTTGAATTGTTTTAACACCTAGTTCCTTAAAAGTAGTATCAATAGTTTTTTGATAAATTCTTTTATTAAAAACTTCCTTATTTAATCTAACGTCCCTAGCCATTATATAGCATTAACTACTTTAAAATAAAAATTATCATCTAATACTAGTGTAGAACCATTTATGTTAGTTTTAACACATATTTTATAATATCTTTCCGGTTCTAGTCCATTCATATAAACATCAAAATAATTACCTTTATCATCAGCACTTAACTGTGTAAATGTAGTGTCGTAATCTACAACATATTCGTTAGTATCCAAATCTTTTATAGCATAAAATGAAGCAGTTGGCAAATAACGTGTTTGTACAAATAAAGAACCTGTTGAAAATGTTCTAGTTGGATATTTTGGTGCTACATTAAATCTAAATCTATTTACACTTTCAGGGGTAAAAAATCCTGGATTTTCTGCTAGGGAAGATATTATATTAGTTGTATCTACTATACTAGCTGTAGCGGATCCTGTTAGTATTGTTTGAAAATCTCTCCATTTAAATTCTAATTGTGGTGGATATATAGTATTAGTATCAACACTGTAAAATTGCATTACGGGTTGAATTTGTATACTGGTGTTAAATTCTACACTATCTTGCCATTTAGTAATAAAACCATTATTTACAAATGATCCACTATACCATTTTTCAACTACTACTTTAGCATTTACTTTTAAATCCTTTGTTGATCTAGTATCAAATGATTGTGTAACTACATATTGAGTAGCATCCGAACTACTATAGTACCATGCACCCCCACCAGCAGGGGCAAAATCTGCATCAAATGAACTTGTAACAAAATTATTAGTAGCATCTGTTCCACTAGAGGACCAAGCTATTGATCCCTTAAAAAAAGGTGAATTCCAACAACACCCATCTGTAGTTTGGGGTACATCTAAGTATGTTCCAGTACCATTATTCCAACTTTGAGCTAATGGATGTACTTCTAAATCTGTTGCTTCTACAATACCTTGTGCTGTCGCTATATATGCTCTAAAATCTACATCCCACTGAGCTCCATTAATCTTGTTATTAATAACATCTTCAATTTCTTCTTGTACAAATTCAGTTAAAAACCTAGCTACTTGGGGATTAGTGTCTACAGCTATATTTAAATTAGATATGTCTGTTATAGGGTCTATCCCTGTATTCATATCGGGGTAAAATGAATATAGTGTAGCGTCTTTATGTGGGAATATTTTATATATAGCCATTTTATAAGTTTTCTGGGTCTGTATTCATAATATCTAAATAAGTTTTTCCTCCTGGTATATCACTAGGAAGGTATCTATGTAATTGAATAACACTGTTATTTTGAATATTAGAGGAAAATTCTGAATTTGGATCCATTTCTATTGCAGAAGTAAAACCAGGAGGAAAATTATAAGTATTTGTAGCTTTTATATTAATGTATGTTCCCCCTGGGATATTAGCAGAATTAGTTCTATTAGGTCCCCCTAATGGAATATTACTTTCTATATCTAAATTAGTGCTACGAAGTGAATCTTTTAAAGCCATAGTTTATATTTTTATAATGGTACTACTCTACCCTTAATATCATCATTAGGGTATTTTATTTCAAATATTGAAGGATCTAAACTTGGATATATTACTTGGTTTTGGGTAGCTCCCTCTATATCGTAAGCATATTGGGAATATCCTTGTGTTATTCCTACTTTATTAGATATAGTAACATTTTTTACTGTTTGTATTCCAGATACCTGATCTAATCTAATAAATAAATCTCTTAATAAAATAGGTTCATTAAGTTGCCATTTATCTCTATCAAAATATTCTTGTAAAGATTCAATACAAGATAATATAACATCATTATTATTAAAATTAGGTAATACTACTATTTCAAAATCTATACCTATGTTTATAATATATGCATCTTTTATCTCGATACTGTCTCCTATCATTTTAAATTGTGATAGATATGTTCTTAAATTTTTCTTTAAGGTACTAGTAGCTGTAGAAAATTGGCCCAAACTATTTTGAGATAAAATATACATACATAAAGTTTCAGCTGTAGATACTTGATTATCTAATGTTGGTTTTTCTATATAAACCTTAGATACTATACCAAAATCTGAGGGCATACTTAATGCTCTAATCATATAATCATTTAAAGTAACTGTTCTTTGCTGAGATGCTATTTGCATTAAGGTATTTTGTCTTATAATTTCATCTGTATCTCCTGATTTTCCTCCATC